>Ga0256404_1006592_pt1 | contig 19064 bp, 15 predicted proteins | sample RumenRJG_01DNA_FD_185990 | JGI IMG/M metagenome (GOLD analysis project Ga0256404, IMG submission 185990) | Bovine rumen microbial communities from Lethbridge, Alberta, Canada - RJG_01 | ecosystem: Host-associated > Mammals > Digestive system > Stomach > Rumen | place: Canada: Alberta | collected...
CGCTTATAGAATTGCTTGCAATTCTAGTTATTTTATCTGTTTTAGCTATTATTCTTATTCCTACTTTAAAGGATTCTATTGATGAGGCTAAAAAGTCTGCTTATAACGATCAAGTAAATACGATTAAGAATGCGGCAGAAACATACTTTATTAATTCGAACTTTAGAGTAGATAGTGATAAACCAAAGGTTATGTATTTGAACGATATAGTAAGTAGTGGATATATTGATGCTAAAAAGATAGTTAATCCAGTTACGGAAAATACTATGACTGGATGTGTGCTTATTAAGTATTATAGTCGTCAATATCACTATGAATATATAGATAGTATTACAGAGTGTTCAAAGTATTCTAATATTAAAGAGTAATATTGTTTTTTAGATTTGTTTTTTGGGGGAATGATTATGGAGTATAGTTTATTTAAATTATATAATATGTTTGTAAATAAAGATGAGTTTTATGACGAAGGGTTAAAATGTGTAAGATTATTAGATTTAAAGGATATTGCAGATAGATTTAAAATACCTGTTGATAGAAATAGAATTAATGATTATGAGATTCTTGATATAAGTGTAAGAAGTACAAACAATTATTTAAAGATATATGATAAAAAATTAAAGAAAGAATATATTTCTGAATATTCTCATCTATCTAATATATGTAATATAAAAGAGACATTTGGTGACATTAAATCATCAGTAGATTCACAATTTATTAATGTTACAATTACTTGTAAAGAAAATAAATGTGAATATACATATTTTATAGATGGAGATGCACCTATTGTAGAAAGACTTAGTTATTTAGATGAATGTGATAATGACTTTTATGATAAAATACAAATTACAAAGTATAATAGGTTCGAGTTTGAGAAAAAATATCCTTCTTTGACATTATCTAAATTAGAATGTAATGTAGATTATATAAAAGGAATTAAGTGTAATGACTTTGGAATATCAGAAACAGTACTTTTAAATAAGCAATATATTGATTTTTTTAAAGATGATTATAATAAGTTTAATTATAGTCTAGCATTTTATCCGCAGATAAGACATAAATATTCTGATAAATATATCTGGTGTGATAATAATAGAATTAATTATTATATAAATACAGAAAATGAAATAAATAATGATAATAGTTTTCGTGGTATTTGCTTAGAAGATACTATTTCTAATACTTGTAATTTTAATACTCTTCTTACATATATTAATAAATGGTCTTATTATGATGTATCACTATTTAATAATTATAATGAAGCAAAATCAGTTTTATTATTTTCACAAAATACTGATTATAATGAAGAAAATGATTTTGTTAATGAGAATACTATAGAAGTTTTTAAAACAGATAAAGATATAGTAATTAGATATAGTGTTATTCCTGAAAAAATATCTATGCATAAAACAAAACATGATAATTTTTATACAAAGGATACTATTATACCAAAGCAAATTGATAATTGTTTTAATGAGTCTGAATTAGATAATATTTCTAAAACGGTTGCAGGCTTTAATGATGATAGTTTTATTAAAAGAGTTTTATTTGAAATAAATAAATATAAGATCTTATTACAATTTAAGGGTAATAATTATTACTTCTCTGATCCTTTATCACCAATTCTGTTTTCTAATATTGATACAGTTGATATAGAAAAGATGATTTCAAGAAATCCGGAGTATTATTTTAATATTATAAGGCATCAATTTGATCAATTTATTAATAAAAAGAATGTTGTTTCAAATAAAACTAAGGTATTAAAATATAAAAATAATAAAATTAAGGAATAAAAAATAATCTTCCTATTCATAATAAGAGTAGGAGGATTTTTATATGGAAAAAATTAAATACCAAAATATAGTAAATAAACATACACCAAAAGAACCTATTTTATTAAATACACTTGTTAGTTTTATAGTAGGAGGATTTTTAGGTGTAGTAGGAGAATTATTAGTAGAATTGTATTCTTACTTTTTGCATATACCAAGTAAGGATGCATCAGTATTTATGATTGTTACTTTAATATTTATTGGATGCTTTTTAACGGCTCTTGGTTTCTTTGATAATCTAGTTAAGTTTGCTAAATGTGGACTTATTGTTCCCATCACTGGTTTTGCTCATGCGATGATGAGTGCTGCACTAGAATATCGTAAAGAAGGATTTGTTACAGGGTTGGGAGCAAACATGTTTAAACTTGCAGGCTCTGTAATACTATTCGGTGTAGTATCTGCTTATGTATTTGGACTTTTAAGGATAATATTGATAGGGTGATATAATGACTAATACTTATAATAATGTATATATAAATGATACTTGTACAATTGCTGGACCTTATGAAGCAAAAGGACCACTAGGAAGTTTTTTTGATAAGAGTTATAATGATTTGTACTTTGGCAAGAAAGCATGGGAACTTGCAGAGATTAAGATGCATTCAACTTGTATTAGTATGTTGCTTGATAAAACTAAAATAAAAACTAATAAAATAGATGCATTAATTTCAGGTGATTTATTAAATCAAAATATTAGTAGTAATTTTACTGCATCAAAGTTTGGTATACCGATGATAGGTATATATGCAGCATGTTCAACTTCAACACTAGGTTTAATTATTGCATCTAATATGATTGAGTCTGGTAGTGCGAAAAATATAATATGTTCAGTATCTTCGCATAACTGTACATCAGAAAAACAATTTAGACAACCAGTTGAATATGGAGGACCAAAACCTAAAAGAGCAACATTTACAGTAACAGGGGCAGCTAGTGCTTTAATATCAAGTAAAAAATCAAAAATAAAAATTACATCTAGTACGCTAGGTACTGTAGTTGATGCAGGAATAAAAGATGCATTTCATATGGGAGCCGTTATGGCACCAGCAGCTGCTAAGACCATTTACACTCATTTAACAAATACCAAAACAAAGGCTAGTGATTATGATTTAATTTTAACAGGAGATTTAGGTAGATATGGTAAAGATATCTTAAAAGATTATATGAAAGAAGAATATAATATGGAACTAAATAACTTAGATGATTCTGCTTGTATGATATATGATATTAAAAATCAAGAGGTGTACGCTGGAGGAAGTGGCCCTGCATGTATTCCTCTTGTAACTTATGGTTATATATTAGATAAAATGAAAAAAGGAAAACTAAAGAAAGTATTAATGGTCGCAACAGGATCATTACACAGTCAAGCATCGGTAAATCTAAAACAAACAATACCTGCAGTAAGTCATGCTATATGTTTGGAGGCTATATTATGATATATGTACATGCATTTATTTTTTGTGGAATAGTATGTATGATAGGGCAACTAATACTTGATAATACAAAACTTACCCCTGGACACATTACAACTATGTTTGTAATAATAGGAGCATTTCTTGATTCATTTAATATCTATGATAAATTTGTTCTTTGGGCTGGGGGAGGAGCCTTGGTACCAATTACATCATTTGGGCACTTATTAATTCATGGTGCGATGGATACTGTAAATACCTTTGGTGTGATGGGGCTATTTATGGGAATGTTTGATCTTACTTCATCAGGAATAGTCGCTGCTATAATTTTTTCCTTTTTCTTTTCTTTATTTTTTGAACCAAAAGATTAATTTTATTTAATAGGTTAATTACCTATTTTTTTTAGAATAACTTTATTTTTTTGTCGAAATTTGCTATAATGTACATGATGGTAGGTGGTATGATGAATATATTAAAAAAAGTATTATATATTTTTACTACGTTTGTTGTTGCTTTTTGCTTTAAAAGTCTTATAAAAGCAGACTATAAAGCAACAGTGTTAATTACTGATGGAGCTACTTGTGAACTTAGAAGTACTTCAACTGGTAAATGTTTATATCAAAATACTAATTTTAATTCATATGTATCTGGTGTTGTATGGCTTGATACTGGAGATACAGTAACTGTAATAGAAGGAACTAATTACGCATCACCTAATAAAAATCGTTGTGATTCATACTATGTAAAAGTTAATTATTCATTTCAAAATAATCCATCTAAAGTATATACTGGCTATTTCTGTAACAGTAATTTAAAGAAAGAAGGGGAAGTAGATAATAACTATAGGCAGGAATTTATTAATGCAGGATTTCCTGAAAGTTATTTCTCTAAATTATCTATATTAAAAGCCGCTCATCCTAATTGGACTTTTAAGGCAGTAAATACTGGACTTGATTTCAATTATGCAGTAACTCGTGAGAATACTCTAGGTAATAGTTTACTTGAAGTAGTTGATGGCTATAATAACGTAGGGTACCTAAATACTTGGGCTGGCTCTTACAACTATTATAATGATACATTTAAAGCATATGATGGTTCTACTTGGTATGCTGCTAATTATGATACTATTGCATACTATATGGATCCTCGTAACTTCTTAATAGATATGTATGTATTTCAGTTTGAAGCACTTGCTTATGAGAAAGATTTACAAACACTATCTGTAGTACAAAAGTTATTAAATGGTGATTATTTAAATAACTACGCTAATTCATTTATAACTGCAGCAACAGAGTCGCAAGTAAGTCCTGTATATCTTGCTAGTTTATCTAAACAAGAAGTAGGAGGACATAGTTATGCAACAACTGCAATAAATGGTAAGGCATTTACTTATAATGGTAATACCTATTCTGGTATTTATAATCCTTATAATATAGGTGCTTATAGTGGAACTAATCCTGTATATAATGGTCTTTATTGGGCAACAGGTAGTGGTTATGCAACAACTACTTATGATAGACCATGGAACACTCTTGATAAAGCTATTCGTGGTGGGGCTAAATGGATTGGACAAAACTATATAAATATTGGTCAAAATACAATTTACTTTAAAAAGTGGGATGTAGTAGGCAATGTTAATTCTAAGAGTGGTAATAATTTTGACCACCAATATCAGACTAATATTCAGGCTCCTATGATAGAAGGTAACTCAGTATATAAGTCATATAATGATTCTAAAGTATTAGATTCAGCATTTGTATTCTATATTCCAGTTTATAGTAATATGCCTGCATCTACTAGTTTACCTAAAACAGGAAATCCTAATAATTACTTAAGTAATTTAAATATTAATGGTAGTAGTGTTGCGTCATTTGATGGAGGAGTAACTAACTATAATTACTATGTTAAAAGTAATGTTGAAAGCATAACTATATCTGCTACTACAGTTAATTCTAATGCAAGAGTTAGTGGTACAGGATATGTTAGTTTAACTAGTGATAATACATCTCACAATATTATTGTAACTGCGCAGAATGGTGATACACGTACTTATACTATAAATATTATAAGAGAACCAAAACCAGTTACACCAACAAGTGACAAGGTAACTGTAGAGTCTGTTTTAAATAATGCAGGAATAAAGAATAATAGTAATTATTTAATGGGATTTAGTGTTGGATCTAATATAAATCAAATTATAAATAAAATAGGTAGTAATGCAACTGTTACTATTAAAGATTTATCTGGCAAAGTTATTACTAGTGATACTATTAAAACTGGATATAGTGTAACTATTAAAACTAAAGATTATGAAAAGACATTAAAGACAGTTTTATATGGTGATGTTAACGGTGATGGTAAGATTAGTGCGGTAGATTATGTATTAATTAAAAACTATATTATGAAAAAAACTACTTTAAGTGGTGCGAATTTAGAAGCAGCTGATGTTGATAAGAATAAAACAATTTCTGCAGTAGATTATGTACGTGTAAAAAATAATATAATGGGAAGTTTTATAATTCCACAGTGATAGGTGATTAAATGAAGAATATATTTAGAATAAGTTTATTTATAATGAGTTTTATGCTATTTAGTATAAGTGTTAAAGCTGGTAGTTTCTCTATTAGTTCAAGTAGTAGAACTGTAACTGTTGGTGATTCAGTATCTATTACTGTTGGTATTAATAATTTAGCTGGTAACTTTAGTATTACATCATCTAATAATTCAGTTTTATCTGGTGGTAAAACTGATTGGTTTGAAGGTTCAACTACTGTTTATTTTACTGCTAAAAAAGCTGGTAGTGCTACTATTACAGTAAATGCAATAGATGTTGCTGATTTTGATACTGGTAATGCTGTAGGTGGCTCTAAATCAGTAACTATTACTGTTGTAGAACCTAGTCGTGGTAATAGTGGTGGCAGTTCTACTAGTTCAAGTACAAAGAAGAATAAGCAATCTTATGATTATGGTGATGATACTATAGATATTAATAAAGAATATAGTTCTGATAATTACTTATCTAGTTTAAGTATTGAAGGTTATAACATTGATTTTGATAAAGAAAAGACTGAATATACTTTAGATGTAGATGAAGATACTACTAGTGTAAATATATCTGCAACTCCAAGTGATGATAAAGCAAATGTAATAGGTACAGGTAATATTAAACTTACTGATGGTGTTAATAATATAAAAATTACCGTAGTTGCTGAAAATGGTAACGAAAGAGTATATAATATTACAATTAATGTTAAAGATATTGATCCTATTAAAGTTAAAGTAGGTAAAAAGGAATATACTGTTGTTAAAAAAGTAGAACAGTTAACTGCACCAGATAACTTTAGTCCAATTGAAGCAGATATTGATTCAAAAAAAGTACCAGCTTTATATAATGAGATTACTGGATATATATTAGTAGGACTTAAAGATGATAAAGGTAATGTAAAGCTTTATGTATATGATCCTAAAAGCAAGAAGTATACATTATATCATGAAATAACTTTTAATAGTATTAAACTATATTATACTAAGGCAAGCAATGTACCTAAAGGATTAAAGAAAACTAAAATAGATATTAATGGTGAGAGTGTTACGGCATATAAGAGTAATAAAAAGAGTGATTTTTACTTAGTATACGGTATGAATGTTAATACAGGTAGTGCAGGGTGGTATAGATATGATGCAGTTGATAAAACACTTCAAAGATATGAAACTCGTGATTTAGAAAATCTATCTATGCTTAATAATAAGTATTTGATAACGATTGTTGTTCTTAGCACATCAATACTTATGCTTATGTTATTCTTACTGATATTATTTAGTAGATTAAAACATATGAAGTAGTCATTAGACTGCTTTTTTAGTAGAAAAAAATAATCACAAAGTGATTATTCCAAGAACTAGTATTAAATTAAATAATACATACCCTGTAAATATTAAATAGATAAGTATGGAAAATACTTTTGATATAGTTTTACTACTAATAATAGAAATACAGAAAAACATAATCATAGAAAGTATTATTAATCCACCAATAAGTAAGTATAATTCGTTATTTTGATAATTAGTAAATAATATTGAATATATATAGAAGGCTAAAGATATTATTATAAGTAAATCAGATATTACAATATTACCAATACCAAACTTCTTTTTTTCTGTTTTAATGTTTTCATCTACATTATTAAGCATTGATACTTTTATTTCATTTGTCAAATCAAGAAGCCTCTGTGTTTTAGTTAAATCTTTTAAATCTTCATCATCAACTAGAGTATTATCTTTTATTTTATCGTTAATCTCTTTTGTTGCGACTTTTGCTAATCTTTTTTCTTCTTTTAGAATTTTCTTTTCTAATCTTTCTTGTTTTTTTCTTTCTTTCTTTAACTCTTTTTTATCATCGTCATTCATAAGTATTTCTTTTAATTCACGAGTCTGTTCTTCTTCTTTAATACGTTTTCGTCTCTTTTTTTCTTCTCTTGACATTAAATCAGTAAATGATGCGGTATTATCTAATTCATCATTTTTTATATCAGATAAATCTATATATCTTCCTTTATCTTTCTTCACGCTATCACATCCTATATTGATTATATAATAAATATTGTAAAAATGAAATAGTTTTAATTAATTTTTACATGACTATTTTTAAATAATGCTCTGACTAATTTGAAGTTTTGAAAAAAATTGTAAATTTATACTATTTACACAACTCTTAAAATATGTTAATCTATTATTAGTGTGAATAAAGAATATTCAGATGATTGATTGCACTTAAATGATAAAAGATATGAAGTTGTTACGAGTATTCTAAAAGAGTATATTAGAAACTAATTTTTGTATAAAAAAATATGAACTTTTTATAGTTTATTGTCAAAAAATAGAAGAATATGATATAATTTTATTAGTTAAGAAAAATTATGTAGTAAGGATGATTATATGTTTACTAATTTAGATGAAACAAATATTTATGTAATATTGATGATGGCATTTATACCAATGTTATTTGTTGGAATTATTATTCCGGTAATTAAAAAAATTGCATTTCATATTAATGCACTTGATATACCAAATGAAAGAAAGGTTCATAAAAAGCCTATGCCAAGGCTTGGTGGACTTGGTATATTTTCTGGATTCTTACTTGGTTATATGTTATTTGGAAATCATACATATTTAATGAATTCAGTATTAATTGCAAGTTTTGTTTTGCTTGTTACTGGTATGATTGATGATATTAAACCACTTAGACCACGATATAAATTAATAGGTCAGTTTATTGCTAGCTTAATTGTTGTTGTATATGGTGGTTTATTACTTCAAGATGTAAGTTTCTTTGGTTTATATATTAATTTTGGCTGGTTTAGTTATATTGTTACAATATTCTTTATATTAGGATGTATAAACTGTATGAATTTAATTGATGGATTAGATGGTCTTGCAGGTGGAATTGCAGCAATATTCTTTCTTACTATAAGTATTATTGGTGTAGTAAATGGAGAATTTGCTCTAGCAACTACTTTAACACTTATCATGTTTGGTTCAACTGTGGGATTCTTATTTCATAATTTTAATCCTGCTAAAATATTTATGGGAGATTCTGGTTCTATGTTTTTAGGACTAATGATTGCAGTTATTACTTTAATGGGATTTAAAAGTACAATGATGAGTGCGATAGTTATACCACTTTTTATACTAGTTGTTCCAATACTAGATACAACATTTGCAATTATAAGAAGAAAACTAAAAGGTGAGAGTGTAGATACACCTGATAAAAGTCATATACATCATCAACTTTTAAGACGTAATTTTTCTCAGAAGACTACTGTGTTGGTAATATATTTGATTACTGCATTATTCTCAGCAGCATCTATAATATATGCTTTAGTTGATAAAATAGTAGGTTATACTATTTATGGCTGTTTAATGATTATATTTATTATATTCGTAATGAAAACTGATGTTTTATTCGAACATAAGAAGAAATAATTTGAAAGGAATTGATTTTGTGATAAAGCAATTAAATAATATATATTTAAATTTTAAACATTATTGGTTTTTAATGACACAATTAATATCAAGAGATTTTAAGGTTAAATACAAAAGAAGTGTTTTAGGAGTAGTATGGAGTCTACTATATCCAATCTTAATGTTAGCAGTTATGGCTGTTGTATTTTCTCAGATGTTTAGAGTTAGAGTTGAAGGAGCAAACTATTTAGTTTATTTAATGACAGGTATTATTATGTTTAACTATTTTAATGAAGCATCTACTAATGCCATGACATCGGTTGTAGATAATTTTGGACTAATTAATAAAGTATATATTCCAAAATATATATTTCCAATTGCTAAGTGTTTGTTTATTGGTATAAATTTTCTTTTAACTCTTATTCCATGGTTTGGAATAATACTACTTTCATATGTAGGACTTGGAGAGTATACATGTCATATTAGTATTAATTATTTATTATTACCATATATTTTTGCATGCTTGTTCTTGTTTACAGTTGGTATTGGATTATTCTTATCATGTGTATCGGTGTTTTTACGTGATGTAATATACATTTATGGAATAGTTACTATGATATGGAACTATGTAACACCAGTTTTCTATAGTATTGAAATAATTCCACAAAAGATAATATTTCTTTTTAAACTTAATCCGTTATACCAATATTTAACTGCGGCTAGAGAAGTTGTACTTTATTCTAGATGTCCATCAGCTATTACATTAATTGCGATTACTGGTTATTCAATACTTGCAATTCTTATCGGCGCGATAGTATTTAAGAAGAATCAAGATAAATTTGTTTACTATATTTAGAAGGTGATTATTATGATAAGTTTAAATAATATTACAATGAAGTTTAATTTAGGAATAGAAAAAAACTTTTCAATCAAACAAGCATTTGTTAATTTCTTTAATCCTAAACATAAAAAGCAAAAGAAAGAATACTTTTGTGCATTAAATGATATTAGTTTTAATGTAAAAAAGGGTGAAGTAGTTGGACTTATTGGAAGTAATGGAGCAGGAAAATCTACGCTTTTAAAAATAGTTAGTGGTGTTATGAAACCTACAAAAGGTAAGGTTCAAGTTAATGGCGCGATATCACCAATGATTGAACTTGGTGCAGGATTCGATATGGAACTTACTGCTAGAGAAAATATATACTTAAATGGTGCGATTTTAGGATATTCAAAGAATTTTATTGATAGTAAGTTTAATGATATAGTTGAATTTTCAGAACTAAGAGATTTTCTTGATGTACCTGTTAAAAATTTTTCATCAGGAATGACTGCAAAGTTAGCTTTTTCTATCGCAACTGTTGTTGATCCAGAGGTTTTAATAGTTGATGAAATATTATCAGTTGGAGATATTAAGTTTCAAGAAAAAAGTAAAAATAAAATGCTTGATATGATTAAAGGTGGAACAACTGTTTTATATGTTTCACACTCATTACAATCTATTAAAGATTTATGTGATAAAGTTGTTTGGATAGAACATGGAAAGATGGTTAAAATGGGGCCTGCAAAAGAGATTTGCGAAGAATACTATAAAAAACAGATGGAAAGTTAGGAGGACACATGGAAAATAGTAAATACATACATTATTGTTGGTTTGGTGGTAAGCCACTTCCTAAACTTGCTAAAAAGTGTATTAAAAGTTGGAAAAAATATTTACCTGATTACGAAATAATAGAGTGGAATGAATCTAATGTTGATTTAGAAGAATGTCCTTTTATCAAAGAAGCATATGCAAATAAAAAGTGGGCATTTGTTGCTGATTATGCAAGAACCAAGGCTATTTATGAGATGGGCGGAATATATTTTGATACTGATATGCTTATAACAAAACCAATTGATTTTCTACTAGATGATATAACTTTTTTAGGGTTAGAAGATTCATTTATGGTTAATGCTGCTGTTTGGGGTGAAAAAAATCCTAAATCATATTTTGCTAAAAAAATGTTAGATTTTTATCAAAGCCAAGAACATTTTGATTCAAATAACATGTTTAAAATTAGTATTCCTAGAATTATAACTAAGATACTAAACGATGAAGGTTTTAATCATACATCAAATGAAATTCAACACTTAAATCATGGTATAACTATTTATCCAAGAGAATACTTTTATCCATTATCATTTAACTTTAAGAATAATAAATTTACTGATAATACTTGTATGGTTCATTATTTTGATGCAAGTTGGTTTGGTAAAAAAGAAAAGTTTAGGGTTAAACTTACTAGAACATTTGGTGATAAAAATATAAGTAGACTTACTAAAGTTTATAAAAAAATAAGACATATTGGTGGATTTATTATAAAAAAAATATTATATAAACCTTTAAAATATTTCAAGTATAACTATTTAAATAGGGGAAAATATAAAGGAAAACTAGAAAATTCTATTAATATACTTAATAATATAAAAGGCGATTATATTGTTATGCATAATCCAGATTGGTTAGGAATTACTAGTGCGACTATTGAACTTTTTAATGACAATAGAGTTCCTGTTGGTGAGTTCTTACGAAAGAAGGATATGAAAAAGTTTGCAAATAAAATACTTGAAAAAGATATTAAACAAGTTGTATTTAGTGCGATGTGTATTGGTTGGAAAGATTTAGCTTATTATTTAAAGAAGAAAAATCCTAATATAATTATTAAAGTGTTTTGGCATGGAAGTATTTCTCAAGTATCTGAGCCTTATGGTTGGGAGAGAAATATAGAACTTATAGATATGAGTAAAGATGGTACTATAACAACTTTTGGTACTTGTAAAGAATCATTAGTTAAGTTTTACGAAAATCTAGGAATTAATACTAAGTTTATTATGAATAATGTAGTATTAAATGAAAAAATAAAACATAATGAACCTAAAAATACAATTATTGGGTTATATGCGGCTAAAAAAGATGATTGGCGAAAGAATTTATTTGCGCAAATAGCTGCTGTATCACTTATTAAAGATGCAACAATCGATATTATTCCTATGGATTATGAAGCAGCTACATTTGCGTCTAATTTAGGATTAAAAGTTACTGGAATAGATAAACCAGTTCCTAGAGAAGAATTGCTTAAAAGAATGGCTAATAATACTATGAATTTGTATGTTACTTTCTCAGAGTGTGCACCTATGCTTCCTATTGAAAGTTTTGAAGTAGGTACAATTTGTCTAACAGGAAATAATCATCATTATTTTAAAAATACTGAACTAGAAAAATATTTAGTAGTTGATAATGAAGAAAGCCCTGTTGAAATTGCAAAAAAGATAGAATTGTGTATTAAAGAAAAAGACAAAGTTATGAAATTATATAAGACTTGGAAAAAAGAAAATGATAAAAATAGTAAACTAAGCGCAGAAGAATTTATTAAGTTTGGAATGGAGGAACAATAATGTTAGATAAATTAATTGAATATAAAAATGAATCTAGTATTGTTCTTGTTCCAAAACAAGATATGAAATATTATGATAGTCTAAATTATACACTTAAAAATGCAATTATAGTTGATAATGTAAAGGAAGATACTAGAATTATAGATAGTATTAATAATTCTAAAATAAAAAAAATTTACTTAGTTGGAAATCATGATTTATTTAGATTTATTTTACCTAGAATAAACAAAAGTATTGAAGTATGTTGGATATTTAATGATGCTTTTTCTAGTCTATCTAATGCAGGAGTTAGATATAATTTAAATACTATATTTGAGTATTATGATAGAACTCTAGTAGATATTATTGGATGTTTTAATAAAGATAATATGAAAGTATTTGAAAATGCAGGTTATAAGTGTGAATATATTGATTTAAAACTAGATAAGAATGAAATTAAATTGGTGAACTCTAATTCAATTGGAATTATAAGTGATGATTTTGATCCAAACAATAATTTTTATAATCAACTAGCTGCACTTACATTTGTTGATTATGATGTATGTAAATTTATGTCAGTAATGAAGGCAACTAATCACTTTTATAAATATTTTAATATTAAATCAAAAGTATTAAAAAATATTGACGAAGTTATGAATGATAATTTTGTTAATTTATATATAAACTTTACTAATACAAATAAAGAGTTAATACTTAAAAGTTATAATTATGGAGTACCTGTAATTGTTGGTAATTGTGATTTTTACGATAATAATAAGTATTTAAAAGAACATTTAGTTGTTAAAAGCGATGATGATGTTAATGAAATTGCAGAAAAAATAAATTTTGTTAAAAATAATTATAAAAAAATAATTGAAGAGTATAGTAAGATTAATTAATTTAGGAGATAACATGAAATATGGACTTTTGTATTATAAAGATACTGATAATATTGGTGATGACATTCAAAGCTATGCTGCATCTAGATTTTTACCTAGAATAGACTATATGATAGATAGAGAAAATATTGAATTATTTACTCCGAAAAAAAAGGAATATGTTTATACTATTATGAATGCTTGGTATATTCATGATAAGTATAATTTTAATTTTTCACCATATATTTATCCATTATTTATATCTATGTTTTTTAAGAATTTTCCATATGAAAATGGAATTACGTATGGTATCGATTATTTAAATGATAATGTTATAGCAGATTTAAAAGAACATGCACCTGTTGGAGCTAGAGATATACATACTAAGAAGATTTTTGATAAACTAGGTATTGAAAACTATTTTTCAGGATGTCTTACTTTAACTATAGAGAAGTTTTCTGATGTAAAAAAAGGTGATTATATAGTAGTTGTAGGTCTTAACAACGATGAAATTAACTATATTAAGTCTAAGACTAATAGACCTATAAAAATAATTAAGCAGGATGTTAAACGCGGAATTTTTTCTGGTGAAACGTGGGAAGTAAGAAAACAAAGGGTAATTGACTTATTAAAAATTTATCAGGGAGCGCATATGGTTATTACAAATAAATTACATTGTTCTTTACCATGTTTAGCGCTTGAAACTCCTGTTTTACTTTTATATGATAAGTCTTTTTCAGAGAATAAAGATAGAATTGGAACATATCTGGATTATTTAAACTATGTCGACAGAAATAAACTTAAAAAGATTAGTATTGATTTTGATAATCCAAAAAATAACCCAAATAAATATTTAAAATTAAGAAAACAAATTATTAAAAAATGCCAAGATTTTGTTTTAAATAAAGAAGAAAAGTCTTTTAATGAATTGCCAGATGTAGATGAATATATCAATGGTATAAAAAGAGCAATTATTTCAAGAAAACCTATTATAAAAAATTTAAAAAAAACAGCTAAAAAATATGTAAAAAAGTGTCAAGATATTTCAAATATGGAATATGAAATAAACGACTTAAAATATCAATATAATATTTTAAAAGATAGACATGATAAATTAGTTGATAGAATTGCTACAATTGAAAATTCAAGATCATATAAGTTTTATATTAAATTATCAAGTGTTTTAAAAAAATTAAAAATAAAGAAATAAAGGAGAGGGTATACCGATGAAAAATATAAGATATATCATACTGTTATTTATAGTTTTATTATTAGGAATGGTTAAAATAAATGCAATTGATTCTTTGGATGGATTGATATGTGAAGAATCTAAATGTTATTTTTATAATAATGGAGAGAAACAAGTTGGTTTTCAAGAGGTAGAAGGAAAAACTTATTTCTTTAGTCGAATAAATGATAATGCTATGAGAACTGGAATGTTTTGGATAGATGGCGATTACTATTATTTTGATGAAACTAATGGAATGGCAACAGGTATTAAACAAATAGGTGACAATTATTATTACTTTGGGACTGACGGTAAAAGAAAAAAAGGCTTTCAAGAGGTAGAAGGAAAAACTTATTTCTTCAGCCGAATCAACGATAATGCTATGAGAACTGGAATGTTTTGGATAGATGGCGATTACTATTATTTTGATGAAACTAATGGAATGGCAACAGGTATCAAGCAAATAGGAGACAATTATTATTATTTTGGAACTGATGGAAAAAGAAAAAAAGGATTTCAAGAGATAGACGGAAAAACTTACTATTTTAGTTTAATTGATGACAATGCCATGGTAACTGGTTGGCAAAATGTAGATGGCGATTATTATTATTTTAACTCTGATGGTACGGTATTAAAGGGTGAAACTAATATAGATGGCAATAATGTACTAATCGATGAATATGGAAGATTGAAAAATGGTATTATTGTATATGAAGGTAAGAAATATTACTATAATAACTATCAAAGACAAGTTGGTTTTCAAGAAGTAGAAGGCAAAACTTATTTCTTTAGTAGAATAAATGACAATGCTATGAGAACTGGAATGTTTTGGATAGATGGCGATTACTATTATTTTGATGAAACTAATGGAATGGCAACAGGTCTCAAGCAAGTAGGCGACAATTATTATTATTTTGGAACTGATGGAAAAAGAAAAAAAGGCTTTCAAGAGATAGAAGGCAAAACTTATTTTTTTAGTAGAATAAATGACAATGCTATGAGAACTGGAATGTTTTGGATAGATGGCGATTACTATTATTTTGATGAAACTAATGGAATGACAACAGGGATTAAACAAATAGGTAACAATTATTATTATTTTGGAACTGATGGAAAAAGAAAAAAAGGATTTCAAGAGATAGACGGAAAAACTTATTTCTTCAGTCGCATAAATGATAATGCCATGAAGTATGGATGGCAATTAATAGATGGATATTTCTATTATTTTAAAAGTGATGGAACAATGACTACTGATCAAATTGATTTGGATGGAGTTCATTATAATTTTACTTCTGATGGTAAAGTTAAACTAACAGGATGGAATAGTATAAATGGTGTAAGATATTATTTTAATGCGTCAAGTATGGTTATATCAAATTCTGTAAAGTTAGTAATTGATATAAGCCATCATCAAGGAAATATTAATTGGGAAGAACTACATAATAGTGGACAAGTTTATGGTGTTATTATAAGACTTGGCTATTTAGATTATGGTTGTAAAAAGTATGTGGATACAAAATTAAGGGAATATACAGATGCAGTAAAAAAATATAATATTCCATATGGATTATATTGGTTTAGTTATGCTGATAATGCAAATGAAGCTGCAATTGAGGCACAATATACAAAAGAATTGATTAGAGATTATAATTTGAATCCTACTTTAGGAATATATTACGATTTGGAATATGTTATACCTAATCCAAGTCCAATAATGTATCAAAATATTACAAAAACTTATATTGATAGTATGAGAAGTACTCATAGTCAGTATAATATAAAAGTATATGCAAGTACATATTTTGCCTTAAATACAATTGGTTTTAGAGGAGAAGAAGCAAATAACTATATTGGTTGGATTGCTCATTGGAATGATGTAAATACATATCCCTATAATTATGATATATGGCAATATTCTGATTCTGGACGAGTTTCAGGAATAAATACTAATGTTGATTTAAATTATTATTTTAGATAGAATTGTAATAGATAATACTGTTTTAGAAAGAGGTTTATATGAAAAATGATACAAAGTGGATTACAGGATTAAAAGGGGTTGCAGCAATTATTATTTTTGTTCATCATTTTGCATTATTTTTTTACCCTGGTTTTATTGACACTGCAGCTGGAAATATGCGAACAACGATTGGATTAGAAGCGAAAATAGCAAGAACTCCGTTTAATGTCTTTAGTTGGGGTGGAGTTGCTGGAGTGTGTATTTTTTTCACTATAAGTGGGTTTTTGATAGCTTATAATTTTTATAAAAAAGGTAAAAGTTATGATATAAACTACATTATAAAAAGATATTTTAAACTTATGATTCCTGTATTATTATCAGCAGTTGTTATTTTCTTTATTATAAAATCTAGAATTTTTAGAACGGATTATTTGGTGAAGATGTATGATAGTATTGGTTTAAGAAATAATTACAGCGAATACAATTCTACTTTGGTTTCTGTAATTTGGGAATCTATTATAAATTTATTTAGGACCTCTTCATTTCCAACTAATCCTCCAATGTGGACTATGAAATATGAACTGATTTATTCAATAGCGAGTGCATTATTGATAAACGTTATTGGAAATCATAAAAAAAGATATTATTTATATCCATTGATATTGTTAATAACATTAAATAGTTATTTTTTATGTTTTATTCTAGGGATTATTTTATGTGATTTATGGTTTAATCATAAAAAAATGTTAGATTCTTTAAATAGATTTGATTTGAAATTTATATTATTAATTATTTCTTTATTTTTGCTATCTAGTACATATGCAAATCAAGGAACGTTTTACTATTCAATTTTAAATAATCTATTTAACGGTATTGACTATTTAGTTGTATTCCATTCGTTTGGTGCAGCCGCTCTAATTCTTTATTTCTTATTATCTGAGATAGCTAAAAAAATATTTTCAAAAAAGATATTATTATATTTAGGGAGTCAATCACTTTATATATACTTATTTCATTGGATAATTTTAAATACAATTTCTATGTATATAGTATTTGTTTTAGATAAGTATTTAAGATATTATCAATCATCACTAATATCATTTATTATATCGTTTATTATTTTAATGTTAGTTTCTAATTATATTGGTAGGTATATAAGTAAAATAACAAATTTAGCAGTAAATAAATTATTTTTCCTTTTTAGTAGGAATGAAAAAATATAAAGGAGGATTTTTAAATGAATAAAAAAAATTTAATAAAAATATTGTTTTTTATGTTATGTTGTTATCTTTTCTTAGTTGCATCATATAATTCAAGTTTAATAATAAGAAAATTAATTTATTCAAGCAATGATAGTATTGTATTTGTAAATAAAACTATAATTTTTAGTTTCTTGATTATCTGTTTTATTACGCTTCTAAGGAGAAAGTTATTTAAGAAAAAATTATACTTTTGGTTATTTATATTTTTTTTGATGATATGTAATTTTTCTGAAGGATATTTTTATGATTTTAACGTATTTACATTTATTGTTTTGTATATATATCTGATATTAATGACATTTTATATGATTTTGAAAACAAAGAATGGTTTTGAATTATCAATGGTATATAGTTTTTCAATATTGATATTAGCTGCTTTTTTTGTTGGATTATTTGGCTTATTGATTATATTTAAATATATTATGTTAATATTTGCTATTTATATGTTGTATTACATATATAAAAAGAGTAAGACAAACCCTTCTGATATAAATAAATCATTGGAAACAATGTTTTCATCAGGTTTTATAATATTTAATATATTGTGGTTGTTAGCAATCTTCTTTGGTGCTGGATTATATGTTCATAGTTATGATGAATATTCGCATTGGGCGTATGACGCTAAAGCAATGATTTATTATTCAAAATTTGGTACTAGTCAAAAAATCATGTTAAAAACAAGAGGTTATCCACCTATATTTACTGTTTGGCATTATATTGTATCAATTTTTGGTGGTTTTTCCGAACATAATTTATATGTTGGATTAAATATACTTATTAGTATTTATTTATTACCTGCTTTTTTCTATATTAAAAATAACAATTGTATTATTAAAATACTAGGTGTAATTTCAATCATTTTTTCTTGTTATATTTTTGGTGGAGTATATACATATTATAGTTTATATGCTGATTTTGCTATAACATCAATATTTTTAGCGGCAATAATTATTTATTTCATAAAAAAAGAAGAAAAGCTGAATTTGAATTTCATAATATATTTTTTATTAATTATATTAACTTTATCTAAGTCAAATGGATTCGTAATTGCATTTACATTAGTTTTATTAATCTTTATTAATGAACTATTAGAAAATAATATTAATTCATTAAAAAAGTTTTTTGA
>Ga0256404_1006593_pt1 | contig 19063 bp, 14 predicted proteins | sample RumenRJG_01DNA_FD_185990 | JGI IMG/M metagenome (GOLD analysis project Ga0256404, IMG submission 185990) | Bovine rumen microbial communities from Lethbridge, Alberta, Canada - RJG_01 | ecosystem: Host-associated > Mammals > Digestive system > Stomach > Rumen | place: Canada: Alberta | collected...
AAAATCAATCGAAGACCAAGAGAAAAATTGAATTTTAACACTCCAAAGGACGAGTTTTTCAAACATTATTCATAAATTTGCAACCGACTTGCACTTGCTGGTTGACTCTACCCCGACTCATTTTCGTTTTGTCATCTGTGAAAAAAGTGCAAATAAATTTGCATTTTTGCGTATTATTTCGTACCTTTGCAGCATCAATTGGTTTACTCTTAGCGAGTGATTAAAAGGGAAACAGGTGAGAATCCTGTACTGTCCCGCAGCTGTAAGCCTCCTTTATGGGGTGCAAACACATGAAAGCCACTGTCCTACCTGACGGGAAGGCGTTTGCACCAGGAGGCGAGTCAGAAGACCTGCCGTTGAGATGATGAATACCCTGAGGCCTCGAGGAAGGCACTTGGTAACAATGCTCTGGGAAGCATGTATTTTTAATACGTAGTATCTGCGTGTACTGGTGTCGCTGGAGGCGGCATTGCTGTGCATGCAATATTACCACAAAGTACAGACGGACAACAGGGAAACATTTATTCTATAACACATTAAACATTATGATTATGAAACAACAATCATTCAAACAGCAACTTTGGCTGATGCTATTCATGCTGCTCATCCCCTTAGGGGCATGGGCAGATCGTGATGTCAACCAGCTACAGTTCGGAAAACAAGTGATTGAAGTGGCAAACGATGAGGTCATCACATTCTACGACCCATGGGGGACGGAGGACATTGTTGACAACAACAACTACAACGCTCAGTCACTGACGGTCTTTAAACCTGCTGAAGCAGGAAAGTCCGTACAAATTACGTTCGAGGAACTTGACCTCAACAACTACAGCGCCAGCTATTATCTCTACATCAACCTGTATGACGGTATAGCTGATGCTGGTGACACTTTCCAATGGGCAACAGCCACAAGTGACGTGACAGCCTCATCGTCTCTGTCTGGCCTTACGGGCACGCTGCTTGCAGAGAAAATCAACAACGACAACAAGCCTTCGCTACCAGCCGTTTATACCTCTGGTACTGGCGACGGAGCATTGTCGGTTGCCTTCATGCACCGCAACTCCAACAGATGTACCGGCTGGAAGGCAACTGTTAAGGTGGTCACCCTGGAGAACATGACCATTACAGGTGCCGGCAGCAACTATGACGGCATAGTGGCCAACCCCACCACGAAGCAGAACGTACCCCTGGCCAATGCCTACGTGACGGCTACGGGTGTGATGAACCCCGACAACGTGACGGGCATCTACTTTACGATGACACAGAACGAGGGCGTGGTTGAACCCACCGCCCTGAAGCTCTATAAAGGCGACACGCAGGTGTCTGCAACGGTTGAAGCTGACGGCAACAACTATAAGTTCGTGCTCAACGAGGCCCCCTCTGACGGGACGACCACGTTTACCATCAAGGGCGACATACTCGGCACAGCAGCCGTTGGCGCCAAGGTGCAGGTAGATATCACCAAGGTGACTACCGCCGGAGAGCCTGACGGCATCACGCCGTTCACGGCTGGAACAAGTATCGCCGTAGAGAACCCGGCCATTGTCATCATGACCGCTACACCACAGACCGTTACCGTCGGCGAGACACCCCTGCAGTTCTACGACGAGGGCGGCAAGGACGGCGGCATCGTTTCGAAGACCAACGGTCAGGTGACCTTCCTTGCTGGTGTGAACGGTAAGAAAGTGATGGTCAATTTCACCAAGAACGAAATCTGGCACGGCAGCCTCTATAATCAGGAGCTGCGCATCTACAATGGCACGGAAGTATCAGAGGCAAATCTCTTAAAGACCCTGCAGCAGGGCGAGACAGGCATTGTTCGTTCTACTGCCGAAGACGGTTCGCTGACCGTAGTGCTGTTCAGCGATGCCAGCAACGACATAGCAGCCAATGGTTTCGAAGCCACCGTCAGCCTCTTCACCCCGCAGGCTATGGACTTCGATGGCATCACCACCGCTGCGGCCTCCACTGAGACCGTTGCCGCAGGCGACGAAGCCGACATGCTGACCATCACCGTGAAGGCCAAGGACACCGAGCCCGCCATGCAGGTAACAAAGATGGCTTTCACCGCAGGTGAGACAGCCGCTCTTGTCAGCAAGGCTGCCCTCTACTTCGGTACTACGAAAGTTGGCGAAACCACGGTTGAAGGCTCTTCCTTCGAGATGACCCTCACCACCCCACAGGCTCTGGTTGAAGGCGACAACCTCTTCACGCTGAAATACACCATCAGCGAGGAGGCCCTGAACGACCAGAAGGTCAGCGCCCAGCTCACCAGCGTGACGGCTTTGGTCAACAATGCTGAGAAGACAGAGACCGCTACCACCGAGGCCGTGCAGCGCACGGTGAAGAACGAGGTGGTGTCACACGCCGACCAAGGCACCGTGACCAAGACCGTCAACGGCTCCATCAGCTTCTACACTAAGGCAAAGAGCAGCTACTCTGATTATTATGAGTCAGGTACTGACGACCGCATCAACATCTTCATCCCGAAGCATGAGGGCATGATCTGCCAGATTGACTTCGAGAGCTTCAAGCTGTACTACTACAGCTACAACGTGTCCTCTTCAGCCAAGTTCAAGATCTACAGCGGACAGGGCACCTCGGGTGAAGTGCTGTGGGAGCCGACCACACAGGCTGACTACAACAACGGTCCTGACCACGTTATCCGCTCTACCGCTGCCGACGGCTCACTGACGGTTTATTTCAATGCGAACCAGAGCTATTCCACCAGCGACGGCTGGAAGGCAACCGTCAGCGAATACCAGTCGAAGCCTATGGCAGTGGCCGCGGTTGAGGTAGCTCAGGCCAGCACGGCCGATGCCTCCATCGGTGCTGCCAACCAGGACCTGCTCACCGTCAACGTGAAGACTGAAGGCAACGAGAACCCGCTGACCCTGAACAGCATGAAGCTGAACCTGAAGGGCACTGAGGCTAACATCAGCAAGGTTACCTTATGGCAGGGCGACACCCAGCTGGGCGAAGCCAACGCTGCTGCAGAAGTAACCATTAGCATCGAGCCGCTGACCCTGAAAGAGGGCGATAACGAATTCACCGTGAAGGCTGACGTCAGCGGGACAGCTACCGAGGGGCAGACCATCGACGCCAAGCTCATTAGTGTGAACGCCGGCTCCGCCGACGTGACCCCCGCCAACGGTGACCCCGACGGCGCACGTACGCTGAAGAACCAGGTGCTCATGACGGCCGGTGAGCATGGCACAATGAACCTAGGTCTCGGCCAGAAAGTTATGCTCTATGACGATGGCGGCCCTGAGGGCGACGGTGCTAACGGCGTGGAAGCCACCATCACCCTGGTTCCTACAGGCGAGGCAGAGAGCATCAGACTGACTGACAAGGGCTTTACCTTCAACTATACCTCGCACCTGTACATCTACGAGGGAACTGAAGTGAACGACGAGAAGAAGCTGAAAGACCTCACTGGTTCATCAGCGAAGCTCACCGAGCCGCTCGTGGTTGACGGTCCTGTGACCCTGAAGTACGTGGGTGCCGGTTCCTACACCAAGCCAAACTTCGCTCTTGAGGCTGAAGGCTACAAGAAGAAGGCCGTTGAAGTGGTCAGTGTGACCACCGAGGACATCAGCGTCAGCGAGGTGCTGAAGGGCCAGACGGAAGTGAAGATGCTGAAGATTACCGTAGAGACCGAGGGTGACGAGGACAAGGGCACACTCGACCTGACGGCCTTCAACGTCACAGCTACTGGCGAGGCTCTCGACGCACAGCACATCTACCAGACCAACAACAGCGAAAACTTCTCTCCCACACAGGAGTTCAACGAAAAATACACACTGACCAAGTCCGGCACGTACTACTTCTGGCTCTGCCTCGACATGAAGGCTGACGCCACCATAGGCCAGACGGCAACGGCATCGCTGACCAGCATCGTGGCTGGCGGTGAGACCGTCAACGTCACTGAGCCTGCTACGGCTACTGTCACCATTGCCAGCGGCAAGAGCGGCGACTACACCGTCGGTCAGGACGGCGACTATGCCACCATCCAGGGTGCTGTCGATGACCTCGGTACACTGGGCATGGAAGGCCCCGTCACGCTGAAGATCAAGGCTGGCGAATACAATGAGAAGGTACGCATTCCTTATATTAAGGGTATGGGTGCCCAGAACACGCTGACCTTAGAGAGCGAGAGTGGACAGCGTGACGTGAAGATTTATCACAACACCTACACATCAGGAGGTTACTCTGACGACCAATATACTAAGGTTTATGGCGTTATAACACTCTATGAGGCACAGTACGTCACACTGAAGGACCTTGACATTTCAACAACCGATGCCAACTACGACGCAGTGGTCATGGTCAAGAACGAGAGCCGCCATATTACGATCGACAACTGCTACCTGCACGCTCCGTTCACAGCCACCAACCAGCAGGACATCCACCTGGTAGGTCATTATGCACGCGACGTGGATAACTGCAACAACGACTACCTGACTGTGAAGAACTCACTGCTCGAAGGCGGCTGGATGGGTGTCAACATAGGTGGCACAGGCAATGTCTCGCTTACCAAGGAAGTTGGCGGTGTCATTGAGGGCAACACCTTCAAGAACCAACGCTCAAAGGCAATCCAAGCATTGGATGAACTTGGTCTGAAAGTACGTAACAACAATATCATTATTGACGGCAGCGTTGAATTCACCAACAGTTCTGTGGGTATCCTCGACCTGCAGATACGCGACGAACATGACGAAGCGCTGGAGATTACGGGCAACACCTTCAATGTCAATGCTTCATACTACTGCCCCGTCATCAACATCCGCCAGTTAGAGGCCACAGAGAATGCACCGGCCATCATAGCCAACAACGTGATGAACCAGGCATCGCTGAACGCATCGTACAGCGGTATTAAATTCGGCGGCAAGGTGAAGAACGTCAACGTGGCTTACAACACCATCCGCCTGACGGGCGAAAACGGCGGTGCTGCTTTCTGGGCTTCAGCAAAGCTGGAAGAGGGCTACGGCAACATCAACGTGGTGAACAACATCATCCAGAACGAGACCAACGGCTATGCCGTCAACATCTATCATGATGATAACCTGGGTGTTACGAAGATTAACTTCCAGAACAACGTGATGAGCTGCGCAGAGGGTGCGACTTTCTTCCGTGCTGCATCAAGCACCAACGGCGACTTCGCTGCCTTCGTCGATAAGACTGGTGCCACCAACTGTATCAACAAGGAAGTGACCTTCCTGAGCGACGACGTGCTGGAGCCTGCCGACGACCTGGACGGTGACCTGCTGAAGGCTGTGGCCCTGAGCTATGTTACTACCGACATCACCGGCAAGGAGCGTCCCACGGAGAACATCACCATCGGTGCCTACGAGTATGACCCGAACGCCATGAGCGCTCCCGTCATGGCTGAAGGCTACCCGAAGGTGCTCAAGCACCTGGACGGCAAGGCTTCGTTCTCTGTGAAGACCGACCTGGCAGCTACCATCTACTACATCGTAAAGAAGAGCAGCGAGACAGCTCCCACAGCTGACGAACTGGCTGCCAGCGAGACGAAGATCACGGCAACGGCGAACACCGAGAGCATCATCAACGTGGAAGGACTGGAGGACGACACGGAGTACATTGCCTACTTCCTGCCCGTCAGCCTGCGCAACATTGCTGCCGAGACTGTCAGCCAGACGGAAGCATTCACCATGGACGTAACGCCCGAGGTTCCCGAAGTGGAGGTTTACATCAACAACTCTGAGACCGAGGAGACCGTTGCTTCCGGCACTGAGGTAAGCCTCTTTGCCATGGTCAGCGTCAGCGAGCGCACGGCTCCCTACACCCTGACATGGATGGACAGCAAGCACAACGTGCTGCAGACCGAGACCTACGAGAGTGCCGACGACATTGACGAACTCTTCATGGCTACAGCTACGCCGACGGAGTGTACCGACTACATCTTCACCGTGACCGACAACGCTGGCCAGACCGCTACTGCCACCGTTCGTGCCATCGTCACCGGCGAGGCTGTCACGGCAACCTTTGAGAACCTCTACCTGGATGAAGAGAGCTACGAGAACGGAAAGAACCTCCCGCTCGGCTCGTTCGTTAGCGGTTCTTATAAGTTCGACAACTTCTATTCGCCTGACTTCGGCGGCTACTGGGGTAACTACGGCTATGCCAACATAACGACAACCGACTTCACCTCATACCTTGTTGACCAGTTCAAGAATGTGGCAGGCGGTGGTGCCAATGGTTCACAGACCTATATGGTGGCTTATCCCTCTACATGGTATGGCTCCAACAAGATTCACGTCATGAATAATGCTGAGGGCGACATCATCAGTGGTTTCTACATCACCAATGATGCATGGACCGCAGATAACATCGTGAAGGGCGACGGCTACAATGAAGCCTTCGGACAGGGCGACTACCTGAAGCTGACCATTACTGCCGACAATGGTAAGACGCTGGACTACTACCTGGCTGACTACCGTGCAGAGAACGAGGCCGACCGCTACTATGTGAAGGCATGGGAATGGGTTGACCTGCGTGAGCTGGGCACCGTGAAGGACCTCTCGTTCACCTTCGACGGAACGAAGAAGAACAGCTACGGCCTGACCACAGCTGCCTACTTCTGCATGGACGACTTCAACGGCACACGTCCTGAGACGGAGTACGACGGCACGCTGACCGTTACTGACGGACAGCTGACTCAGTCACTCAACGACATCTTCGGACTCGATGCCGCCAATGGTACCATCACTTACGAACTGCCTGACGGTGTTGATGAAAACATCAACGCAGAAGTCAGCATCGACGACGAGGGCAACCTCATCATCACGGGCACTGACGAAGAGGAGTTCACCATCGTGGTGAAGGCTACTCAGGCTGGTCATACGGTCTATATGAGGCTGCCTGTCAGCATCACCATTACTGACGGCATCAATGCCATCAGCACTATTGGTGAGGACGGTGAGTACTACGACCTGAACGGCCGCCACGTAGAAACCCCACAAAAGGGCATCTACATCCTAAACGGCAAGAAGGTATTAGTAAAATAGCCCCAGTAGGCTCAGTAGCCCCACTCTTCTAAAAAAAAACGGCAGAACTTTGACGCTCTGCCGTTTTTTTATTACCTTTGCACGCTGAATACAAATAAGAAACAAAAGAAATGAACGAGAAATACTATCAGACGCTCAAGTCTGCTGAGACGGAAGACTGGCTCGACCTGCACGTTATCAGGCCCTTCTGCTATTACTGCGCCGTCTTCTTTGCTAAATTCGATATTCACCCCAACACCGTTACCATCTGGTCGATGGTCATCGGGGCTGCCAGCGCCTTCTTCTTTGCGCAGGGCAGTTTCCACTATGGCGACAACTTCAGCGGCAACACCACCTTAGGGTTGGTCTATAACATCATTGCCATTTTCCTGCTGATGTGGGCCGATATCCTTGACTGTACCGACGGACAGCTGGCCCGCATGACGGGCAAGAAGAGCCGCATGGGACGTATTCTTGACGGCGTGGCTGGCTTTGCCTGGTTTATCCCCATCTATGTGCTGCTGACCTATCGTTTCTACCTGCATCATGACTGGGAGTTCTCATGGCTCGGCATTGAGAATAACGAACAGAACACACTCATAGCCACAGCCATTGTCTTCGGGCTCGGCCTCATCTCCGGCATTGCCGGACTGGCAGGACAGCAGCGACTGGCTGACTATTACATCCAGGTACACCTGTTCTTCCTGAAGGGTGAGAAAGGCAGTGAGCTGGACAACTCCGTACGTCAACAGGAAATCTACGACCAGATGGGCAAGGACGTCAGTGCCGTAGAGCGTTACTTCCAGAAGTCCTACATCAGCTACACGCAGAAGCAGGAGAAGGCCACCCCCCAGTTCCAGCGCCTGCTGGCAGCACTCCGCGAGAAGTACGGCAGTCTGGACAATATTCCAGCCGACATTCGCAAGGAGTTCCACGATTATTCACTGCCGGTCATCAAGTGGAACGGGCTACTCACCTTTAACTTCCGCGAATTCTGGCTTTTCCTGTTCTGCCTGCTCGACGTGCCTGCTGCCCTTTTTGTGTGGGAAATCGTGGGCATGGGCCTACTCTGTCTCTACGTCAACAAGCGTCATGAGGCATTCTGCAAGAAAATGGCTGATAAACTATGAAGTGGACTAAGAAACAACTCAATAACCTGTTCTTCATTGTCGGCCTTGCTGCCGTCGTAGTGATGGTGCTGACGTTCGACGTGAGCTTTGCCGAACTATGGCAGCAACTGACGCGTGCGGGCTATTGGCTCGTCCCCATCATCGGTATCTGGATCTTTGTCTATGGTCTGAATGCACTGGCTTGGCAGCACATCATACGCAGCAACTGCGACGAAAACGACCGCCCCGTTAGCTTCTGGCGCATCTACCGGCTAACCATTACCGGCTATGCCCTGAACTATGCCACCCCCGTAGGTGGACTGGGCGGAGAGCCTTACCGCATCATGGAACTGTCGAAGGACGTGAGCAACCAGCATGCAACGTCGTCCGTCATCCTCTATGCCATGATGCACTTCTTTGCCCACTTCTGGCTGTGGTTCAGTTCCATCTTCCTCTATCTGGCCCTTGCCGTCATCGACTATGTGCCCATGACGTCCGTCATCGGCACCTGTCTGGCTGGTGCCATCGTGTTCTGCCTGCTGGCTTTCTATGTCTTCTCACGCGGCTACAAGAACGGTCTGGTGGTGAAACTCATTAAGTGGATAGGCCACATTCCCGGACTCAAGAAGTGGAGTCAGCGGTTCCAGGAACGACATGCAGAAGCTCTGCAGAACATTGACCAGCAGATAGCCGCCCTGCACAAGCAGGACAAGCACGCCTTCTACAGCAGCCTGCTGCTGGAGTATGCCTCACGCATCGTACAAAGTCTGGAAATACTCTTCATGCTGCTGCTCTTCGGCGTTGACTGCGGCGGCGGGTTCGGCGGTCTGTTCCTGACGTTCCTCTACTCGGTGCTTATTCTGTCGTTCACCACGCTCTTTGCCAACCTCATAGGTTTTCTGCCCATGCAGCTTGGTGTGCAGGAGGGCGGTTTTATGCTCTCCATAGCCATTATCGGCATGTCCACCAAGTTAGGAGCTGCCTACGATGCTGCTGCACTCGGCATCTTTGTCAGCATTATCTGCCGCGTACGCGAAATTCTCTGGATTCTTATTGGAATCCTGCTGATGAAGGCAAAATGATTTTTTAGGGTCTAAGGTCTAAGGGAACCGGTCAAAGGTCTAAGGTCTAAGGGAACCTGTCAAAGGCTTTGGGGAAGCGGCCTTTGACCTTTGACCTTTGACCTTTGACCTTTGACCTTAGACCTTTGACCTTCACCCTTTGACCTTTGACCTTAGACCTTAGACCTTAGACCTTAGACCCTTGACCCCTTCAGCCTTAGCCCCCTCCTACTCTTCCTCAATATTCTTAAACCGGCACCAGCCTACCGATGCACGGTAGTTACCCTTACTGCCACGGGGAACATACAGCACAGCGTTCATATATGTATCCTTGGGGAAGGTGTTGCCGGCAATCTGGATGGGGTCTTGCCAATGGACATGAATCTCCTTCAGCGCACAATCGCCGAAATCAACCAACCGGCCGATGGTACGCACGCCCACAGGAATGTCAAGACGTGTCAGCGCACTACAGCCCACAAAGGCATAACGGCCAATGTGGCGCAGACTGGTAGGCAGCGTCAGGTACTCCAGGTTGGCATCAAACTGGAATGCAGCATCGGGAACAGACTCTATCCCCTCTTCCAGCAGGATGGACGTCACCTTCGGCAGGTTAGACAGCTGACCAATGTGGCGACTGCCCCACTTCACGTTGCCTGGCACACGTATGGACGTGATGCCACTGTTACGCAAGGCATAGGTACGCAACGTCACCCCCGAAGGCAGCTTGATCTGCTTCAACTCGTGACAACGCTCCAAGGCACCTCCAGCAATATACTTAATTGAACTGGGCAACACCAGCTCCGTCAGTTTCACAGAGTCGTAGAAAGCATCAGGTCCCAAGCCAACCACTCTCCACTTCTTGCCGTCATAGTTCACCTCTGACGGCACCACCACCTTATTGGCATGGCGTGCATTAGCGTATGCCACTTCTACCGTGCGTTCTGACTTTGACACGATTGTATAACAAAGACTGCCGCTCTTGAAGTCATAGGCTGAAGCCACTGTAGCTGTCATCCACAGCAATACTACGAATAATAACTGAAAAATTTTTCGAAACATATTTTATCTATTTATTGGTATAAAGTCTAAGGTCTAAGGTCAAATCTCAAACCTCAAATCTTTACGCATCAAGCTGCTCGTAAACAGAGTTGTTTGACTTGAACTCTGGCACGATCTGCTTCATCTTGCGGACAGTGGCCATATCGTCGTACTGACGAGCAATGTTGATGAGGTCGTCAATCTCTTTCGACACTTCGGCGTAGTCGTACTGACGTACCTCGGCAATGCGAATCTTCTCGTGGAACGAAGGCTTGGTACCCTCCAGTTCGCTGAGCACTTCCTCGTAGAGCTTCTCACCGGCACGCAGTCCGGTGTATTTTATTTCCACGTTCTTTGCGCCCGAGAGCTGAATCATGCGCTTGGCCAGGTCGGCTATTTTGACGGGCTGTCCCATGTCGAAGACGAATATCTCGCCACCATTGCCCTTGGTGCCTGCCTCCAAGACGAGCTTACAGGCCTCAGGAATAAGCATGAAGAAACGCACGATACGCTCATCAGTCACCGTGACGGGGCCACCGTTCTTTATCTGCTCACGGAACAGGGGAATGACGCTGCCGTTGCTGCCCAGCACATTGCCAAAGCGAGTGGTGATGAATTCGGTCTTTGCTGGTTGAGGGTTGAGGGTTGAGAGTTCTTGCTTTGGCAAGCGTCCCTGCGGGCCGAGCGGAGCGTTGTTAGTGTTGACGTTAGCGTTGACGTTGACGTTAGCGTTGACGTTAGCGTTGACGTTGACGTTAGCGTTATTCAGCGACTGACAGTAGATTTCGCAGATGCGCTTCGAGCAACCCATGACGTTGGTGGGGTTGACGGCCTTGTCGGTAGAAACCATGACGAACTTGCTCACGCCGTACTTAACGCTGAGGTCGGCAATGACCTTAGTGCCATAGATGTTGTTATGCACAGCCTCCGAAGGGTTATCCTCCATCATCGGCACATGTTTGTAGGCGGCAGCATGGAATACGTAATCAGGACGGAACTCATTGAAGATGTGGTCCATGCGCTGCTTGTCGCAGATGGTGGTAACCACCGTATTAGCCTCTACATCGGGGAAGTCCTTGGCCATCATCAGGCGGATGTCGTGCTCAGGTGTCTCAGCCTGGTCAATAAGCATCATGCTGGCAGGCTGGTAACGCGCTATCTGGCGCACCATCTCAGAGCCGATGCTGCCTGCAGAGCCGGTGATGAGTATGCGCTTGCCACGAAGCTGTGCACCCACGGAATCCATATCAACCTTGATTTCAGAGCGGGGAAGCAAGTCCTCAACGCTGACCTCCTTCAGCTGCATGCCCTGATAGTCCTCATCCGTGAGCTGGCCGTCCTTGACGCTGGCCTCACGGGCCTGCTGGGCCATGTATATCTTACAGCCTGCACCAATGAGCAGGTTCTGCATCTCCTGATTGTTGCGGAACTCCTCCACACGCAGGGGGCTGACCAGAATGGCATCGACGTGCCTCTTCTTGATAACATCGACCAAGTGTTCGTCAGCCTGATAGACCCGACGGCCCATCAGCAGGATGTGCTCCGCCTGCTTCTCATGCGAGATGAACCCCTGCAGGATGAAGCGGCGCGGTCGTTGTGACTGAATGTTCTTGGCCAGTCCGATGCCTCCTGAGAGTGCACCATAAATGAACACACGCTCGGTCCGGTTGTCAGACGCAGAGACGTCGAAGAGTGCCTTGATAAGCACTCGCATGGCCCACATCAGGGCAGTGGCAATGACAAACGTTATGGTGGTCTGCACCTTAGTGAGTGCGCAAAGCTCTTCAATGCCGAAGTACTTCATGAGCTGAGCAACCACAAGTGCAAGTGCCAACGAAATAGCGTTGGCGTAAGCCACATGAACCAGGTCAATGAATGAAGAATAGCGCAGAATACCTGCATAGGTGCGGAATATGCGTGCCCCGACGAAGCTCAGCATTACATACATAAGTAAAGTATATAATACACCAAAGCGGTGCATCACCAGCACTCCGGTTCTATTGAAACCCCAATAGACCACCAAGCCTGTCACGAAAAGGATGACAGCATCGGCCAAAAGTACGCACCAGTACGGCAGTGCACGCTTTGAAAAGTACCAGCGTAATAATATCCGTAGTGGATTCATCTGTTTATTCAAGTCTAATATTTATTAACCTAAAGGTATCAGCCCGCCAACGCGATGCTGAAAGTGATAAAATTGCGGATGCAAAGGTACAAAGATTTTTCTATACGCGAACATTTTTAAATGACTTTTTTAATATTGTTGGTCAATTTGTCACATTTTCTTGAACTATTTTTAGGGAAATAGCATTTTGTAATCAGCATTCTCTTGTTTTTTTACCTCAAAACGTGCTGTGTTTGCAGCATTTTCATTATCTTTGCAACGAAATAACTTCTTACTTATGACGGAGAAAGAGAAAATGCTGGCCGGAGAAGTCTATGCGGCCAATGACAAAAGTCTGACGGACGAACTGATGCAGACACGCGAAAAGTTACACGAATTCAACGCGTTACGTCCCACAGAGACACAGAAGATGAAGGTCATGCTAAGGGACCTGCTTGGCAGCATAGGCGATGACAACTTCCTCATCAACCAGCCGTTTTACTGTGACTACGGCAAGCATATCAGCCTGGGCCGGCGGTTCTTTGCCAACTTCAACTTCACGGTGCTCGACGAGGCACGCGTGACCATTGGCGACGACTGCTTCATAGGGCCCAACGTGAGCATCTACACCGCCTGCCACAGTACCGACCCGACAGAACGGAACTCACGCATGGAGTGGGCTAAGCCAGTAACCATTGGCCACAATGTGTGGATAGGCGGCAGCGTCACCATACTGCCCGGCGTGACCATCGGCGACAATGTGACGATAGGTGCCGGCTCGGTAGTGGTGAGCGACATTCCTTCCAACAGCATTGCAGTGGGAAATCCCTGTAAGGTAAAGAAAACATTATAATAACCTAAAAATAAAATCATCATGAGAACAAAAGACATTATCGCCCTTTTAGGCTTTGGCATCCTGATGGCTGCCTGCGGGCAAAAGACAACTGACAACAAACAACAGACAAACGACATGGACTCCGTTGACAACGTTAGAACGGCCCTTGCTGACAGTGGCCGCATTGACCTGAACAGCCTGCAGTGGACCAGAGACCCTGGAGGCTATGAAGTAAAGGGCGACACCATCACGATTACCACCGCCCCGCACACCGACCTGTGGCAGAGCACCTACTACCACTTCCAGAACGACAATGCCCCCGTGCTGCAGATGAAGACCCGCGAGAAGTTCTTCAGCTTCGTGGTGAAGACCGACTTCACGGGCAGTCACCACCGCTTCGACCAGTGCGGCGTCGTGATGTACTTAGACAGCGAAAACTGGCTGAAAGGCTCTGTGGAATATGAAAATGACAAATTTCAGCACCTGGGCAGCGTAGCCACGAACAATGGCTACTCCGACTGGGCCACCACAGCCATACCCGCCGACGTGAAGACCATGTGGTACCGTTTCTCGCGCAGGGAAGACGACTACTGCATAGAGTGCTCCACCGACGGAGTGGAGTTCAGCCAGATGCGCATCTGCCATATGTATGCAGGCGCCGGAGAAATCAGTTTCGGCATCTATGCCTGCTCGCCCGAGGAGTCGTCGTTCACGGCTGTGTTCTCCGACATGAGGATTACCGAGTGTGCATGGAAGGCCCACGACGGTCAGCAGCCTGACCAGCCTGCCTGACAATGACGACGACGACCCCACGTCAACGACTACGCCCGATACTTGTTAGCGTTGAGCGTGGAGTGTGGAGCGTGGAGCGTGGAGTGTTGAGCGTGGAGTGTTGAGCGTTGAGTGTTGAGCGTTGTTAGCGTTAGCGTTGACGTTAGCGTTAACAAGGAACAAAAGAAACATACAAGTAAAAAATGGTAAGAAGAGCTATCAAAAAAGACATCAATGGCATCATTGAGTTATTGCATCAGGTAAACATGGTGCACCACGTAATACGTCCGGATTTGTTTAAGCCGAACACGACAAAATACAGTGAGCAGGAACTTGAGGCCCTGCTCAACGACGACAGCAAGCCAGTCTTTGTCTATGCTGACGGGGGGAAAGTGTCCGGTCATGCCTTCTGTCAGATTACGGAGGTTAAAGACCATCAACTGCTCCAGGACATCAAGACATTGTATATTGATGATATTTGCGTAGATGAATCAGCTCGCGGTCAGCACATAGGGAAGGCACTGTATGAGTTTGTGCGCGGCTATGCCCAATCAATAGGCTGTTATAACATCACCCTGAATGTATGGGAAGGCAATGAGCCTGCACTCCGTTTCTACAAAAGCATGGGCATGAATGTACAAAAGACAGGAATGGAAACCATTCTGTGAATCCATTCCTGCCCATTCCAGTTTGTTTCTTTCATGTTACTTCACCTCACGCTCCTGAATTGCTTTTCCTGAGCCCCATGCGGTGCCGACCTTCTCGCCGACTACGCGGTATTCGTTCTTGGCAGAGTCGAAGATGACGGGCTGAAGCTTCGAGAGGTCTATGTTGCCCTCCTCGTCGAGGATGCTCTCATCGGCACTCATGTTGACTATTTCGCCAACCACCCGGGCACCACCGTTCTCGTCCTCATCGAAAGTCACCACCTTGCACTCCAGCGTCAGCTTGTACTCGTTAATGATAGGTGCATCCACATTAGGACTTGCGGTGATGGTGAACCCAGCCTTGGCCACCTTGTCAGGAACGTCATTACCCGACACCATGCCGAAGTAGTCACTCTGCACGATGTCGTCCTTTGTGGCAAAGCTGATGGTGAAAGCCTTCTTCAGACGAATGTTGTCGGTGGTCTTGTGCTTGGAAAGTTCGAAGGTGATGTGCTTCGGGCCGCACTGGCCACCCCAAGCTGCCATCATCACGTCAGGATTCTTGTTTTCATCCCATGTGGCAATCATGATGGCGGGCAAGGGTGTGATGACAGCCTTGTCGCTGAAGTTCTTGCGCCCCTCTACGGCTTTCACCTCCACTTGTTCCTCTGCAGGGTTCTCGTTTACGTTTTTCTCACTCTTCTGCTCCTTGTTTCCACAGGCGGCAATGAGCAGTGCGCCTGTCAGCACGAGGGCTGATAATTTTGTTGTCTGTTTCATATTGTGTAGAATTATAATTATATGTGCATGGCATCACGGAAGGCATATAGTCGGCAGTCCTACTTCTTGCCGCCATTGGTTCACGCGTGTGGCATCCAACAGCGGAGCAAGTTTGCCTTTGTCATCAATCTGGGTGCCATAACGCTGGGGCCGTCCTTCACGCACATCAATGCGGTCTTGCAGTAATGCGAGGAACAAAGGAGCAACATCTCCGCGCGAAACTGCTTCCTCCAATTGCGGCAGGAACCGCTTCTGATAATCCAGATTTGCATGCTGGAACACAAGCCACACAGCCTGATTGGCAAACTCGCCTACCAATTCCTTGCGTGGATAGCCATGCTGTGAGAGGATGTTGCCGACGAGAACGAGATTCAGACTGTCAGTCATGAGTGCCCGGCGGGCAAGCTGTTCATTTCTCTCAATGTCGCCAGGACAGTTCTTCACGGCTTGCGACCACAGCAACCGGTCGTACTGGTCGCGCTCAAAGATGCCTTCCAGCGTCTTTTTAAGTGCCAAGTCATAATTCCACTGGTGGCTGCGCACCGCAAATGTGTCTTTCAAGCCAATCAGAGAAGAACTTGACGGGGACTCGTAAAAGTCTTTCTCCATGGCTATGCGGTGACGCAGATAGACCAGAGCCACTTGGTCCTGGCCAATGGAAATCATTTTGCCTGCCGTTGTAGAAAGTTGGCTTGGCAGAATGTAGCGGTCTTCCGAAAATGCGCAGTCATACACCTGACGTGCCTCGTCATAGAGGTGCGCCTCAAAAAGCGAGTCGGCGTGGAACATCAATTGCCAGTAACCTTCCTGCGAGGCAGGAGGAGCCAATGCTGCGCTGCCCAGCCGCTGACGTTTCAAGGCCTGCTCCTTCAGCTCTTCAAGCATCACGCCCACCATCTCAATGTTATGTGAATCGCTTACGTCCCAGTGTAACGTTCCGTAGGTCGGATAGTCTTTCCGTTCGCTCTGCAATACGTAGCAGCAGCCCACTGTTCGTCCCTCACGCAGATAGCGGTCGATGCACACCACGCGCCGGTTCTTGCGAGACACTATCACGTTGCGCCATATATTCTCTTCAGTCTGACGCGAGGGTGGCTCCTCATCGAACAGGTTGCACACCCAGTAATCGCCGTCAGGACGGATTTCGGCATCAGGACTGGCATCGACGTATTCAGCGTTAGCAAACTTAAAGGTTGGGAAATCGCCAGCGGCAAGCCAACGGATGGAATCGACACGAAAGGGAATCTCCTTTAGGACGCTTCTCTCCAAATGTTGCAACTCTGTTATCTGACCTGATTTACAGCCTGTCAGAACTTGTGCCAAAATAATTAAGGTATAGATAATATAATTCTTCACTGCGCTTTTTTTCAAAGATTTAGCGTCACCCTACTTACTATTTCTTGACTTTGCTGTATTTCGCCTTGACTATTTCGTAGGAATTACGGGTAAGTTCTTTCAGTAGTTCATCAGGAGCCACAGCGGGATTGATGCCTATCCAGTGCCTGGGCGACTCGTTGTACGGATTGCCGATACAATCATACTGTGCCTTCAAATCCTCGATGCGTTCAGGTTGGCATTTCAGCGAGATAACGGAGAAATCATTGCAGTCGAAGAATGAAAACATATGTCCTGACACGTAAAACACCAAAACACCCTCTCCGTTTTTGAATTTCCGGAAAGGCAGCTTTTCTTCAATATCATTACCCAACGACAGACAATAGTCGCGATAATCTTCTATGTTCATAGTCTCTCAGCCGATGCTCTTTCCTAATTCGTAAGCCTCCTGCAGTTTGGGATTGCCCTCAATCTCGCGGGCATCGTTTACGCCACCGCAGAACAACGTGCCTGCCAGACGGCTTTTAGGATAGCAGTCTGTCCAGCCAGTCAGTCCTGTCTCTGCACGCTTGGGGGTCTCTGCCTCATCCTCAGCAGCCGTTGTCAGCAGATAGACATCACGGAACTGGTAGTCCTGCTCGTACATCGCATTCATGCGGTCTATGAGTGTCTTCATCTGGCCACTCATCTCATAATAGTAGATAGGCGTTGCCCAGCAGACGACATCAGCCTTCAGCACCTTGGCCATGATGTCGTTCACGTCGTCCTTAATGACGCAACGCCCAAGTTTTTGGCAGCCCATACAGCCCTTACAGAACTGAATGTTCTTGCCCACCAGTGATATCTTCTCTACTTCGTTTCCGGCGGCTTTGGCACCTTCCACAAACTTTTCAGCGAGCATGTCGCTGTTCGAGCCATGACGCAGACTCGTTGATATTACAATGACCTTTTTCATATTCGTATTTCCTGACCCTAAATCCATTCGAAATGCTCTCCCCCTGCACCAATCTCAAAATGGCACTTGGCGATGCCGAGGTCTATCTGGGTGAAGCCCACGATGGAGAAACTGCGCTTGGCACGGACTTTTGCTGACTGTCCGTCACTCGCAGGAACGTATTCGAAGAAGAACTTCTGCTGATTATATTCATCCACCAAAGCCTGCAGTGCCTCCAGCTTCTCTTTTTCGACAGGGCGTTCGGAATAGCTCCTGACACTGTGCCGCTGTCTGATTGCGTCTTGAATAGTCATGTTGCTGATATATTTCTTAAACAATGTTTCAATTACGGTGCAAATGTAGTGATTTTGCGGCTTTTTCCGTAACTTTGCACCGTTCTTTTAGGATAGTTTATAAGATGCAGGAGCAACGGCGGACATATATAGCCATCGATTTGAAGTCGTTTTACGCTTAGGTCTACCATCAAGTGACGTAAGGTTAGCTCGATGACCGAATGGTAAGTCAACTCGGACATTTTGAAAAATCCGAATAATTGAACTGCATCGATACAACAAAAAAACAGGCAGCATCCACAACGGGATGCTGCCTGATGCTGTTGATGACTCCTCATTACGAGACCTCAATGGCCTTGGTGACCTTCTCCTTCGGCTCGGTCTTCGGCATCGTGATGGTCAGGATGCCGTCCTCGACCTTGGCAGAAATCTTGTCACGAACCACATCGTCAGGCAACACGTAGTTCTGCTCATAGTTTGAGTAACTGAACTCACGGCGCAGATAGTGATGGTGACTGTCCTCATGCTTGTGTTCCTGTTTGTTCTCAATGGCGATAGTGAGGTTGCCCTCGTCATTGATTGCTACGCGGCAATATTCCTTCTTGATGCCAGGGGCTGCAAGCTCCATCGTGTAGGCCTTCTCACTCTCCTTGACATTGACTGCGGGTGCTGTACTATTGGCACGAGGCATGAAATCAGTGTTAAAGAAATCATCAAACATTGTTGGGAACCAACCATTGCTTTTCATTAATCCGTTCAACATAATCAATACCTCCTAATTATACTTTTAGTTTAACTTATTTGTTTCTGATTGCCTCGGCTTTTGCTTCAGCTTTCACTAAGGATAATGCAAGTTGCGTGCCTATGGAAAGAATCCGTGCCAGAATGACAATCGCGAAAGTCAAACTGGCACAGAATTTAAACTCGCTTAAACTATACTGACAGTTTATTAAACTCGTTTAAACATTGAGGTGTTAGCTTCATGATGTGATATTGAAATTGATGATCCGCTATCAGCAAAATTGGAATTTACTCGCTATAATTATGGTCAACTATTATATCCAGATGTACTCCAGGCACTAAAGGCTGAATGTCACTGATGAGCTGGCTGACTAAGGCCTTCTCATCGTGGACGGCAATGTCAGG
>Ga0256404_1006595_pt1 | contig 19056 bp, 20 predicted proteins | sample RumenRJG_01DNA_FD_185990 | JGI IMG/M metagenome (GOLD analysis project Ga0256404, IMG submission 185990) | Bovine rumen microbial communities from Lethbridge, Alberta, Canada - RJG_01 | ecosystem: Host-associated > Mammals > Digestive system > Stomach > Rumen | place: Canada: Alberta | collected...
CCGGATAAGGCGAAGTATCACGGAGGCGAACCTACTGCCGCGTATGCAGCTGCTTTGAATCGTGCATATCCGAACAGATCAGGATGGGGACAGCCATCAAAAGATGGAGCAAGCTGCGATGTGTTCGTGGGCACATGTATCGTTGACAGCGGAGTGGACAAGGGATTCCCGCGTGGGTATAGAGATCAGAAAGCAAGACTTGCGAGCAGGACGGATCTTTATGAATGCGTTGTAAATACGTCATCACGTGATGTTCAGGAAAGCGAGCTCAAGGACGGTGATATATGCACCTGGGAGAAGTCTTCCGGTACAGTTCATATATGGATCTATGCCGGAGGCAAAGCCAGACAGGCTTCACATGATAAATGGTATGGAAGAACGACATCGGTGGGCAACAATTTGAAAATCAGAGGAAAGACGGTGATTAGAATATATAGAACTAAGGACTGACAATCAGAGAATTACCATTGCATTGAGACCGAATGGTCGATTTGCTATTCGGGTTTGGGATATTTAAACTATCGAAAAAACTACTATCGAAAAAATATGCGAATCGCATCATAAGTTGCAAGTCCAAAAAAGAACACAGATTATATTTTATATTTATGACGAACAGCTGAGACACAGGAATAGATTTTATTCGCCCTCTCGAATATAATAAAAAGAAAAGATCACTTTCTTTTGTAGAAGCAGGTGTCGAAATGGAATATATGACAGCAAGTCAGGCCGCACATAAGTGGAATATTTCTCAGCGAAGGGTACAAATACTGTGTTCAGATGGGCGAATCCCTGGGGTTTTTAAACTTGGCGAAACATGGGCAATTCCAATTGATTCAGTTAAGCCAAGAGATCAACGAAAAAAAGGTGGAAATGAAAATGAAAAATTATAATGCAATCGATCTGTTTGCTGGGTGCGGCGGCCTTTCGCGCGGTTTTATGGATGCAGGTTTTAAAATACTAGTCGGCGTTGACAATGATCAGGCCGCGCTGAATACCTTTGCCTTAAATCACGAAGGCGCCATAGCTTTGAATGCAGACTTATCGTTGCAGGAAACTTTCGACAAAATAAAAGATCTTGCTGGTGATAACTCAATTGATGTTGTCATCGCTGGACCTCCATGTCAGGGCTTCTCTGTTACTGGCCCGCGTCATTTTGATGATCCAAGAAACAGCTTGTATTTAGCTGTTTTGGAGCTTGTAAGACAATATCAGCCAAAAGGTTTTATTATCGAAAATGTTCCGGGAATGGCCATGATGTATGATGGGCAGGTTAAGGATGAGATCCTGCGCAGATTTAGAGGTATGGGATATAACGTGGAGTGCAAGATTCTTCTAGCTGCAGACTATGGTGTGCCTCAAATGAGAAAGAGGCTGATATTCATGGGCATACGTGCAGACATTGGGAATCCTATATTCCCCGAGCCGATACTAGAGCCGGACCATTATGTGACATGCAGGGAAGCTATAAGTGATCTACCTTCAAGGGTTGACAGTTTGGGTACGGAGGAAGATGTATATGACAGAGACCCTACTACAGACTATCAGCGTATGATGCGTGGAAAGTGTAATGTCCTCTACAATCATGTTGCAACAAACCATAAGCAGTTTGTAAAAGATACAATTGCATTAGTCCCTGAAGGCGGGAACTACAAGGATTTGCCTCCTGGTTGGGGTGAGAGCAGAACTTTCCATGAAGCATGGACCCGTTATGATGGAAACAAGCCTTCAAAAACAATAGATACCGGACATCGTAATCATTTCCATTATGAATACAATCGTGTACCGACAATACGAGAAAATGCGAGACTGCAATCTTTCCCAGACAGTTTTGTATTTACTGGTAATAGAACACAGCAAAATAGACAGGTTGGAAATGCAGTTCCACCGCTGCTTGGCTATGCTCTTGGGAAAAAACTAATGGAGATAATATCGGGCAATGAAAAAGGTTAACACAATAGATTTGTTCGCAGGGTGCGGCGGATTAACAGAAGGTTTTGAACAATCAGGCCATTATAAAATGCTCTCTGGCGTAGAGTGGGACAAAGCTCCGATAGATTGTCTACGGCATAGAATGAAAACCAAGTGGGGAATGAAGGATGCAGACGACAGAATCCTACGTTTTGACATGCAAAGAACAGAAGAATTAATAAATGGATGGCGTGATGATCCTGCCTACGGATCATCAAAAGGCATCCAATACTATGTAGAACAGGCAGGCGGTCTTGTTGATTTGATTATAGGCGGCCCCCCGTGTCAGGCGTACTCAATTGCGGGTCGAGTCCGTGATGAGCATGGTATGAGAAATGACTATCGAAACTATCTGTTTGAAAGTTATTTAGCTATAGTAAATCAATACCGCCCGAAGGCATTTCTTTTTGAGAATGTTCCGGGGCTTTTAAGTGCTAAGCCAGGTGACGGATCGTTTCGTATAGTAGAAAGGATTCAACAGGAGTTTCTCAAGTCTGGGTATTATCTTCTGGATGACCTGTCAAATGCAGTAATAGATATGACAGAGTACGGTGTACCTCAGCGCAGAAGCCGAATTATCATTTTGGGGATTAATAGTGAATACTATTCCGAAAAAGAAGCAGAGACATTGCTGCATGACTTCTATTATTCTGTTCTTCCAAAATATAAAGAAGATGTTAAAACTGTAAAAGATGCAATCGGTGATTTGCCTGCACTGTATCCTCTTCCTGATGGAGAAGTTATTAAAGCGAATCGAAGAAAATATTCGCATACACTAAACCATGATGACTCAATAATGAATCATGAACCTCGCTTTGCAAACGAAAGAGACATAAAGACATTTAAATTGCTGACAGAGGATATCGAAAAAGGTGAGTATAAATATGTTTCGACGGACGCCTTAAAAGAACTTTATACACAACTCACTGGCAGGGAATCCAATGTTCATAAGTTTTATGTTCTGCGATGGGAAGAGCCCTCAAATCTTATTCCGGCGCATCTTTACAAAGATGGGCTAAGGCATATCCATCCAGACTCAAAACAAGCCCGGACTATAACTGTAAGGGAAGCTGCAAGGCTGCAAACTTTCCCAGATGATTTCGAATTCATCTCTCACAGTAATTTGGATTATAAAATGATTGGGAATGCTGTCCCACCAAAATTTGCTAGAAAAATGGCAGATGCACTCTATGAGCTGATATACAAGGAGGGCTAGAAATGCTGTTCTATAGAAATCTTGATAATATCATATTTCATAGAAATGAATTGTTTCGCTGTGATGAACTCATAGTTTTGTCTGGATATGTTGGGCCGCATCCAGTACATATGCTGAAAGATCTCCCGTTGAAGACTACTGTGATCTATGGAATGTATGGGAGTGAAGGAATTCAAAGAAGTTTGCACTCAGCCCTGATCCAGGAGAATAGAGAGCTTGATAATGTTGATATTCTTTATTCTTCAATGCCTGTGCATGCAAAGTGCTACATTTGGAAAGACCGGGGTGAGGTCGTTCACGCGCTTGTAGGATCTGCAAATTTTTCCACTAACGGTTTAACAACACCATATAAAGAAGTGCTTGCAGAAACAACAAGGGACACGTTTGATCCATTGGATCAGTATTTGAATATGGTACTTAGTGGAGCCATTAGCTGTGAGGATGCGGTTGTAAAAAATAACCGCAGGAAGAGTCGTGCGGCCAACGCCAATGCTGGAATTTATGATCCGGACGTTTGTAGTATGCCTCTTTACATTGTTGAGAATGGTAGAGAAGTTGTGCCCACATCAAGCGGTATTAATTGGGGAATGGCTAAACTTACGGGGTCACATGTGAATATAAATGATGCCTACATCCGAATTGGAAAGGATCTGCTTGAACATTATCCGCTTCTGTTTCCTCCGAAGCAAAGAGAGCCGTCTGAAGATGAAGAAGTTGTCAGGCGGGATCACAGACACAATGACAGCATAGATATAATATGGGATGATGGAACATCTATGACAGGATTACTTGAAGGGTCAGTCACAAAAACAGATGAAAATGGGCAGAAAGTACTTTATCCGAAACAGGTGTCCACAACTCCACGTAAAGCTATACTCGGAAAATATCTTCGTGAAAGAATGGGGATACCAGAGGGAAGAGCTATTACAATTACTGACTTTGAGAGATACGGAAGAAAAACAATAGATGTTTCGCTACAGGGCGAAGGAATATACTACTTTGACTTCTCTGTTGGAGAAGGATATCAGACTGTCAATTTGTCATCGCAGTATTCTTTAGGCCAAATGTCATTAGATATGGTTGCTGAAAAACAAGGGGTATACGGAACTGATGATGCATCTAATGACTGATAAATGACGTTTAGCTATGGCAGACACTGTTTCAAAAGAGGTAAGAAGCCGTAACATGGCGGCAATCAAAAGCTCCAACACAAAACCCGAAGTTGCTGTAAGAAAGTATTTGTTCTCTCAGGGTTTCAGATTTAGGAAAAATGTAAAGGGACTGCCTGGCAAGCCTGACATTGTTCTTGCCAAGTATAAGACCTGCATATTCGTTAATGGATGCTTTTGGCATAAGCATGATGGTTGCAGATACTTTGTATGGCCTAAGAGCAATGCAGAATTCTGGCGTGAAAAGATAGAGAATAATGTTGCCAGAGATCAGAAAAACTATGAGCTGTTAAGATCGGAAGGATGGAACATAATTGTAGTATGGGAATGTGAAATAAAGCGTGATTTTGAAAGCAAAATGACTGAATTAACAGAAGCCATAAAGAATAATGCACTGTTTTGATAAGTCTTATTGAAGAAAAACTAGCTGAAAGAACCTAAAAGAGGACAACATGAATACAAACGCAATAGTCTCACTAAAAACAATGGCTGATCTCGGGAATGAGGCAGTGGAGTTTTACATTGACGCGTATCAAAGAGGATACCGGTGGACGGAATCAGAGGTAAGGGACCTTCTGGAGGATATATATGATTTCAGTCAGAGTGGATATGAAATCACTGATAGATTCTACTGCCTTCAGCCAATAATCGTAACAAAGATGGAAGATGGCCATGTGTGGAAAGTTATCGACGGGCAGCAGCGCATGACTACCTTGTATTTAATATATCTGTTTTATGTGAACACTGCCGGACTAATCAAACCGAAGCTGCCGTTCAGCCTTCACTACAAAGGCAAGGAGAAGCTTGAAGACTGCCTGAAAGAAATACGTGATAGAAATTACTACGAGGAGTCAAGTCTTTCCGAAGCGAAAGAAGCCTATGGTGATGACATTGACTGCTACTATATTCTTTCTGCCTATTCCGAGGTGTGCAGATTCTTTAATGCCCTGATTTCAAACGCATATACGCAGAATCGCCCAAATGACATGAAGAAGGTCTTTGATAATTTCATGCGGATCATCTGGTACGAACTGATTGACTGCAATGAGCAGACCGAAATCACGATGTTCACTAATATCAACATGGGTAAGATTCCTCTGACAAATGCGGAGCTGATAAAGGCGTTACTGCTGAGAGCAGAGAATGATGAGATCACTACCTATCAGGAGAATATCGCTATAAAGTGGGACGATATCAGCGCGAGCCTTTCTGAAGAAAACTTCTGGTCATTCCTTGTCAATGACAGCAGCCTTTATTCAACAAGAATTGATTTCATCTTTGAAATAATGGCGCATGAAATAAATGAAAACGAGCTTGCGGCTGCTGAGGACGAAGAAGGAAAAAAGTTCTATATCGAGAAGGCTTACAACAAGCAGTATTTCTCATTCTATGTTTTCAACAACTATGTAAAGTTCCTGAAAAAGGATGATCAGGAAGTCGATTATGTCAAGGTGATCTGGGAAAAAATCAATGAGTACTACCAGATGTTCAGGGACTGGTATCAGAACAGACGCTGGTATCATCTCATCGGCTATATCGTCGTTTCGTCAGGGAAAAACTATACGGAAAAGCTGTGTGAGCTAAGTGCTGCATATAAACGCGGCGCTACAGATGGAAATCATGCCGGTCATAAAACCGTATTTGAGAATCATCTTCGGGAAATGGTGATCAGACAAATCAGTTCAAACAGTGATTCGTTCACGTCACAGGATCTGAGAGATATGCTGGAAGATCTGAAGTATGGATCGGGCAAGGATGATGTCATCAGGAACATTCTGCTGCTTTACAACATCAGTTCTCTGGAACTGCTCGAAGGGCAGACAGATGCCAGATTCCCTTTCGAAAAGTACAAGAGTAAGAGTATTTCATGGGATATCGAACACATCAATGCTGTAGCAGATGACCGTCCAAGAGATACCTATGACAGAGAACAGAATGAATGCAAAATCTGGCTTGAAAATGCCAAGAATGTTCCGGGCATAGAAAGCCTGACTCTGCCAGATGGGGAGCAGGTAACAGCAGCGATAGACCGAATTCTTGAAAACAAGCTGTACCTGCCACAGAACGAACCGGATACGGCTACTTTTATCGATGTATTTGAGTGCATTATCAATTACTATGGTGATTCCAACGAGACAGATAACTCGCTGGCAAATCTGACACTCCTTGATTCCGGAACGAACCGCTCATACAAGAACAGCGTATTCCCACTCAAGAGAATAAAGATTCTCGAGAACTGCACCAAGGAGATATACATTCCTCTCTGTACGAAAAATGTTTTCCTGAAAGCATATCTGAATGTAAAGAGTCTTCTGAAATGGACACAGGAAGACAAGGAAGCATACATTGATGACATTGTAAAGAACATATCTGAGTATTTAAGACTGGAGGATGCTGAAAGTGGAGAATAGAATAGCAAACACATCTAAAGAAGCTTCAAGAGAATCCTTCTGGTCTTTGCTGTCAGAAGAGAAAAACAACTACACGATATGTATCCCCCGGATTCAGAGAGATTATGCTCAGGGAAGAGAAGAACCGGAGGTAGAACAGATAAGGAAAACCTTTATCAATGCTATTTTTGATTCGCTCAGGAACAGGAACGAGCTTGATATCAATTTCATTTACGGGAATGTAGACTCAAAAGACGAGGAAAAGGTGTTCATACCTATAGATGGACAGCAGCGACTTACCACGCTTTTCCTGCTGCACTGGTATTTTGCTACATGGGCAGGAGCTCTGGATGATTCATGCAAAGAAACTCTCGGAAGATTTAAGTACGAGACCAGATTTATAACAGGAGAGTTCTGCAATCGTCTGGTATATGATGTGAATGTTGATCTGAAAAATCTGGATGGCAAATTGTCTGATGTGATCAAGGATTACTACTGGTTTTTCAGCACTTTCTATCTTGATGCCACCATCAAAGCTATGCTGGTAATGCTCGATGATATCCATAAAATTGTAAAGGCAATGGATGATAACAGCGTCGTGGACGATTTCTTTGACTTGCTGACCTCCGATGAGTGCCCTGTAACTTTCTTATTCCTGAATATAGAGGATATAGGGCTGACCGATGAAATCTACATAAAGATGAATGCCCGCGGAAAAGCGCTGACAAGATTTGAAAATTTCAAAGCGCAGCTCACGGCATATCTGTCGGGCTATGATGAGGACTTTTCGCAAAGATTCATCGGGAAGATCAATGGTGAGTGGTCTCAGTTTTTCTGGAACGAAGAATACCGGCCATTGATACAGAGCACGGAAGACAGAAAGGTATCCAGAAGAAGCACCATATTCGATGATCAGATAATGAATCTCTTCAGGTTCATTATGACAAATGAGTACATTTCGAATGTTGACATAGGTGATGAAAACAGCGAGACAAAGTATCGCGTAAGATCCATCCTGGGCGGTCTCAGCAGGGAAAGCGACTTCCAGTTTGTTAATCATCTGTTTGCAGATGAATTCAGGAGTGTTCAGAACTACACAACAGAAAACGCTAATGTTGACATCAGGGTGTTCAGATTCATAGAAAAGCTGCTGGACATCATGTCAAAAAGAAAGGCAGAAACCGGGAACATATACTTTACCGACAATACCCTTTACGACAGGCAGTTCATCAATGAGGAGGAATATTTCAAGAGACAGATCAGGTCTGTGAGTGAAAAGGCTCTGTCCTATGAGGATCAGGTCCTGATGTATGCACTGTTCTGCTTCCTCGTTAAATATGCAAACGATGACAATTCATTTGACAAAAGCAAAGAACTGACTGAATGGATGAGGGTGATATACAACCTTGCCCACAATACACTTTACAACACAATAGACGACTATTACAGGAGCATCAGGCGCGTAAAGAGCCTTGTTGAATCGGATTATGCAATCGATATACTTGGCTATGCGGCTACGCTGCTAAGAAAGAATTACAGACAGGGATCAGGCTTCGGATTTGTTGACAACCAGATGATGGAGGAGTGCATCAAAGCCAATCTGATGCTTAGCAGTGATAAATGGAAGCAACGAATTGTTGCTGCTGAACATTCCTTCCTGGAGAGCCAGATCACATCGCTGTTTGTGTTCTCCGGAATCCGAGATATGTATGAAACAGAAATAAGGGAATATGAAGATGTTCAGGAAAACAAGGATAAGCACTTCCTGCCAGGAATTGACAGTGTTCTAAGCAAGGCAAAGAGTGAGCCGTCATATCTGAACGCTTTTGATGAGTATCTGGCAAAGATCAATCTGATATTCGATGAAGACGAAATAAAGCCTGAACTGGAAGCAGACTCTGTCTTCAGGAGAGCATTGCTAACGTTTGGAGGTGCAGACAGCTATCTTCTCCCGCCAAGATCAACAACGATCTGCTTCCTGGATGCTACTGACAGAGAGCGAAGCTTCAAGAGACTGCTGAGAGGCGATTATGCAAAAATGCAGTATTTCAAGGAGCTGCTTGATAAACTCAGCACCGACGATGATGTCGTGACACAGCTAAACCAGATAATAGGTGATTTCAGCATCGACGAAAACAACAGATGGAAGAAATACTTTGTTGAAATGCCGGAAATACTTCAGTGCATGAGACAAAACAAGGACTGCGTTGATCCGGACGGGAATATCGTGTTCAGGGATCCGAAAAGGTTTATCAGCAAGAGAAGTGCAGACCAGATACTGCTTCTCGAGAGGACGATGACTACCTCGATCAATCGGGAGTATTACTCATATGTTCTCTTCCTGAAGGCCAGAAAAGAAGGGCTGAAGGTAGGCTATTTTACAACATTCAATGAGAACACGGAAAAATACCTGACCTTTAACAACGATCATGGAGAAGCAATTCAGGTGCTGTATATGCCTGATGAACAGTCACCTGATAAGGCATATAAATATATAGCACGTGACAGCCAGGGAGCACGCTACAAGGGGAACCTTGAGAGCATGCTGGACTATATCAAACAAACTATAGAATAGCATGCATTCCTTGAGGAGCCAGGTGTGAAGTGGTGAATAAAACGAAAATAAATGATGCTTCGGGTAATAATGGAATGGCCATATATATAGAAGCGGAACCGTGTACTGGGGATGCATTTACTCCCTGGGGAACCAGGAGCGAAGCTTTCTATAGGTATGATGATGAAGAATCATACCTAAAAGGTGAGTGGTCAGAGTTCCATATCCATGAATATGATGTAAATGGCGATTGGCTTGGCGAAACGATTATGCTAAACCCGGAGAATACAGGTAATAAGTGAGGCAATCTGAATGAACACAGTACATCAGGGACTAAAAGACTATGCACTGAACAATTTTAAGGATGAAACTGATCAGAGACATACTTATGACAACTACGCAATCGACTATCTGTCAGAACGTATCGAGTCCATCATAATCAATCTCGATACGCTTGACGAAGCAGTCGAATTTGTCCGGCAGGTCGAGAAGTGTCTGGATGAATTTGAAGGTGTATACTGATCAAAAATCAATAGCAGAAACCGTATTTTTTAAATACATATGAAACGTGCCCGGCGGCAGTGAGCATATATTATAATTATGTTCCTGCCGCTGTTTTATTTTAGGCGGCGAGGTTGATTCCTTGTATCTTGAAAGAGGTTGAAGTTGTATTCATTCTGGGATAAAGCTCTGGAATATCTTAGGGATGATCTGCTGCCGGTCAGTTTTCAGGCTTTCATTGAGCCGCTGCAATTACACCATCTGGATGAAGACGCCGGCGTAGTTTATTTAGCGTGGCCCAATAATGCCGGCCTGATCAAGCATATCAAGGATCGGTATCTGGATACGATCCAGACAGCTGTCGGCAGAGAGTCGGGCAGAACATGGCGTATCGTTATAAAACCGGAGAAGGAGTATAGACAGGAGAATACACAATCGACTTCCGGAATTATAAAAAATGATACCGACCTGAAACTGGAGAAGCTCTTCAATCCACGTTTTAACTTTGAAAGCTTTGTGGTCGGCAAGTGCAATCAGTTTGCTCATGCCGTATCGCTGGCGGTAGCCGAGACGCCGGGAGAAGCATATAATCCTCTGTTTATCTATGGCGGATCCGGTCTTGGCAAGACACATCTGATGCAGGCTATAGGCATACATATCATCAGAAAAGATCCATCGAAAAAGGTCCTCTATGTCTCTTCGGAGATGTTTACGAACGAACTTATAACATCCATCAACGAGAAGAAGACCAGGGCGTTCAGGAACAAATACAGGAAACTTGATGTGCTACTTATAGATGACATACAATTTCTTGAGGGCAAGGAAGCGACGCAGCAGGAATTCTTCCATACCTTCGAGTCGCTTTATCAGAACAACGGGCAGATCGTTATAACGAGCGACCGTCCGCCGGCAGAGCTGGAAGGGCTGGATGAAAGACTGGTCACACGCTTTGGTGGCAATATGGTTGCCGATGTCCAACGGCCGGATTATGAAACAAGAGTAGCCATCCTGGAAAGCTTCGCCGGGAAGAAAGGAATCGAAGTTACTCCGGATGTATATGAGGTACTTTGCCTAATAGCGGAGAAGCTCACAGACAATGTACGGGAACTTGAGGGCGCGTTCAACAGAGTAGTTGCTTTTTCCCAACTTATGAACGAAGAGATCAATGCTGAAACTGCAAAAGGGATCCTAAAGGATATAATAAAGAACGACGACAGGGCGATGCTGCCGGAGAAAATAAGGATCGAAACGGCAAGATACTATAAGATCAGGACCGCAGACATGGATTCCAAGAAGCGCAGTGCTGACATAACGCTGCCGAGAATGGTTGCGATGTATCTCATAAGAGAAAATACGGATGTATCACTGGGAGATATCGGGAAGCTGTTTGGCGGGAGAAATCATGCGACAGTAATACATGCAATAGAGAAAATGCAAAAGGAAATTTCTGATAACAGTCAACTGCAGGACGCTGCTGAGGCAATAATGAAGAAAGTAAAGGGATAGAAAACAATTTTCAGGGGATCGCCAACTTGCGTGATTAAGGTCTGGGGTTGCACATAGTGACTTAGATAAGCATTACAGGATCGTGAGAGTTCTCGGTCCTGTTTTTTATGGCAAATATTGCACAACAACTGCAATATTACGGGACCTATTGTGTTGGTAGTATATAGACACAGCAAAGAGAGCGCAGAGCAGAAAGGAGACAGCGCCATGACAAAGATATACTGCAAAGAAGAAAAAAGAGGCCAGCATGAGTTTTATATCGTTGTGGATAAGGATGAATACTATCTGTTCTCACAGAACTATCGCGCAGGAGTTGACAGTTATTACAGGGGAGGTGTCCAGCTGAATAAAGGCATTTGTCACGGAATGGGGAAAACCGACTGTGCAATACACAGAACAATGGATAAGCTGAAAAAGCAGATAAGGTACATAGAGCAGGAATATGATCTTGCGATCCTCAAGCAGACAAAAATGAGAGCAGCATAGTACACCAGAATATCGAAGCAAGCGGTATTTAATATCGGAAAGGAGCAAGGCAATGAACGCAGCCAGACCAGATCATGTAGAAGTAACTGTTGAGGTAGTAAATTCTAATACTTCAAAAGAATGGACTATCGAAGGCGATAACCTGAGAAGGAAAGAACACACTGCGGAAGCAATATGGTACTACACGAAGGCGCTTGACAATGCTGACGCCGTACAAAGGGTTTACTTAATTCCAAGAATCATGGCGTGCTACAGAAGACAAAATCTTCCCAATAAGGCGAAGGATTTCCTGCTTGAGATGATTTATGCGTACGGTATAGATGTTGCGGATCATGTTACATATACAGTCATGGCTTCCGTGCACAGCGATCTGAATGAATGGAGTCAGGCTCAGATATGTGCGGATCGTGCATGTGAACTGAATGACGGCGTGATCGATGAATATCTCAATGCAGTATATGCTCGCATCAATTATAATGTTAATAAGAGGGTAAACAATCTATGCTTCGCATAACTATAGCCGGAAAAAAGGAGACGAACAAATGAATTTCAGGGAAAAGTTCGAGAAAATGATTGATACTGTCGAGATAAATGTTGATAAAGATGCTCGCGATATTGATCAGATAGTAGGAAAAGAACTGGGCGTATCCGGACGCGTAGCCAACCAGGCATTTTCTTTTATTACATCTCTGGGTTTTGCTGATTATGTAAGAGGCCGGAAGCTGACAAAAGTGATAGAGGAAATACAGAATCTTACAGCTGAAGAAATCAAAGAGAGCAAGGACATTATCGCAAGTACGGCTTTCAAGTACGGTTATAGCGACAGATCTACATTTGACAGAGCGTTCAAAAGAGATTTTAACGTTACGCCTGCCGATGTAATTAATAACAAAACTCCTTATAACTGCATGGAGCGTTTGACCCTCGATATGATAATGGAGAACAGTATGGAAAGAGGATTTAATTCAGAAGCTACGATAGATGAAAAGACAACGGCTGCTGTAATAGATAATCTGGTAAGCAGCGGATCTATGATTATCAATCTGGAATCTGATAAAGACAGATTGCTATTGAATGAAATAATGGATTGCCAGGCGCTTTATGGCCTTAGCACTGATCAGGTCCTTCTTGCGTATGAGCTATCCGAAGATAAATCTTCCAAAGGACTATCCCGTGCCTGCGAAGCAATCAGCTTCGCTGCCAATGAACTTGGAGCACAGGAAATTGACGATGATCTTAGAGATGCGCTCTATCTTATAGTAAACAACAATTTGTATTTTGAGGAGGCACAGCGAATCGTCAGTGATATACATAATGGATCCAAAGTAGATATACGCAGGATAGATAAGGTGTATCTCGACATAATCGTTAAATACAATTATGAGAATGGGCGTATACTTGAAAACCTTCCGTATGATGCTTTTGCAAAGCTGAAACCTGTGATTCTGAATAGTCTGAATGAGGCAACCGGCCTTAATATAAAGGCGAAACCTGATGGCACAATTACCGCAGGCTTATTCCGGGAAGCATGCACACTTCTGGCAATTGACTTTACAACTGAGGAGCTCCTGGAGTATTCAGACAGAACAGCAAAAGTAGTCGATCTGATGCTGGCATCAATGAAAGGGCACGTGTGGATTCCAAGGGAAAAAGCAACGGTTATTATAGATGACCTCAACGAAGCAGGCATCAATGATTGGCGTAAATGCGATAGCGAATATAAGGACATATTATTCAATACATTTATTAGATACCCATTTGAATACAGTTCTTTCCTTAGCCTGCGTAAAGAACTAATTGAATATGGCGTAAATGATAAGCAAGAGATTTATTCGATAATAAAAAAGACAGCGGAAAAAGGGTGGGACGGCCCATTTGACGAGGTCGTAGATGAGATACTGTACAAGAAAAGACTTGGTGACAAATATCATCTTTCACTGGAGGCTGTGGAAGAACTGGGAGAACTAACAAATGGCAGAGTAGCGTGGGATGATGTGTGTGCATCGTATATAGAAAACGTCGGCAAGAAGCTTGTAATGCCGATAGAAGCATATGGGAATGCAATGACACACCTCAATGAAGCGGCAAAGGAGAGGCATAATAAGGCAGTATTCACTCTTGGAGAAAGGCTTGCGCTTATGATTTCTCTCAATAGCGGAAGACCTTATGAGCAGGTGAGAGAAGAACTTGAAAAGGAGTTTGCTGAATTCGGACTGGATTTCGACTTTTCGGACTATGTGTATTATTTGATAAATAAAGTATCCGCAGATGCCGGTGTTAAAGAGTCATATACACCAATGACGTATGCTGACTACTGGTATCTTGCGAAAAAAACAGAAGCAGAGGTAAAGGCAGGGGAAATAAGAGGCCTGGATCTGGTCTTCTTCTCAGCTGTATCGTTTCAGTGCGGTTTATATGATTCACTTGATGAGAGTTTTGATAAGATCAGGCTTCTCCTGCAGAGAATCAGGAAACTGGTGCCGGATAATTGCAATCTGGGACTGGAAGGAACCTGCTTTATGTACATGTGGGATGAGAGGCTTGTGGGGAAGAAGCCGCATGAGCTCGATGATAAACAGCTTGTTGAGCTTATTCGAGACGGAATTATGTGCGATATGCCGGAATATGAACCTGAAGAAATGACAGAATCAGAGCGCATGCATATGCGAATGGAGACAGAGACATGGGCACCGGCTATGGGTTGGGAGTTATCAGCTCCAGTAACAAGAGAACAACTCAATTAGAATAAAGACCATAGAGGAGAATTCAATAATGGAACTGAAGAAAATACCATATACAATCAAAAACTACTGGATCAATGTTGGGGTCTCTTTTTTGATAGCAACAGTGGCAAACTTACTTGTTGGACTTGTGCTCGGGTCAGAAATAGCGAGATATGTATATCTGCTGCTGATGATTTACTGGATACTCATTGAAATCAGACGTTTTCATGATGCAAACAAGAGCGGATGGCTTGCGTTGATCAACCTGATACCAGGAGTTGGCACCTTTGCCGCACTGATAATAGCGGGAGTAATGAAATCAAATTACGAGAACAACAGGTGGATTTAAATAGCAGCTGCTTGCAGCATATTGCATTTCTTACACATTCTTTGCAATAGATTGCAGTATAGAACCAGTTTACTATTTACTTGCCAGTTAATTAATGACAAGGAGGCTATAGAAATGGATATATATATTGAATGTGTTGACTGTGAGGAGCTTTTTAAACTCACTGAAAAAGAACAGGACTTCTATAAGAGCAAAGGATTTGTATTCCCGAAGAGATGCAAGGCTTGCAGGGAAAGAAGACGAGAAGACAGGTATTCTGTTAGAACGTCTAGCTACTTTGAGAATGCCCAGGTGTTCGGCCCTGGAGTTTCTGTTGAAGGTGGAATATCTATAGAGCATGTATATTGTGTAAAAGTAAAAGACAAGGGATATGCTTACATAGATGATAATGGAAAACTGCAGTTTTCGGATAATGATAAACATCTTACCTATTGGGATGCTGCCAGAAAAATAGCAGACACTATTGAGTTGCTAGGCATGGAATACACTATTGAGTCGGAATCTTTCTATAGTCATCTTAGACCGTAAAAGCAAGCTTGCAAAAAATGATCAGTAAATTAATACGGGCCATGATAAAGGTCTTCAGAGTGTTGTGTCGGAATTTGGGCAGATAACTATAGAAAGTGTGATAAGCGGCCCACAATACAACATATGCATAATAGCCGATCAGGAGGAGAGTGATCTTCTCCTGATTTCGCGTTTTTGAGAAATAATACAGAAAAATACAAAAAGAACACTTGTTCGGAAAATGTGTTCGTGCTATCATTCAGACACAAGCTAAGAAAGACCTGAGACAGGACACCGGAATAAGCAAACAGCATCCCGGCAAGCGCCCTCCATAGCGCGCCGGTGTCCGTCCGGGCGAGCTTGGGAAAGGGATCCATATGTACGAGAACATTGACACATTCGGAAAATTCATCCGAGAGAAGAGGCTTGATGCAGGAGACGTCATGCTGAAGGACATCGGATACGCACTCGGAATATCGCTCTCGTATTACAGTGATATAGAACATGACAGAAGAAATCCGGGAGACGGGTTCGACTATGAAGCTCTGGCTAAGATCCTCAGACTATCTGAATCTGAGAAAGCACATATGTATGATCTTGCCGGCAAGCTCAGAAGGACTGTTCCGGAAGATATAGAGGATGTCATGATGAACACCGAGTCGGGCAGCATGGCCAGAATGGCGCTTCGCATGACCAAAGCGGGCATTGCCAAGGAAGCCGACTGGAAGGAATTCATTCGCCAACTCGAGAGAAAGAAGCTGGAAGATCAGGAGGAGTGATATCAGATGATAGAGTTCAGGTGCAGCAGAACAAGTGAAGATATGACGCCTGTCATCAGGGACGTAGATATAGCAAAGTTCGCTGAACGAGTACTCTATGATTACAGGCCGGAGTTGCTGACATACGCATCCTACGGAGATGATCCGTACTATGAGCCTGCGCTCCTGGACCCATATGATTTTGCAAACAACTATCTCGGAGCCAACATAGAAGTCCACGATATCTATACGGAGAGAAAGGGCGACGTGATCGCAGGCGCTGCAGTATTCAACCTTCAGAGAGTAAAAGTCTTCGACAAAGCCAATATGTGCACAAGGGAGATCCTGGTCCCGCCTAACACGATACTGCTGGACAGCGAGACAGTAGACCGATGGAACAAGGGCTTTGAGTACTTCACCATAATGCATGAATCCGGACATCTGATGCTCCACCAGAAGGTATACAGGGCAGAACCCAAGCAGGGCTTTTATACCACCGGTAATGAGCCTGCTACTTCCGGCAATGCGCTGCTCTGCATGAGAAGCAATATCGGAAGGAGCTCTGGAGGTCTTAAGACAAGCGGAGATTTCATAGAGCATCAGGCTGATACGTTTGCAGCGAGCATGCTGATGCCTCCGAGACTGTTCATCCCGTTCGCACAGAAGATGATGAGCAGGTATAGCTACTTCAGAGAAGAAGGCCTCATGATGACCTACGACTTCAGTTGGGGCTCACCAAAGTATGGTTACTATCTGGATGTCGTGAACAGAACGGCACAGCATTTCGGAGTGTCAGCCCAGGCTGCCAAAGTGCAGCTTTCAAGATACGGACTCAGGGCAAATCCGAAAGAAGTCGACATAAAAGAGGCCAGGCGGCGTCTCAAGATGTACCAGAGCCTCTACAGATGATGCATTATACAGATCCTGCCGTCACGGAATTGGCGGCAGGAAAATAAAAGATATATTATTACGCGTTAACGAGAAACAATATCACTGTTTCCGTAAACTATATAAAACACACTACTAGACAATGCAAGGAGGCTGGACATGAAAAACCGAAAATACATGAAAAACCCGTGCGGGTAATGGGGACTGGAGTATATGCTCTGAGCAAGTTATAGAAGGTTTTGATAGGAGGAATACAAAATGACAATGGCAATCAAAAGACTCTTCTTAGGTATCATGAACTTGATAACTTGCTTCATCGAGGATGTTTCTTTGGGAATGGCAAAGGCTAGACTTTTTATAGATGATGATAAAAAGTCAAAAGAAAACCCTTCAATGGGAGCATATGAGTATGCCCAGCATTACTATCATATTGATGATAGCGTGCTAAGAGCATGGAAAAGAGAAAAACCAGGACCGAAGAGACTTGCAAATATGGCTGAAGTGATTGATGGTGTCGAAACAGATAAAGAGTTGACTAGATTCAGCATAGTCGTTCTTGTTAAATGCATGAAGTTGAGAGCCAGTAAAGATCCTACGTTTCTACTATGCTTTTGCGTAAGCGCTGCGATGCCACTAGTACTTTTCCTTACGGCATTCAAACCAAGCATTTATCTTTATTTAATTACCTTTGCGCTTGCGCCTTTAAGTCTTCGAGCAATGCAGAACATAAATATGTTTCACTCATGTATAGCGGTAGAAAGAGGTTTGCTTGACAAGATCGTCGATATGATTGGATTAGCTAGCTTGATATATCTGATCATCTTAGTCCTCAACTAAAGCATGCGCCGGAAAGATCTCCCCGGCGATGCGCAACGGGATACAACTTATGAACAACACAGGAGATGATTACTGCAATGATAAGAGCACCGATACGAAATAAGGACAACGAACGGGTCTGCGATGTCATACTGTATGAGAAGACCTCCAAAGTCGCGATAGTGACCAAGGAAGGCAGGCAGACCAGGTACATAGATTACGAAGAACTCAAGGAAAAAGTAGAGTCTCTGAAAACCACAACTGAATGACTTGCTACCGAGCCCTGACCCGTTAGAACTAACGAGGTACTAAATTGCCGGAGTTGCTTAATTGACCACTCAAACCCCAAGCAAGGTCAAGCAACTCCGGTATTTTTTGTTTAAAAAATCTGTCCCTGGCATGACATTAAACTGCCTCTTCTGTGACTGCAGCTTCCGGAGCATTACCCAATGCACAGCAGAAGCAACTTAATAACAAGCCGGGCGATTGGGTATGGCCGGCCACTATATGAAGCGAGAGCTCCATGTGGCTTGCCATACCCGTTTTATCTGCCGGTCCATGTCTCCGCTTCGGATGAAGAAAGGAGACAAAAATGTCTGACAACAGAGAACTCATGAAGATGCTGTCAAAGGAGAGAGATGCAGCCAGGATCGGCCGCACAAGGGAGGACTTCGGAGAAATGATGGAGCGCCTGATGAAGGAGAAAGGCTATTCCGGAACGACACTTTCAGAAGCATCATGTCTGTCTGACAGGACGATCAGACGCATGAAAGGCGATGACACATACGAGCCTACCAGGGAAATGGTGATAGCAGTATGCGTGGGCATGAAACTGACTCTGGATGAATCACTGGATCTTATTCACAAGTCTGCTTATAGGCTGAGAAGAGATTCTCCGGTAGATGCTGTATACCTTGAGATTCTCCGTCATGAAGGCGAGTATACCGTTACGCAGTGGAACATCGCATTAGCCATGATGGGTGCAAAACTCCTCGGCGGAGGACGCTGATGATCGCAAAACCGGTCTGCGCCGGACCGATTCAATCGGTCTGTGCCAGTCCGTACTTTTCAGAAGAAATTTGCTAATATACGGACACACCAGGAGAACAGAAGTCACAGAGTACTGCAAAGGCAGCTGATTAAGAAGACTGACGGTTCCGGGTGTAGGAACTTTGGAAACTGAATACACAGTAAAGCAGTTGTTGTTATTTGTAGCATCATTCGT
>Ga0256404_1006596_pt1 | contig 19055 bp, 14 predicted proteins | sample RumenRJG_01DNA_FD_185990 | JGI IMG/M metagenome (GOLD analysis project Ga0256404, IMG submission 185990) | Bovine rumen microbial communities from Lethbridge, Alberta, Canada - RJG_01 | ecosystem: Host-associated > Mammals > Digestive system > Stomach > Rumen | place: Canada: Alberta | collected...
GCGTCAATGGCGGCAGAAGTCCACCCATGGGCAATGATCTCACCCATCTGGACGACTGAGTTCATCACGTCCTCGCGTCCCTTGATGCTGTAGTGGTCAACGTGAAGCCCGAAAACCACGCCGTGTCCCAGCTCCTTGGAGTACTTCACAGCGTAGCCGGGCAGAGTGCTGAAATTCGAGCCGCAGTAGTTTGTCTCAGATTTTGCAATTTCAATCAGCACAGCGGCATTGTGCTTCTTCGCGGCGCGCAGCACGCCCTTCGCGGTGATGGGATGGCGTGCGTTGGCTGCCAGGACAATGGCGCCGCTTTCCCGGGCAGCGCGGAAAATGTCACGCCCGCTGAAAAGGCCGACAGGCTCGTCCTCCCAGATTCTTCTCACATTCAGGGGACGGCGGTTCAGAGCTTTCTGGTAAAGTTTATCATCAATAGTCACGGGTGCCACAGCTCCTTTTCCTCACAAAATTTTTCGGCGCGCCGGATCGGCGGCGCGTTTCTGCATAATAAACCATAATGATTATAGACTGTAATTCCCATAAGTTCAAATGCGACCCTCCTTTTCCCGCCCCTTCTCCGCACAAAAAATTGAACTTCAGACGCCGGATTTTCATTTTAGGGGCTTGCAAATTTCTGCAGGCCATGCTATTATTCTCTTGCTCTGCGGAAAACAGGGCAAAAAAATACGGATGGCGATGGGATATCGTCCAACGGCAGGACATCTGACTCTGGATCAGAGAATTGGGGTTCGAATCCCTGTATCCCAGCCAATTTTTTTTGACATTGTGCTCTCTTCGTCCAGTGGTCCAGGACATCGGGTTCTCAGCCCGGTAACAAGGGTTCGAATCCCTTAGAGAGTGCCATTTTTTTGCGCTCTTAAAATAACTAAAATAAACAAATTATCAGCGGACAAATAAAAGCGCCTCCCTTTTCGGAAGGCGCTTTTTTTAAATCCGGACGCTTTTCGGGGCGTCCGGACAAGGAAAGGAAGTACTCTCTGCACAGCAGCTGCGGTGTGCGTTCCGACGGCTGCCGGCAAAAGTGTTGGACTGAAAGAACTTTCTACTCGCTGAGCTCTGAAACTGTCACTTTATGCACGGCGCCGGCAGCTTTTTCTGCCTTCGTGGCGCGGATGATGCCGTACAGCTTCTTCGGATCGCTGCGGTCCCAGGCAATGCCCTGACCGCGGATGTTCACAGGAATAATCTCAACAAGTTCAATCTCTGACCCCATCTCGGGCAGCCGGCACTTGTAAACTTCTGCAGGATCATGCCCCGACAGATACAGATAGCCGTCCGCACCCCAGGAGCCGCCGGAGTTGCTCATCTGCTCAAGGCGGTCAAGAATTGCCTTGGGAAGCACCCATGCTTCCTGCCACTGCCAGTCTTTGCTGAATTTCACAAGAGTGGTGCAGACTTTATAGCCGTAAGGGGTTTTATCGGGACCGTAGGGCTTGTCATAATTGGCAAAGCCGACCCACCAGAATCCGTCATGCCAGTCGATCCAGGTCAGTGACCCCCAGTGGATGCCGAGGCTGTGGCTTGAAACGTGCTTCAGGCTTGCAGCATCCCATACTTCGACGGAGCTGGTCATGGGCCATTCGGGATAGTTGGAATGCGCACAGATAATTTTTCCGTCAACTACCAGGCCGCTGTCAAGATGTTTGATAGGGCCGCCTTTTTCGCCTTCCCATTTGGCCACCAGCGTGCCCGTGTGCTTGTCGTACTTGGCAATAACACGGTTGTCGATGGCATAGAAATAATCCTTGTCAACGCAGACTGCCTGATTTGCCTCCGGAACCTTGAACTCCGCTGTCTGTTTGAATGACGCCGCAGATGCCGGCGTGCAGAGGGCGCATGCTGCAAGAACCACTGCTGCTCCAAGAATCTTCTTCATCATTTCCACTCTCCCCCATAGCAAAAATTTGTAACCCATAATCTCACCGCACAATCCTATTGTACCCCACTCCGTCAGTTTCACAACAAAATTCTGTCACGTTTCTGTAAAAATGCGGGGGAAAGGTCAGCCTTCAGAAGAGAGAGCCGCTGGCTGCGTCTGTGAGAACCATCCGGCCAGTGCCGCTGAACAGCGCACTGCCGCGGCAGACATTGAGGAAAAAAAACGGCGCGGTCTCCATATAACAAATGCACAATTACGGCCCATCATGCAGGGCGGGCACTGACACTGCGCGGATATCCAGACACGGCCCCGGCAATTCACGGAATGCTTTGTCACCGCAGCTTTCCGGCATATAAAACTCGGCAGGCAGGAACGCGCGGTTCTGCCGCCGCAGGAATGCGCAGCGGCAGAACCGGCCATATGCGCAAAAGGAGCGGCTGCAGAGCTCCGGGTCAGGGCGCTTCACGAACGGCAGTTCCGTCCCGGGACTGACAAAAAAATGCCGGCATGCCGGCTGCGCGCTTTTTGGGAGCGAAACTGAACTCAGCAGGAAGTGCCGGCAGATGCCTCTGTAAATTGCAGCAGCTGTGCCGACGAAGGCAGTGCCGCAGAATAACCGCCGGCCCGAAAATTCATCGAAAACCACTCTTCCAAATTCTGCGCTGAAAGGTATAATAGAGTGAATCAAACAGTCACAAAGATACTAATACTGCGCGGCTGCCCTGCAGCTGCGCGTGAGGAGGAAACATCCATGCCAGTCCCTAAGGAAATAATCAAGCAGCAGATCCGCAAAGTCGGAAAATTTCACAAATGGTTTGTCGGAAAGGAAATCCGCGCCCTGCCCTCCATCATGGACGAAGGCGAGGAGATCGGCTTTCTCACGTCGGGCTATGACGGCCGGCGCAATACCGTGCTTGTCGTGGCCACCAACAGACGGCTGATGATTCTTGATTCAGGCATGGTGTACGGCAGCGACGACATGATTTTCCCGTACAGCAAGATCAACTCCATCCGCGGCGAGCGCGGCCTGCTTTTCGGAAAGCTGCGCATCAGCACAGCCGGCGTTTCCGGCGATGATGTGGTGATCTCCTGGGTTTCAAAGGCTGATATTGCGCGCATGATTTCCATTGTGTCAAAATACTGCGCCGACGCTAAAAGCGTCTGATTTCTGCTTTTTCCGCAGACGTCTGGGGAACCGGTTCAGACCGGTTCCCCTTTTTTATTCCGGGCACCCGGAAGCGGCGCTCAGCCTGCGGCGGCAGAGTGCCATTCTGAGGCAGATTCCGGGGCTCATGATGCAGGATTTTTTCTGCAGCTTCACAGAATTTCTCACGCTTTTTATTATGACTGAAATTATCATATTTTTTCAGCAAAGCGTTCTGCCTGAAACGCTTAACTTCATTCAAAACAGCGCATTTACATTGATGATTATCAATTTTATGATTTATTACACGTTAAAAAATACTTTATTTTGTTAAAGATGTTGAAGTAAAACACGCTGCTGCATCGTTTATTCATCAAGCTGCGCAGCAGCAAAAGATTTTTTTCACAAATTTATTCTTCACCTATTGACTCTGAATTTTAATATGTTATACTATGCACATAAAGATTGTTATTAAATTCACAATTCACAGCTGATTCTGCCCGTATATTTCACAGAAAGGATGATTTCAATGAAAGGATTTGCAATGCTCAGGATAGGACAAACCGGCTGGATCACCAAGGACACGCCCAGATGCGGCCCGCTCGATGCAATATGCAGGCCTCTGGCACTGGCACCCTGTTCCTCTGACGTTCACACGGTCTGGGCCGGCGCGCTGGGCGACCGGCACAACATGATTCTCGGCCATGAAGCAGTCGGCGAAGTGGTCGAAGTCGGCAGCCTCGTGAAAGACTTCAAACCCGGCGATAAAGTTCTGGTGTCGGCCATCACGCCGGACTGGAACTCGCTGGAAGCGCAGGGCGGCAGCCCGATGCATTCCGGCGGGATGCTGGCGGGGTGGAAATTCTCCAATTTCAAGGACGGCGTCTTTGCAGAATACTTCCACGTCAACGATGCCGACGGAAACCTGGCCCTGCTGCCCGAAGGCATGGATCTCGGCGCAGCCTGCATGGTCAGCGACATGGTGCCGACGGGATTTCACGGCGTCGAGCTGGCCGACGTTCAGTTCGGCGACAACGTTGCCGTCATCGGGATCGGCCCGGTCGGCCTGATGGCAGTTGCCGCCGCGGCAATCCGCGGCGCTGCCGAAATTTTCGCGGTCGGATCGCGCCCTGACTGTGCAAAACTGGCGCGTGAGTTCGGCGCCACGGATATCATCAACTACAAGGACGCCGACATTGTGGAACAGATCATGGACAAAACTCACGGAAAAGGCGTTGACCGGGTTGTCATCGCCGGCGGCACGAACGACACTTTTGCACAGGCCGTCAGCATGCTGAAGCCCGGCGGCAAGATCGGCAACGTCAATTATCTCGGCGAAGGTGATTTCATCAGAATCCCCAGAACGGCATGGGGCTGCGGAATGGGACATAAGCAGATCGCCGGCGGTCTGATGCCGGGCGGCCGTCTGCGCAGCGAAAAGCTGGCGCGGCTGATTGTGACGCAGCGTATTCACCCCGAAAAGCTGATCACGCACAGATTCCGCGGTCTGGAAAATGTTGAACCGGCACTGATGCTCATGAAGGACAAGCCCCGCGATCTCATAAAGCCGCTGGTGCTGATTGACTGATTGCTTCACGCAATTTAGTGCGGCACACAAAAAGAGGCTGTTCCGCAGCATGCGGAACAGCCTCTTCTGCTGTTTTGCGGTGAACAGCCGGCTGAACGGAAAACGTCCCCGGAAATCAATGCCGCACGGGGACGCCGTCACGCTGCCGGCCGGTGCGGAATGGTCATCTCCGCACAGCCCCGCACACCGGACTTAATAGTGCATCAGATGTCCCATGCGGTGCTCCTTGGTCTGCAGGTAGAACAGATCGTTCGGCGTGGCCGGCATCTGAATGGGCACGCGCTCGGCAATCTCAAGCCCGAAGTCTGCAAGTCCCTCGATTTTCTTGGGGTTGTTCGTCAGCAGGCGCAGCGAACGGGCGCCAAGATCGCGCAGAATCTGCGCGCCGATGTAATATTCCCGCTGGTCCTCCTTAAATCCCAGGGCCAGATTGGCTTCCACGGTGTCCATGCCGCCGTCCTGCAGGGCATAGGCCTTGATTTTATTGAGCAGACCGATGCCCCGGCCTTCCTGCCGCAGATAGAGCATGATGCCGCGGCCTTCCTTCGCGATCTGCGTCATGGCAGAGGCAAACTGCTGCCCGCAGTCGCAGCGCAGCGACCCGAACGTGTCACCGGTCAGACATTCTGAGTGAACGCGGCACAAAACGTTCCTGCCGTCGCCGATGTCCCCCATGACAAGAGCCACGTGATGCTCTCCGTTCAGCTTGTTCCGGTAGCCGATGATTGTGAAGCTGCCGTATTTCGTCGGCATTTCCGCCTGCGCCACGCGCTCGATAAACACTTCATGGCGTTTGCGGTATTCCTGTATTGACTTGATGGTGATGAATTTCATGCCCCAGCGGGCTGCATTTTCAGCAAGTTCGGGGGCGCGCATCATGGTGCCGTCCTCGCGCATCACCTCGCAGCACAGGCCGCACGGCTTCAGGCCGGCAATGCGCAGCAGGTCGACAGTCGCCTCGGTGTGACCGCTGCGCTCCATCACGCCGCCCGGTTTCGCAAGCAGAGGAAACATGTGTCCCGGACGGCGGAAGTCTTCCGGCCGGGCGTTTTCGTCAACGCACGCGCGCGCGGTGATGCCGCGCTCTGCTGCGGAAATTCCCGTGCTGGTGGAAACGTGGTCGATTGAAACTGTGAACGCTGTGCAGTGATTGTCAGTGTTTTCAGTCACCATCTGAGGCAGCTTCAGTTTCTTCACGTACTCTGCGCTCATCGGCATGCAGATCAGGCCGCATGCCTGCCGGGCCATCATGGTAACATTCTCAGTTGTGGCAAACTGGGCGGCACAGATCATGTCGCCCTCATTCTCGCGGTTTTCGTCGTCAGTCACCAGGACTATTCTTCCGGCCCGCAGCGCTGCTGCCGCATCTTCGACGGTATCGTAATGAATCATGGTTCTGAGTCCCCTTTCAAAAAAATCAGGAGTGTCAAAAAACGGCTCTGAAATGCATGCATTTCAGAGCCGTTCTGTGTTTTTTTGAAACACGCACTTCTTTCATCCAGACTTTACTGTCGGCTCCGGAATTGCACCGGATCATGCCTTTCGGCTCGCGGGCTTTACCGCCGGTAGGGAATTTCACCCTGCCCTGAAGTTAAATTGTCGTACCAGTGCATATCATACTCATCTGATTTGTTTTGTCAAGATTGAACTCAGTCAAGGCGGACACATCCCGGTCCGGAGAGTGTGCTGTGTCCGTGAGGGCCGGGCACAAGGCGGATCTGGCAGTCCACACGTTCGCGCAGAGCGGCGACATGCGAGATGACGCCCACGATTTTGCCTCTCTCACGCAGGCGGTTCAGACAGTCAAGCACTGTTTCCAGCGTGTCGTCATCGAGCGTGCCGAACCCCTCGTCGAGAAACAGGGAATCAACCCGCACTTCCTTCATGCCGTGCGACAGAGCCAGGGCAAGAGCAAGGCTGATGATAAAGCTCTCGCCGCCGGAAAGGTTCCGCGAAGTGCGGACTTCCCCGCCCTGCCACAAGTCAACCACGTCGAGGCGCAGCGGGTCTTCATCGGAAACTTTCAGCCGGTAGCGCTCTGACAGGCTGCCGAGCTGCACGTTGGCGGCCCCCACAAGACGGCGGAATGTCAGTCCCTGCACATAGCGGCTGAACTGATCGCCCTTTGCCGAGCCGATTTCGTCGTTCAGTCCGCTCCAGCGGCGGTATTCGCGCTGCTGCTTCTTTTCCTGATCGCCGAGTTCGGCAAGACGGCGGCGGCACTCTTCGTCGTTCCTGAGCAGCTGTTCATCGGCGCCGCGCTCTTTCAGCAGCTTTGTCAGCGCGTCACGGACTGCTGTCTGCGCTTCAGCCAGCCCCTCTGCGGGACGGGAAGGCGCTTCGCCGAGTTGGCGCAAACCTACTTCAACAGCAGATTGAGCCGCCCTGACAGCCTCGCTCTGCCCCCTGATGCGCCGGTCTTCAGCGCGGATGGCTTCCATGGCATCAGCGCCGAGCGCCGCGGCAGTCCAGTCGCTCTCAGCGGCAAAGCCGAGTTTTCTGATTCTGTCTGAAAAAGCCGTCCGGGCCGCAGTCAGTTCAGCGTCCTGTTCGGACAGCGTCTGCTGCACTTTCTTCAGCGCGGCATCCGCCTCTGCTGACGCCACGCGTGCAGTGCCAAGCCGGGCCTCGGCCCCGTGGACGTTCTGCTCTGCCTCAGTTATCTGCAGGCCGAGCTTTCTGCTCTCTGCAGCCGGGTCTTTGTCGCCGTAAAGCCGGCGCCGCTGTGCCTGATGGCTTTCAAGGCTGTTCCGAACAAGCAGGAGATCATTGGAAAGCTCATCAAGCGACCTCTGCGTGGTCTGCGCAAGCGTGGTGACGCCCTTGCGCTCCATCTGCAGCGCGGAAATTTCTGCTTCACAGTTTTTCAGTTTGCGTTCAAGATCGGAAACTTTCTGCGCCGCACGCTCTGCTCTCTGGTGAAGCCGGTGAATTTCCTCGGCCTGTTCGCCGTTGAACGGCGCCGGATGATGCAGTGCCCCGCACAGCGGACAGGGCTTTCCCTCTTCAAGCGCGGCGGCCAGTTCGCTGAGATCGCTGCGGTATACGGCTGCGACGGCCTGTTCTTTTTCCTCCCGGGCGTTGTCGAGCTGCTTCTGCAGCTCGGCACGTTCTGCCTTTTTCTTTTCAAGGTCTGTCAGAGAGGCGATGTCGCGGGCGTTCTGCTCATCAACTGTTTTTTTCAGCTGCACGGCTTTCTGCGACATGTCATGATTTGACGTGGCGTCTTTCTCTATGGCACGGTCAAGGTCAGACACCTGGGTCCACAGGCTCTGAAGTTTTTCAAGCTCGGTCCGCAGGCCGGCCAGACGCAGCGCGGCCTCTTCCGCATTTTTCTGCGCATCTGCGGCAGCCGAAGCTCTGGCGGCTTTTTCGCCGCTGAGGCGTGCGGCTTCTTCGCTGCTTTTCTTCTGCCGCGCTTCAGACCGCTTCAGTGAAGCGTAAAGATCGGCTGCCGAGGCTGCCCGCTCTGCGTGCGCCAGGGCCTCGGCGCGCGGTGCAAAAGCTTTCTGCTCCCTTTCAAGCGCCGCCGCGGCATCTTCCGCTTCGGCTTTCTGCCGTTCGAGTGCGTCGCGTCTCTGATACCAGCTGAGCGCTGCCGCAATGGCTTTCTCCCCGGCACGCAGTTCTTCCTCGCGCACGCGGGAAGCTTCCGCGCGCCGGCGCAGTTCGTCGCGCTTCTCGTCGGGCAGCGGTGAATGTTCAGCCGCTGAGCTTCTGATGCGTTCCAGCTTTTCCCGCTCTTCCTTGGTTCTTTCAAACACTTTGCAGGAAATGGCGCGGTAAATTTCAGCGCCGGTCAGCTCTTCAAGCATCTTGGCACGTTCGGTGCCGTCGGCCTGCAGAAACGCGGCAAAACCGCCCTGCGGCAGCATGACGGTGCGCGTAAAACGGTCAAAATCAAGACGGCACACCTGAACCACCTGACGGGCCATTTCGGTGACATTCTCGGCAAGAACTTCTTCTTTCCCGCTGAGCCGTGAAAAGCGGCACTTCGGGGCCTGCAGCGCTCTGGCGGCGCCTTTGCGCGACGATTTTTTCTGCGACCAGAAAGCACAGTACCTCTGGCCGCCGATCTCAAACACCGCTTCGGCAAAGCACTCGGCGGCGCCGCGGGTCATGATTTCGTTTCCTGAATTGTTCACGCGGTCAAGGCGCGGCGTGCGTCCGTACAGTGCCAGACACAGCGCGTCAAGAAGTGTGGTCTTGCCGGCACCGGTCGGTCCGACGATGGCGAACAGGCCGCTGCGGAATTCAGGAGCCTCAAAATCCACTTTCCACTCGCCTGCCAGTGAGTTCAGGTTTTTGAAATGAAGACTGCACAGTTTCATTCCGTTCCCTCCCTGCGCACCGCGTCCAGGGCTTCAAGGTAAGCGGACATGAGCCCGTCGGCCTTTTCCCCTGAAATATTGTGTTCCTGAAGATACAGCCTGAAAACTTCGCGCGGCGACCAGTCCTCGCTCAGCACGCCCGATTCCGAAAACGCCTCGGCCGCAGTCATGCCCGGCACTTTGACGCGCAGGATCTTTACCGGCGAACGGTCAGGCGCCAGTTCGCGCACTGCCTCGTTCAGCCCTGTGCTTCCGCGCTCTGTGCAGTCTGCCTCAACCCACACGGGGCGGCCTTCTGCCGCAAGGCGGGCAATTCCTGCAGAAAGCTCCGCAAAAGTTCCCTGCAGGCGTACAATTTTCTGAAATTCAGGGACTTCCACCGGCCTCACACTGGCGCGGCGGCCATGGAAATCAACGATCAGAACCTGTTTTTTCTGCCCCGCCTCGCCGAAACCGGCACACAGAGGTGCACCGGAGTAACGGCGGGTCTCCGTGCCGCCGCAGGTCTGATGCATATGCAGATGCCCGAGCGCCAGATAATCAATGTTTTCGGGAAAGACAGAAAGCGGAACAGCTTCTATGGAACCTACTGAAAGGTCGCGGACACCGTCATCGCCGTTTACTTTTCCGCCGACAACAAAGCAGTGACCTGTGGCGATCAGCGGGATGTCCCTGCTGCCGCGGACTTTTTCCGCAGCAGCTGCGGCAGCGGCATAGTGTGCTCTGAACCCTTCAAGTTCAGCCGCAGAAACAGCCGCCGCATTTTCTCCCGGCATGGCGCCGCACAGGTCCCTGGAGCGGAGAAAAGGCACTGCGCAGCAGACTGCGCCGGCACCGTCTTCCCCCGGAAGTTCAAACACTTCGTTCTCCGGGGCCTGCGGTTCGCCGACCACATACACGTTCAGCCGTCTGAGAAGCTCCTTCGGCGCATCAAGCAGCGCCGCGGAATCGTGGTTTCCGGCCACGACAGTCACGCTTCTGCACGGCGATGCCGAAAGTCCTGTCAGAAAACTGTAATACAGACTCTGCGCCCACAGCGGCGGGGTGCAGGAATCAAAAACATCTCCGGCGATCACCAGCGCTTCGACAGATTCGCCGGCAATCACTCCGGTCAGCCAGTCAAGAAAGCTCTTAAACTCGCCGAACCGTTCCTGGCCGCACAGCTTGCGTCCGAGGTGCCAGTCCGACGTGTGCAGGATTCTCAAAACAATTCCTCCTTCAGGCTTTCGCATTGCGGTGTCATTTTTATCCATCCCTATCATATCATAAGTTTATTAAAATCACATTAATAATTTTATTATTTAAATATCGTCTGCCGTTTCCTTTTCCAAAAAAAAGCAGACGGATCTGAACCTTTCTTTCCTCAGACCGGATTCCGGGGCAGCGTAAAACGCCGCTGTAAATTTTTCAGCTGTTTCTTTGCGTCAAAATAAAGAAATTTTCCTGACCTGCCGACTGGCCGCGGCGGATTTTATCACGGCGGTTCAGGCCGCCGTGCTGGAAACGGCACTTTATGCAAACTGTATGAAATTTGTCCGGCTCCGCAAAATTCCGATTTTTCTCTTGAACTTTGCCGTCAAAACGCTTAAAGTAACGCAGAAAGAAATATGCAAAATCATCTTCCTGGAAAGGAGGTGCGGAATGAACACCCTTTTGCTGCTCAGCCGCACCGCGGCCTCTGCTTTTCAGAATTCAGACGCCGCTGAACTGTTAGAAGAACTTGACCAGAAAGGGTACAGCCTTCTCCGCCCCAAAATGGACAAAAGCCTCGTTGAGCTTCTGGAAGATCTGCCGGAAGCCACCGGCGTTGTGCTTGACTGGAACTCCATGGGAAATGAGCTGTACGCTTCCATAAATGACCTGAACGAAAGACTGCCTTTTTTCGCGCTGGTTCCCCGCGAGGCCGAAAAAGAACTGACGCCCCCCGACAGGAACAGACTGACGCTGACATTCATCGGTCTGCCCTGCCGCGATGCCGAAAAAACCGCGGCGAAGATTGACCGCGCAGTCCGCCGGTACCAGGAACTTCTTCTTCCGCCGTTCACCCGCGCGCTTTTCAAGTTCGCGGAGGCCAAGAAAAACACGTTCTGCACCACAGGGCACCTGCTCGGCGCCGCGTTCAGGCATCATGCCATGGGAAAAGCCTATTACAACTTCTACGGGCCTGACGTTTTCAGGGTGGATACTTCTGTTTCAGTGCCCGACATGGGGTCGCTGCTGGAGCACACCGGCGTGCACAAGGACGCCGAAGAGCTGATTGCCCGCGCTTTCAACGCAGACCGCAGCTACATCATCACCAACGGCACGTCGACGGCCAACAAGATTGTGGGCATGTACTGTGTCTCTCAGGGCGACACGGTGCTGATTGACCGCAACTGCCACAAGTCCATGACGCACCTGCTCATGATGTGCGACGTGGTTCCCATTTACCTGCTGCCGACACGCAACGCCTACGGCATGATCGGCGGCATTCCCGCCAGCGAATTTACGTCAGAGGCGATTCACGACAAGCTGTGCAAGCGCGATGACGCGACCTGGCCCACGTACGCTGTTATCAGCGACAGCACTTATGACGGCCTGCTTTACGACTGCAGCTGGATCAAGGCCAACCTGCCCGTGAAGAAGATTCACTTTGACAGTGCCTGGTCCCCCTACGCACCGTTCAACCCGATCTACGAGAACAAATACGGCATGTGCGGCCCGGCGACGCCAGGCAAGACCATCTTTGAAACCCAGTCTGCCCACAAGATGCTGGCCTCGTTCGCCCAGGCAAGTTACGTCCATGTCAAGGGCGAATATGACCCGACCGTGCTCGATGAAGTGTATATGATGCACACCACCACGTCAGCCAATTATCCCATTGTCGCCAGCGCCGAAATGGGGGCTGCGATGATGACGGGCAATCAGGGACGGCGGCTGCTGCAGAACTCCATCGACCAGGCCATGGTATTCCGCCGTGAAATGGCCAGACTGCACGACAGTTCTGACACCTGGTTTTTCAAGTGCTGGCAGCCTGACGATATTTCAGAGACAAAGTGCTGGCCCATCTCAAGGGGAGAGCGCTGGCACGGATTCATCGGCGCCGACGAGGATTTCAACTATCTCGACCCGATCCGCGTATCGGTGCTCACGCCCGGCATGGATCCCACAGGCCAGCTGCTTGATGAGGGAATTCCCGCTGCCGTGGTGTCGCGCTATCTGAACAGCCACGGCGTTGTCACTGAAAAGACAGGGCCGTATCACATGCTGTTTCTGTTTGCCCTGGGGGTTGACGAAATGCGCACCAAGGCGCTGCTCCGCGCGCTGCAGGATTTCAAGCGCGATTATGACAGCGACGCCCCTATCAGAACCTGTATGCCTGACCTGTTCAAGCTCAATCCTGTTTTCTATCTCAACATGACCATCAAGCAGCTCACGCGCGGGCTTCACAACGTCATGAAAAAGCGCGACCTGCCGAAGCTGATGTATCATGCATACGACGACCTGCCCGAAATGGAGTACACACCGTATCAGGCGTTTCAGAAAAACCTGCGCGGCGAAACGCACGAGGTCCGTCTTGAAGAGCTGATGAATCAGGTCAGCGCTGATATGATTCTGCCCTACCCGCCCGGCGTTCCGCTGGTCATGCCCGGAGAAAAAGTGACATCCCAGAGCGCCGCCGTGCTGGACTATCTGAGCATGCTGTGCGAAACAGGCGAGCTGTTCCCCGGCTTTGAAACTGAAATACACGGCGCCTACCGCCGCAGTGACGGCTATTATGTGAAAGTTCTGGATGAGGAGTAACTGCTGCCGGAAGCGCCTGAGCGTTTCCGGCTTTTCCGTCAGGGCGGTTTTTTAAGCGCCTTTTTCATTTTAGTTAGCCATGAATTGTCACACACCGCTCTGCAGTGTAAAATTCATGGGCAGATAATTCTTTTGATGCGAGGAGGACGTTCCATCCATGAAAAAATTTTTTCCGCTTCTGCTTTTAATGATCTTCGCATGCGCGGCGTCCGCCGCCGAAGTCAGAACCCAGGCTCTGACTGTTCCTGTGCCGCAGGGCTGGACGTCGGAAATCGACAGCAACGGCAGCGTTGAGCTGAGATCCCCCAACAGAAAAACCCGCGTCACCATAACAGCACAGAAGGCAGCCACCGCCCAGGAACGGCAGGATCTGGCGCCCGCAGCGATAGCCGGCTACCTTTCAGAGCAGCTCCGCGAAGCCGGCGTCAAAACAAGCGACGTCACTGAGAAAGACGGCGTATACACGTTCACCAGCGAGGGAACTGACGGAAAGACGGACAATCCTTTGCACTCAGAATTCCGCTTTTCCATGGAAAAGGGCGTCTGGTCAGTCACCATTATCACACAGAACGGCGCCGACGATCCGGCGGCTGCCGGGGTTCCTGCTTCGATCCGCTACCGCTGAACTGACACGGAACGGCGACACTGCGGCCTGCCGCAGATGCCGCCGTTTTTTTGCGGCCGGCCGGCATTGCCGTTCCGCATTTTCAGTGTAAAATACAGGCAGCGCTGTTTATTACAGAAAAGAGGTGCTTCCCGTGGCAGATTTTCTGACAGATGCCGTCCGGTTCATGCTGACCCATTCGCTGATTATCGGCGCCGTTGTCTTTATTCTGCTGCGTCAGCGCCTTTCCGAACGGCTGAGCGCTTATGCTGTCAGAAAATACTTTCCGGCCGCGGAGCCGCGCCCCCAGCCCAGGCACAGCTATCACAGCCTGCTTGATCTTCTGGCCCACTCAATACCCAACTATATTGAAGACCGCGTGATGACAGAAGCACGTCAGCAGCGCGTCGCCGAACAGGTGCGCCGCCAGTTTCTGCAGCTCGTGGTGCAGAGCATCTTCATGGTGCTCATTGCCCTCGCGGTTCTCGCCGCAGGAAGGCTTCTTGAGGCGCTTCATCTGATCACGCCGGGCGGTCTTGGCTACATAACGCGGCTGGTTGTCTACGGCATCGTCATCCAGAACGCCGCCCGCGCCGTGCAGTGCTGGGATATGCTCTCCGTCAAAAAAGTGCGCGAATTTTACAGGCAGTACGGCTTCAGTGTGTTCAGGTTCATTGAGTATCAGATTGCCTCTGTGGTTGAACGCGAAGCCCGCATCAAAATCGACGAGAGCGTGCGCCAGCTCGGTGCAGTTGAGCGTTTTGTGTACCGCAGTCTCGGGAACGGCACCGATTACTACGCAAAGGCCATTTCGCGCGAAGCCCTCGACGAGAACCGCAGCTTCATCCGCCTCATTCTGCTGCTTGCCGCCGGCGCGGGCATCTGCTATTATGCTGAGCTCACGTTTCTCATTGCCCCGGCGGTGCGGAGCGAATCAGGAGAAAGTTTTTTCCGCTATATCTTCATCGACCCGGCCGAAACAGTCCTGCGTTTCTGCAGCGCACATCCGTCGTCGCTGATTTTCCTGGCAGGTGCTGCCGCGCTCATCTACCATTGGAGAGCCCGCATTCTCAAGGCTCTGCTGATCGTCTGCACGCGCGCGGCAGAACTGTTCAGGAAACTTGTGAAAAAAAGCTGAACCGCCGGTGACGGCTGTTTTATATTTCCAGAACGTCAGTTTTTCAGAACAGTTCGGAAGCGCCGCACTCCGCTTCCGGTGCCGGAGAGTCCCGAACACAAATAAAGAGGCTGATCTGCCCGCGGAAAAAGCGCTCTCATTCAAGCGCCGCCGGGAAGACAGCCTCTTTTGTTTCAGAGTTTCAGAGTTTCAACTTCAGCGGCGGGCCGCCGCTGAATCAGCCGCGCACTGCCGCCTTCCGGGTACGGACGCTGCAGGGCATCTGAGAGAGAAAAACTGCGCCGAACATCAGCAGGCAACCTGTGACCTCGCGGGGTGTCATGCGCTCGCCGAGAATCAGCCACGCACCGAGAGTGCCGTAGACCGTTTCCATGCTCAGCAGCAGTGCAGCTGCGCTGGGGTCGAAATTCTTCTGGCCGAGTGCCTGAAGCGAATAAGCCACGCTGCCCGAGATGATGCCCGAATAGCAGACCGGCGCCCAGCCGCTGATAATGCCTGAAAGGCTGGGATTCTCGAACAGAAACATCATGACCGCCGAAAGCACGGCTACAACTGCAAACTGAACCGTGGTGAAAAAGAACACGTCCAGCCGCGGTGTGTAATGGTCAAGGCACATGATATGGAACGTGTAGCCTGCGGCGCTGGCAAGGCAGATCAGTTCCCCCTTCGAGAAGCTGAACGAATCCTCCATGCAGAGCAGATACATGCCGGCAACGGCGGCGGCAATGCCAAGCCACAGCCAGATGCCTGCCGGTCTGCCCCTGAAAAAATTGACGGCCGGCACCATGAGCATATAAAGGGCGCAGATGAAAACCGCCTTGCCTGCGGGAACCGTCAGCAGCCCGATCTGCTGGAAGTTGATGCTCAGGAAAAGCGCCGTGCCGGTGATGATGCCCGCCTTCAGAAGAAGCGGTCTGTCTGCCGCCGGTGAAGGACGGCCTTCAGCGCGTGCCCTGGCAGCGATGAACGCGAGGCAGGGAATCATGGCAATGACGCCACCGTAAAACGGGCTGTGTTGAAAGCGTACGGCCCCATGAAGTTATTGCCGAGAGCCTGTGAAACAATGGAAAGCCCCCAGCACAGCGTGGCGAGTGAAAGGCAAAGGACGTTCCAGCGTTTTTTCATTTCTGAGTCCTCCTGAATTTTCCCATGTCAGTCTGCTTCCCCGGTTCGCGGGTAAACGGCGCATAGATCCGCAGGTCAGTGATATGGTCAAATACATGGTCGTTTCTGCCCGACACCGCGTCAAAACGCTGCCACTCACCGCCGTCAATGCGGCAGAGAATCAGCGACCGGCGGCCGTATGTCGACCAGAAGTCCCAGAGTTTCTCAAGAGCCTGTGCGCCCGGCGTGAAAAGCCCACGGAAAAGCGGCGGACGGGCCGTCATCTTTTCGCCATCCGCTGAACGGACGATCATCCACTGCGTTTTGTCCCACGCAGAGCGCATTTCCTTCGAAAAGGCGTGTTCATAGGGAATAATCTGGAACCCGCCGATGCTTCCGAAATCGGAACTGCTGATGCAGATCACGCCGCAGTGGTTGGCTCGCAGGGCGCTGCGGCGCTGGTATTTTGTGCCGCTGAAGCGCCCGCTGCCGGCCACGGGATGGACAACACGCGCGATGATGCGGCTTCCGCCGTTCCAGTATGCGCGGACGGCGCCGCCCGTTTTATTCTCAAAGTCAATCATATAAGGTGAATCAGGGTCTTCTGTGACGGAAATTTCAAGGACTTCGCCCTTTTCAGGAACGCCTGTCAGCGGACGGTATGTTCCGTCGGCCCGGCGCAGCCGTGCAGGCGACCCCACCAGAGGTGCCCAGCCGCCGAACAGAGCAGTGCCCGCCGGGCAGTCAATCACAAAAGCGGCTGCTGCCCCGGCGGCCGGCGCAACCGTTTCTGCGGGAAGCAGGCTGATGATGCGCCCCTTGCCGTTTTCAACAGAAAGGGTCAGGTGAATGGCATTGACAGCCGTGGCAGCCACGGTGCCCGGCTCTGCCCACGCGCTTGCCGTATAGGCCGGATAACGGGTCTCCGAAGGCATGCGGAGCACTCTGCCAAGATTCCAGACGGAACCGTCAGGTCTGACGGCACACGCCTGCGCACCGAATTCAGCAGGAATTTCAAGACGGAAAATCTCCTGCGGCTGCGCCCGGACCGACGATGCCAGGCACAGCAGCAGGGACAGAAGAATTTTTTTCATGATGATACCACCTGCAGCTGCCGCAGTAACTGCGGCGTAATTTTTTCACAGCCTATTTTAGCACCGGCATGATACAATTAAAACAGACTGAACCCGGCTGCCCTGCCGGTGAACGGGGGTGAACGAAATGAGGAAAAGACTGGTTCTGCTTCTGGCGTGCCTGGTCTGTGCCGTGTCTACCGCCCGGGCAGAAACGCTGGACGGAATATTTTTCACCATCAGCGCGCCTTCAGGCTGGAAACTGACGCAGAAAAACGATCACGCTGCCCTGCTGGCATCGCCTGACGGGCTGACCGTTTTCTCCATCACCTCGGCAGAAACAGGAGGCCGCACGATTGAGGAACTGGCCCGGGCGCTCTCGGAAAAGTGGGATGGCTCCGCGCCGCAGAAACTCGCTTCATCTGCTGACGATTTCGAGTTCACCGCCGCACCGGACGGCATATCCACATATTTTCAGATTCTGGCGCACGGAAAGAACCGCTTCACGGTGATCAGCGTATCAGGCAGCCATGACAGCCCCGAAGCTGAAAAGATATTCGATTCAATTCTGCTGAAATAACGCATAAAGCGGCCCCGGAGAACGGGGCCGCTTCCTTTTTCAACAAAAAACTATTTGCTGAGGTCGATGACAACGGCGTTTCTGCCGGAAACCCAGCCTGTTCCAAATGAGCCTTTCACCTGATACCAGACCGTCGAAGAACCCTGCGGCGTCCGGGAGCCGATGATTTCCACAGTCTCCGCCTTAAGGCTGGTGATGATCTTTGTATTATTGTCGGCCTTCGGCTCTTCGCGCACGTTCAGCGTGCCCGGAACATAAAGGAACTTCCTGCGCGCCGCCGCAGACGCCTCTTCAAGGCTCTGCGTCAGTGCGGCGATTCTGCGTTTGTCCTCGCCGGCCTGCTCGTTCAGGCTGCTGATCTCTGCATCTTTAGAAGCTGCCTGTTCCCTCATCGCGATCAGCTCGCGGCCGCGTTCCTCCGCAAGATCGGACTGTTCCTTCAGCTTTGCCGCTGCCTCACTGTGCTGTGCGGTTTTCGTCTGAAGCTCCGCTGCCAGCTGCCGGTAAGCGGGATCTTCCTGAACCTGCTTTTCATGACGGCGGGCGGATTCAGCGCGGTCATAGCGGTACATAAGCGCCCCGGCTCCGACTGCAGCCAGCACAGCGAGGGCCATTGCTCCGCCCCAGGTCAGCTGCTTCACTGCCTGCGGCCGTTCGCGCCGGCAGGCTGCTGCGGCAAAAACGGCACCCAGTGCGGACAGCACCACAGGCCCCACGAAAATTCATATGCCTCTCCCATCCGCACATCGACAGAGAAGAACAGCGCGGCAGCGCCGGCAAGAAGCCACGGTGCAAGGCAGGCGCCGAACAGGCCGGACAGCGCGCCAGCCGTGCCCAGAAGAACTGCTCCCGTCAGTGTCAGGACAGGCAGTTCGGCATTCGCCAGACTGCCGAAAAAGGCAGGAACGCCTGCGGCGCAGAGTTTCACGCCGAGGCCGCTCTGATACAGGGCAAAGGCAGCGCCGCACAGACCGAAAAGGCACGCGTAAACGCACGGCCAGCCGAAACGCCATGTTTCGCGGTGCCGGTCAAAGCGTTCGCCGGGGCACGCGCAGGCAGCCGCAGCCAGGCACAGGATAAAGACAGCCCAGCTCAGTGGATAGGCCCCCCCGGCAGAAAACAGCGAAAAACCGTTTGCAGCCGCTGCAGCAAGCAGCAGCACTGTCGCAAAAGAATTTCTGATCAGCGCCAGCAGCGCACCGGCCAGCGAGAGAATAACCGTGGCCGCCGCCAGCATTGTTTTCGCGTCAAACGAAGCAAAATCCTGCAGCCAGCTCAGGTCTCTGCCGTGCTCCACGAACGTGTCGAACAGGCCGCTCACATACAGCGCCAGCGCGGCCGCAGCCGCCGCCAGCGCCAGCAGGAACCCCCAGAGGCGCGAACAGCCCACCTTCGAGGCCGGCATTCCTTCCTCCGCCGCGGCGAGCTCCTCTTTCACTTCACGGTCAAGCGCCGTCGCCGGAGCGGGATCGGCCATTTCGGGCTCCTTGCCGACATATTCCTCGTCCTCGTATTCGTCCTCCGCGCCGCGGACCTTCATGCCCATCAGTGCGGCCGCGGCGAACAGCATAGCCGAAGCGCGAACGTAGGGATAGACGATCTTCAGGCTGAACTCGCAGTACAGACAGATCCCCGCCGCCGCGAACAGCAGCAGCGCCGCAAACTTTTTCCTGAACAGGACCAGCAGCGCCCCCAGCACCGCCAGAGCGGAGGAAGCGACGACGCACATCGACTTGGGATCGAGCGAGCCGAAATCCTTCAGCCAGCCCAGCTCAAAACCGTTTTCCACGATCATGGCGAGACAGCCGCTGTAACA
>Ga0256404_1006597_pt1 | contig 19049 bp, 18 predicted proteins | sample RumenRJG_01DNA_FD_185990 | JGI IMG/M metagenome (GOLD analysis project Ga0256404, IMG submission 185990) | Bovine rumen microbial communities from Lethbridge, Alberta, Canada - RJG_01 | ecosystem: Host-associated > Mammals > Digestive system > Stomach > Rumen | place: Canada: Alberta | collected...
CCGCAACTACGAATTGAAGAAAAAGACCTTTACCGGAATGAAGAATCTTCATCTGGTGACAGTGTCTGAATGGATGAGAAATGAGATCAGGCAGTCTTTCCTGGCAGATGTCCCGTGTCAGGTCATCCATAACGGGATAGACTTGGATGTGTTCAAACCATCAGGGGCAACTGACCGTAAATATGTGCTTGCCGTGGCGAGTATCTGGCTGGAAAACAAAGGATTCAGTGATCTTATCCGCCTGTCGAAATCTTTGCCTGAAGATGTGTCTTTGGTGATGGTAGGCCGAATGGATGCGGAACAGGAAAAAGCCTTGCCAGGAAACATCATTCATATTCCACGTACGGAGGACTCCCAAGAACTCGCCAAGTTGTATTCAGGTGCAATCGCGTTCATAAACCCGACCTGGCAAGACAACTATCCTACTGTGAACCTGGAAGCGATCGCCTGCGGTACTCCGGTCATAACCTACAGGACTGGCGGGTCACCAGAATCAGTGACAGATAAAAACGGATTCATTGTGGAACAAGGGGATATCGATGGCATTGCGAAGATAATTAACGACATAATCGGGAATAATTCTTATCTTTACGGTTTAAATTGCAGGGAGTATGCTCTTGCCCATTTTGACAAGGAAAAATGCTTCCGCGAATACATCGATTTGTATGAGAGTCTTGCAGCTCGGTAAGTTCTACCCCGTCTTCGGAGGGGTTGAGAAAGTGATGTACGACCTGACCTCCGGGTTGGGTTGCGACATGCTTTGCGCCAGCGCTGACAAAAAAAAGGAGCCTTATACCCTGTCCATCGCCGGAGGCGGTAAAGTTATCGTGATGCCCACCCTTCTAAAGGCCGCCGGGACGATGATTGCTCCTAAGATGGTCTCCTGGCTGAAGAGGAATGCCGGGGAGTACGACCTCATTGATGTACACCACCCTGATCCTATGGCCGGTCTCGCCCTGAGGCTCAGTCATTTCAAAGGGAAAGTCATCCTGCATTGGCACAGCGACATAATCGGCAAAGGCCTTTTCCGGATCCTTTACAAGCCGCTGCAGAACTGGCTGATCCGAAGAGCGGACAGGATTGTCGGCACGACTCCGGTTTATGTCTCGGAAACCCCTGATTTAAAAGCTGTTCAAGATAAGACAACTTTCGTTCCGATAGGTATCGCACCTTTTAGACCAGAGGCGGAGGCTGCCGATAAGATCAGGCAGGAACTCGGAGGAAAGAAACTTGTATTCTCCCTTGGCAGACTCATTCCCTACAAAGGTTATGAGAACCTGATTAGGGCGGCCGGATATCTGCCAGATGATTATAAGGTGGTGATTGGGGGCTCTGGTCCATTGAGAGCAAATCTTCAGCAAGAGATAGACAGTTTGGGACTTTCCGGCAAAGTCACTCTAGCCGGCTACATGAAAGACAAGGATCTTCCCGCCTTTTTCTCAGCGGCAGATGTTTTCGTGTTGCCATCGGTCACGAAAAACGAGGCTTTCGGGATTGTGCAAATCGAGGCGATGTCTGTTGGCACACCGGTTGTGGCCACAAAAATCCCCGGCTCAGGAGTGGCTTGGGTCAACGAGGACGGTGTCTCGGGCTTGAATGTCAATCCCGGAGATCCGCAGGCCATTGCCGAAGCCATATTGGCTATAACAAAGGATGAGACCGCCCGAAGATCTTTCAGCGAGGGAGCCTCGCGACGTTTCGATAATTTGTTCAAAGAAGAATTGATGATAAATAAAACAAAAGAGCTATATGAGAAAACCGCTTAATTGGGTATTATTGGCCGCCCTTGTGGCCATAGCCTCTTCATGCGCCTCTTCTAAGAATTGGACCTACCTTCGGGACTTTGAGTACGGGGAAGTCTATGAGGCCGTCAACGCTCCTGAATTGAAATTGCAACCTGGAGACGAGGTGATGATTCAAGTGCGTAGCACCAACCCCGAGTTGGCAGCTCCGTTCAACGCCGGAGCGGGAATGAGCTCCATTGAGAACGCGGCGTCCACCAATGCGGTCAAGTACTTGATCGACCCTAAAGGTTGCATAGAATTTCCGGTCATCGGCACAATGAAAATAGAGGGTAAAACCTTGAAGGAAGTGAAAGAGATGATCGCGTCCAGCATCATAGACATGGGTTATATCAAAGAACCCATAGTTGATGTCTCGATGGGCAACTTCACGATCACTGTTCTAAAGGAGAACAGCGGAAGCATCATTCAAGCCGGTAACGGCCCTATCAACCTTCTTCAGGTGGTCGCCCAGTCAGGGACAGGTGGCCAGTTGGTTAAGATTAAGGATGTGATGGTGATCCGGACCGAGGATGGGGTACGTAAGGCCTACAGCGTGAACCTTCAAAAGAAAGATCTCTTCGACTCCCCCGCCTACTACCTTCAGCAGAACGACATCGTCTATTTCAAGCCTAAGGGGCAAAGGGAGTCCCAGCCCTTCCGGACATTCGTCTCCGCTCTGTCTCCTGTCCTCACACTTGGCTCGATTGTCTCCACATTCTTTATATGGATGAGGTTGATTGACGATGGAAAAGAATAATCGTTGACTATGCAGAACAAGAACAACAAAAATAAGGACCAGATCAATCTTGTCGATCTGTTCTTCTACCTCCTGAGCCACTGGTATTGGTTCGTCCTCTGTGTCGCTCTCGCGGTGGGATACACTTACTACAAATACGCCAAGACCCCGTTCGTATATCGCAGCGGAGTGACGGTCGTGATCAAGGATCCGAGCAACTCGGTGCGTTCGGTTAGACTGGACGCTTATTCCAACACGATCAACAGCGTCAGCATGACCACGGAAATTCTCCAGCTCCGCTCCCGGAGATTGATGACAGAGGCTGTCAAGTTGCTGGACGCTGATGTCAATTACATGGAGAAGATCAAATTCCGTGACGTTGAACTTTACAGGAACTCCCCGGTCAGGATGTTTTTCTCCCGTGAGGAGAACGTGCCAGGGCCGTTCTCCGTGAAGATCATCCCGATGGATGACAAACAGATAAAACTGGATGTCAGTGGATTGGGAAACTACCAGACAGTAGCCCTTGGAGACACCTTGGAGCTTGGTGGAGGAAAAGTTGTGTTCCAGCCTGACGCTCCCTACGGTCCCTCTTGGTTCGGACATGAGATCACTGTTCAGAAATCTACTCCGGAGAGTGCCGCATTAGGGTACCTGGCCGGACTTCAGATTTCCCAGGACGGAACCATCCTTCAAATCGCCCTTCAGGATAGATCCCTTCAAAGATCAATCGACCTGATCAACGCCCTGATTGAGAAATACAATGAGGACGCCATCAGGGAGAAGAACCGTGTCGCTGTCAACACCGCCGAATTCATCAACGAGAGGCTCATCAGCATCCAGGAGGAACTCGGCAATGTTGAGAGCAGCCTTGCCCAGTTCAAGAGCGCCAACCAAGTGATGAGCGTGGACGAGGCGGCCTCACGCTACCTCAACGAGAGCCGTAGCTACAATGCGGATATAGTTAAAATTGAGACCGCCGTTCAAGTAGCGGAGTATCTACTCAATTACATCAAGAACATGAATCCGTACGGTCTGATACCCGCCCAGACCGGTGTTAACGACCCGAATGCGGACAAGAACATAGCCGACTACAACGCCATGGTACTCCGCCGCGAGAAGCTCGTCGAGGCCTCCAGTACGGAAAGTCCCGCCGTCAAGGAACTTGGAGCGGCCATCCAGAATTTGAGGCAGAATATCATCGGTATTCTCAACAACCATCTGGTCAGCCTCCAAGTCCAACGAGATGACTTGTCGAAACAAGAGACCACGGCCGTACGGAAATTCACGGCTATGCCGGCCAAGGCCCGCGAGGTGCTTTCCATCGAGCGCCAGCAGCAGATTAAGGAGTCTCTCTACCTGTTCCTTCTCAACAAACGCGAGGAGAACTCCCTCACACAGGCCATGGCGGACAACAACGCCCGCATGATTGATGAGCCGACCGGCTCCTGGGCCCCAGTATATCCCCAGAGGAACAAGATGTTACTGTTGGCTTTCCTGATCGGCCTTTTGATTCCTGCGGTCATACTGCTCGCCAGAATGTTCCTGGACACAAAAGCACGCACCAGGAAGGATGTGGAGGATATGCTTTCCACACCGTTCCTTGCCGAACTTCCTTTTGTTAAGACGAAGAAGCCCAAGAAAGCCAAGAAGGGAGAGAAGGTGGAAGAGGCTCCTAAGACCGCTTACGACCCGAGTTCCAAGAGCGTGTTCACAGAAGCGATGAGGATCATGTGCACCAACCTCGACTTCATGCGCCCCGAGGGTTCCGGACAGATGGTTATCGCGAACAACTCAATCAGCATCGGAGCCGGAAAGACTTTCCTTTCGACCAATATCGCCGCCTGTCTTGCTGATGCGAAAAAGAAAGTGATCATCCTGGACGTTGACCTTAGGAAGAGGTCTCTTTCCAAGATGTTCGGCGTCAAGCACGTGACCTCCGGTCTGTCAAATTATCTCTACGACGAGACAGTCAATGTCAGTGACATTATTCGCAAAGATGTGCTTCCTGGTATTGACATGGTTCCCGCCGGTCACACCCCGCCGAACTCCACTGAATTGTTAGGGAGAAAGCGCTTTGAGACCTTGATCGGGGAACTCAAGAAGTCGTACGACTACATTCTCCTTGACAGTGTGCCTGTCACGATGGTCGCTGACCCGATGGTGATCAACAAAGTGGTTGACGTGAACCTGTTTGTCGTCAGAAGCGGCCAGCTTGACCGCCGCCTGCTCCAGCAGATTGACGACCTCTACGAGAAGGGTCATCTGAAGAACATGGCTGTCGTCCTTAACGGTTCCCAGATCAAGAAAGGCTTCGGCTACGGTGGCTACGGCTATGGTTATGGATATGGCTATGGCTACGGTTACGGCTATGGCTATGGCGAAAAGGGCGACTAATCTAGATCGGGAATGACTATCGCTGTAGATTTCGACGGGACAATCGTTGAGCACAAGTATCCCGCGATCGGGAAGGAGAAGCCCTTCGCCATCGAGACGCTAAAGCAGCTTGCTGACGAAGGGAACAAATTGATTCTCTGGACTTCCCGTGATGGTGAGCTGCTTCAGGAAGCCTTGGATTTCTGCCACAAGAGGGGGCTTAATTTCTACGGGGTCAACAGCAACCAGCCTGTGGGCTCTCTCTTCGAGGGCCGTGCCGGCAGCACATCCGTGAAAGTGGTGGCCGACGTGTACATCGATGACAAAAACCTCGGAGGACTGCCCGAATGGGGCACAATCTACGAGATGATCTCGGAACAGCGGGAGAAAAAGCACAGGAAACGCCGTAAAGGACTGTTCGGCAAATTATTCCGCTGACATGAGACTTATCGACGAGGCTATCCTGAAAGAGTCGAGGGGAAAACTGATCCTGCTCGTGTTCGACAAGAATGGTACAAGAGCCATGGAAGTCAACGAGAGCTTCGCCTTTCTGTGGAATAAATTCAGCGGGACCGATTTCACAACTGAGGACTTGGCTTCAGCCCTTGTCGAAGAGTATGGGATTGATCCTGAGTCAGCCAGTGTTGATGCCTCATCGACAATCTCCATCTGGAAAGATTCTTTGCTTTTGAAAGAAGGATGAGACTTTCCGAGGAATTCATGATCCTTTTCCGGGCGGCTCTTTTGGGTGGCAATCCCGGAGAGGAAGATATTAAAGTTCTCTCTTCCGCAGGCGAGGAGGATTGGAAGAAGGTCGCCTCGATCGCCAGGGAGCAGAATGTGACAGGTCTTGTCGGCGATGTCGTCCAGAGGTTGCCGGAGACCATCAACATCCCGGAAGACATATTCCTGTACCTTCAGGCCGAAAGAGAAAAAACGGCCCTCCAAGGCTGTAGGATGGCTGTTCTGGCCGCATCCATAATACAAAATCTCAAAGATGCGGGACTGAATCCGGTTTTGATGAAAGGCCCCGCAACCGCAGCATTCTATCCCAAACCAGAGCTACGGTCTTATGGGGATATTGATTTGTATTTCACTAAAGACGAGTTTGAAAAAGCCCGGGACATCGCCAAGTCAGCCGATGGTTTCTCTTTAAGTGGCGACGGCAGTTTCCATTTCAGAAAGGACGGGGTGGATGTGGACGCGCAACTTCTTCGTTTTGACGTGTCATCCCCTGAAGAAGTGATCCTGATGCTCTCCGCCCACGCCATGAGGCATGCCTGCGGCACCGGCCTCGGGCTAAGACAGGTCAGCGACGTGGCGATGGCCTGCAAGTCTTTGGAAGGAGAGTATGATCCCGCGCGGCTTGAGAAAGCCTTAAAGAAAGCCGGATTGATCAAATGGCAGACTTTGCTCGCCAGCTTCATCAATAACAGACTGGGAATCCAGATCCCTTCCCCAGGAAAGGAAAAGATCCCCGACACTCCCCTTCTCAAGATTGTGGAAGAGGGCGGCAATTTCGGGCACCACGCGTCGGGACGCGGGAAAGCGATGGAAAAATCGGTGGCCGGAAGAAAGTTGGACACTGTTAAGCGCCTTGTCCGGAAGCTGCCGTTCTCCTTGAGGTATGCTCCCAAGGAAACGCTGAGAACCATCGTCTCATTGACCGTGGGAAATTTCAAAAAAAATGCGTAACTTTGTAATTCAAAGTTAGTAATATGGGAAATCCCGTCAACAAAGTCTTGTTCGTCAATTCGGAGATCATGCCGTTCCTCCCCGAAAGTCCGATCGCCAAGATCGGGCGTTACTTGCCGCAGGGCATCCAGGAGAGGAAAAAACAGATCAGGGCTTTCATGCCCCGCTACGGGTGTATCAACGAGAGAAAGAACCAGTTGCACGAGGTTATCAGGCTCTCCGGCATGAACATAATCATCGGGGATGTCGATAGGACGCTTGTCATCAAAGTCGCTTCCATCGCGGCAGCGAGGATCCAGGTCTATTTCATCGACAACGACGATTATTTCCGTCGCAAGCAAATCACATTCGACCAGGAGGGCAAGTTTTTCGAGGACAATGGACAAAGGGCGATTTTCTTTGCCCGCGGAGTTCTCGAGACAGTAAAGAAACTTCGCTGGGCCCCGGATGTCATCCACTGCCAAGGATGGATCTCACACCTGGTGCCTCTTTTCCTCAAAAAAGTCTATTACGGGGATCCCATCTTCGCCGGAAGCAAAGTCGTAACCTCGCTTTACAACGAGATCCCGTCCGAGAGTTTCTCCAAGACCTTTAAGGACACCGTCCCGTTCGGAGGCATCAAGCCCTCGGACGTGTCCCTTCTGGAGACCCCCACTGGCATAAATCTTGCGGAAATGGCTGCCTTGTATTCAGACGGTGTCATTTTCGGCGCCCCCGATGTGGATGAGGGACTGGTCAAGTTCTGCGAGGGACTGAAGATCCCGACCCTTCCATTCGACGGAAAGTCAATCGAGGACGGCAGCTACATCGACGAATACGACAAGTTTTATCAACAGCTGCAGCAGTAAATGAAGAAGATTCTAGCGGCAATCGCCCTCTTGGCGGCCCTGATGTCTTGCGTGAACGTAGATGAGAAACTTGGTGGTGAGCTGATCGCCACCAACATGAAATATGATTTCCACTCTGCCGAGTTCGACCTCAACGACATCTGGATGAAATCCGCGGACAGCCTGTCTGCCTACTCCTCCAGAAGGATCAATTTCGGCGCGATTCGTGACGAGACTTTCGGATTGTTCCGCAGAGGGTGCGCCCTCATCCTCGTCCCGGTGGTAGATACCGTGGACTTCGGAGGCAGCCCTATATTCCAGAGGTTCAAGTTCCAGGCCGGGATTGACAGTGTCTCTGTCGCCGATCCCAGCCAGTCGAACATACTCCAGAATGTTTACGTGTACGAGATGACCGAGCCTCTGGATCCAGCCAAGTACTATTCCAACACAGAGGTAAAGCATGGGTCAAAGAGGGTCACCAGGGGCGTTCCGGTAGTCAACGGCACAGATTCGCTGACCTTTGAATTCACTTCCGAGTTTGGCCAGAAGTACTTGAATATCACCCAAGAAGACATGGGAGACTACGACAAGTACTCCTCCAAATTCCCTGGAATATACATCACCACTAATGATCCTTCAGGAAATGGCGGAAGGTTCAATATGTTCAAGATGAACATTTTGGAGAAAACGTCCAGTTCCGGCACCAGCTACCCCACAAGGACTGACAACTATGCCGTCATGTACTACAGCGGCATCTACAACGGTGAGAGAAGGGACACCAGCCTGATGTTCTATTTCAGCCCGCTGGAGTTCCAGGATCTCAACAACGACATAATCAACAATATCCTTCCTGAGCAATATGTCTTCAATGTGGATTACCACGAGTCCGGCAATCTCGCCGGAAAGGCTGAAGACATCATGTACGTCGAGGGAGGCAGCGGACTCAAGCCCGTGATCTCAGCTGAGGAGATCCGCCGCCTGGTTCTGAATGACATCTCGTCAAAGGGACTTGATCCGGCGACGGCTCTGATCAGCAAGGCCACCATCGTGATGCCATTCGACTTCCCGGAGGACTACCAGTCAATGTATCTCTACCCGGATGTCCTGAGCCCGACAATCAAGATTTCCACTGACACCTCTGTGGTGTTCGCCGGTCTGACGGATGCCAGCGCTTCTGACGAGAATGAGGGTGACATCAACCGCTCGCTTTGCGTCTATGCTCCGGACATTACCCACCACGTCCAGCAGATCATCAGGCAAAAAGACAAGGAGGACATCTCGGATTATGATATCTGGATGTTGATCATGCACGTTGAGACCACGACCACGACCAACTCCGAGGCGAATGAGATGGCGCAGTATTACCAGCAGATCGCTTATGCCTCGTACGCCAACCAGCTCTACGGCGGCGGATACGGAGGAGGTTATTATGGCGGCTACGGCGGCTATGGTTATGGCGGATATGGCTACGGCTACAACAACTACTACAACTACATGATGATGGCCCAATATGCCGCTGCCTCAGCGACAACCACTTCCACAAGTCTGGAATTGGACAAGGACCGTTTCTACAAATGCGCGCTCCGTGGTCCCGCAGCCAAGGATGGCGCCACTCCGAAGCTCAAAGTGACTTACGCTGTCCCCAGAGAGAAATAGAATAACCAAGAAGAAATATAAAGCCCCGGCTCATTCGAGTCGGGGCCTTTAGTTAAAGTCAAGCGCGAGAATTAAGCCTCCTCTTTGCCTGCGATCTTCTCCTTAACCTTATCGATAGCGTCCTTGACGGTAGCGATAGTGCTGGTCTCCTCATCAGGAATCTTGATTCCGAAAACCCTCTCGAACTCCATAAGAAGCTCGACAGTGTCGAGAGAATCAGCTCCCAGATCATTTGTGAAATTGGCGGTCTCAGTCACTTCAGACTCCTCGACGCCGAGTTTGTCAACGATGATCGCTTTGACTTGTTTTACAATCTCTTCTTCAGTCATGGTTATAAAAATTAAATAGTTTAAATTCTATCCAATATTACACAATAACTCCGCAAAGTAAATAAAAAAACATCAATTATCCAAATCCTACGATAACGGGGTTCCGGAAGCAGGTTCTTTGCAAAGGTTAAGCCAAATCCTCAGACCATTCAAGGAGTTCATCAGATAGAACACGTATTTGATGAGCATCACTCCGGCATTCCCTGATCCTGTCCCGCTCAGGAGAGCGACCGTCCAGAGCGAGATTGAGGAGATATTCACAAGGATCCAGATGTACCACTGCTCCATAAACGCGAAACTAAGAAGGACCTGCCCAGCGATATTCAGGGTCATCACAACAGCGTCAAGCAGCACCTTGGACTTATTGAACGATTCGATCTTGCCGGCGGAAAGCTTGGCGGCATCGACAGTGTACAAGATTCCGTAAAGGGCGGCGATTCCCACGGCGATCCCCCCGACAAGCCACATCCACTGCTTCCCGGTCAGTTTCCTGGCCCGGACCTTCGTTTCCTCCTCATTCTCTCCACCCATCCTGGCTCCCCTCTTTCTCCACTGCCAGAATCCGATGAACTGCATGGGCAGGAAATAGAAAGCATGCAGGGCGAAATTGCCCATTATCCCATTATCGTAAAGAACCACCGTCGCGGCCAGGACGTCCAGGAAACCAAACAGGAATGTCAGCAGATGGCCATTCGCTGAAAGAACTGTATTGATGACTCCCATCACTGACCCAAATGCCGCCAAAAGCAACATGAACGTCTTGACTCCGGGCTGCTGGAGCTTGAATATGGTCGTGATCGTGACGGCGACAATCATTCCCGTGACCAGGAATATATTGAACGCCAGGTTGAATCTTTTTTCCGCAGTAGGGGTCATATCAAACTGATTAATACATCGCCTTTACCCAAGGAGCCTTTGCCGTCATGTATTCCTTTACCTCAACCGGGATGTCGGTGCATAAAAAATCGGCTCCCAGATAGATTCCCAGCATAGCGTCAGCGACGCTTTGTCCCGGCCAGAGGCTGACTATCAAACCCTGTTCGTGTGCCTTTTTGACCGCCGCTCTGGATGTGCCGTCCATTGTGGCCCCGAGACGATCTATCCCCATCGCTTTGCATAATGCGATAGTCTCATCATTGCAGGGTTTCCCTGTGATTAATAGCATTTGGACTCCCGGATATTTCTGCTGTAGATAGCGCAGTCCGCGGTAGTCCCCTGAAGTGAACAGATAAGTCGCCCCTGAGGGTTTGTTTCGCATGACTCTCTCATATAGTTTGTCGCAATACTCCCGGAGCCTTTCCTCGGGATAAAGGTCGACAGGAGACGTCTTAAGCTCGAATTCCACATAAGTCACATCCCCTTTGCAGTCCAGCCAATCCATGAGCTCGTCTAGGAACATGACCTTATTCCCCTTCTTGGTCCTGGCCTTGCGGATCTGGGCTTCAGTCATCTCTTCCACAACACCTTCAGTGTCGGTCGTGCGTTTCAGGTTCGAGTCATGCAGGATGACCAGTTTCCCGTCGGCTGTCATCCTGATATCGGTCTCATAGCCCCTGTAACCGGCTTTATAGCTGGATTCAAAGGCAGGAATGGTGTTCTCGTCAAATTCCATCCTTCCTCCTCTATGGGAGAAGAACCGTACTTGTTGTTCCTGGGCGAAAGCTGATACTGCCATCAAGGCCCAGATCAGAGTGGATAAATATTTATTCATGCCTGAAAAGATGATTCAATTATAAAAGTGGCTATGCAAATATAAGCAATGCGTGGGATTATTGTTATCTTTGGGTTATGAGACACACATTTAGACTTATCACAGCCGCCTTAGGCGTCTTCACGCTTCTTAGCATTTCATTCACTTTAAGAGCCCAGACCTACGATGTGCTGGATATCGTGGCATCCAGCCGGGACAAGATGGCTGGGTGTGAGGGTCCGTACCGTTACGATGCGGCAGCTCTGACTCCAGCCCCTAAGGGCTACTCCCCTTTCTATATTTCCCATTATGGTCGCCACGGCTCCCGTTACGCATGGAACTCAAACACTTATACACTTCTAAAAAAAGTGCTTGACGCCGCCTCTGACTCAGGATCTCTCACTCCAAGGGGGCAAAGGTTGTATGATGACTTCAACGCATTCTACCTGAAACCTCTTCTCAACACAGGGGACCTCTCAGAACTCGGAATGGAGCAGCACATGGAAATAGCAAGAAAAATGTGCCAGGATTTCCCTGAGGTGTTCAAAGATGGTGGAGATGTTATGGCTATGGCCTCGACCTCCCAAAGGGCCATAGTCAGCATGAACGCTTTCACCGTCAGCCTCCAGAAATGCGCTCCTAAACTGAACATCGAAATGAATTCTCTCCACACCAACCTGAACGTGACGAATCCCGGAGGGGCCCCAAAAGAAATCGCGGAATACTACGAGGGAAGCATTATCGTCCCGGAGAGTGTGACCGACATGCAAGACCGTCTTACAGACTATGATTCCATACTAGGGAAACTGTTCACAGACAGGGGGTTCCTCGAGGAAATAGGAGGCCGGAGGGAATTTGTCCATGAACTCTTCAACCTTTGGGCCGGGTATCACAACTATTCCGACGGGAACTGGCTTGAGGACATATTCAGTAAAGATCAACTCCTAACGATGTGGGAAATAGAGAACTATTCTGTCTATGTGGGCCATTCCAGGAACCGTTACCGCATGATTCCCCTATTGAGAGATATCATAACAATGGCAGATGAGGCTATCGCAACTGGAGTATATAAGGGACATTTCCGTTTTGGCCACGACACTGTCGTTAACGCCATCTGTCCCCTTCTGAATATCAATGGCTGTGGTTTCGAGCCTGAGAAAACAGAAGATGTCAAGTATTGGTTCCAAAACTATGACACACCGAAGGGGGCCAACATCCAGTTCGTGTTCTATCGCTCTAAAAAGAATCCGGATATTCTGTTCAAGCTCTTGAGAAATGGCGGCGAGGCCACACTACCACAGCTCCAGCCTGTTTCAGGGCCATATTACAAATGGAGCGAATTCAAAGAATGGGCCTCATCAATGATGAAGGCCCATCCCAGAATTGAACGCCAATAGCGCTCATCAAAGACATCAGGCTACATCTTTCTAAGCCAGATATTTCTGAAGCTTATTGGTTCGCTCTTGTCGCCATGGGACTGAAGGCGGATCGGACCGTCGCCATGGGGGACAACCCTCGGGTGGCCTATGTACTCTGTGGTACCTCTGATGGTGAAATTGTTCAGCAGAACGATACCATTCTGGATGACAGTCACTTGAGGTGCCACTTTATAGGTGCCATCCTCATTGAATACGGGGGCGCTATAGATGATGTCATAAACATTCCACTCTCCGGGCTTGCGCATGGCGTTTGCGAGGGGAATCACCTGTTTGTAAACGCTGCCGGTCTGGCCATTGGCATAAGTCTCGTTCTGGTAGCAGTCCAGAATCTGGATCTCATACTTGTCTTGGAGATAGACACCGCTGTTGCCTCTGGCTTGGCTGGATCCTGTGATATTCTCGGGAACGCACCACTCGAGATGGAGCTGGAAACTTCCGAAACTCTCCTTAGTCAAGATATCTCCAGTCTTCTTGTCGACAGTGAACACACCATCATGGACCTTCCATTTGGCCGCACCACCATTGGCGGACACCCATGCGTCAAGATTACTCCCGTCAAACAGCACTATAGCGTCAGAAGGGGCTGAATTGGTGAGGATGTCCCCAGGAGTCACGACCTTGGGTTGAGGAGTCCAGAATTCCGTCATACCCGGACTCATCTTCTCGGGCTCCGGATAAGTCTTCTCTTGCGCCGCGGCTGAGAAAGCAAGTGCCAATGACAGGATAGTTATAATCGTTCGTCTCATTTGAATAAGGTTTTAGTGATATCAGTTCTTAACTTCAAATATAAGCAAAAAAAATCTTCCGGACCGGTGTCCGGAAGATTTTAATCAGCATCAAGTTCTTTAGACTACTTGTAGATCTGAGCGAACTCGACATCATTCTTAGCCCTGGCGGCGAGGGTCTTGTCAGCCTTCTCAACCTCAGCGAGGAGAGCCTTGGCCTCGTCAGCCTTACCCTGGCGAGCAGCGATGATGGCCTTCAGGTAGGTCACCTTAGGATCGCCACAGTGAGCGGCGGCCTTAGCCTTGTCAAGCTGGTTGGTGAGGATGTAAGCGAGGACAGTGTTGTGGCAGCAGCCCTTAGCGTCCTTAAGATCCTGGACAGCCTTGTCGTAGTTACCGGTGCAGATGTCGATGATGCCCTGGTTGGTCTTGGCCACATCGTTGCCGGCCTTCTTGAAGTAGCTGGCGGCGTTCTTGAGGTCACCGTTGCGGAGGGCGAGGACACCGAGAGCGTTGTCAAGTTCAGCGTCCTTGGTCTCGACATTGGCGAAAGCCTTGGCGGCGTTCTTGAGGTCGCCGGCGTTCAGATAAGCGGTACCGAGGTTGAACCTGGCGGCGTCGCTGTCGTACTTGCTGATAGCCTTGTTGTAGAGCTTGACCTTGCTGTCAAGATCCTTGACGAGGGTAGCGGCGTGCAGGAGAGCGGGCTCATCGAGGACATCGCTGTTGTTGTTGATCATCTCAAGAAGCTCATCGGCGGTGTAGTTCTTGAACTCGACGTTGGCGATGAAGCGGGCGCGACGAAGCTCAGGGAGGATGTCGTTCTTGAGCTCAGAATAGACAGAAGACATGTTCTTGATCTCGCTCTCACGAACGGCGGGATCGCTGTACATGGAAAGAACGCGGAGGATGAGATCCTTGTCGCGGATGTCAGAATTCTGGACAAGCTCCTGGAAGCCTTCCCAGTCCTGACCGATGCTCCTGACCTCAGGATCGGTGACACTCTTACCCTTGACGACCTTATCCCAAGCCTTGTCAGCGGTCTTGGAACGGTTGTCGGAGAGCTTGCGGTTGAGCTTCTCACCACCGTCAGGGGAAGCGTAAGCGACGACCTCAGTTCCGACAAGAGTCTTGCGCTCGTTAGCGGCGATCTCGTCGAGAGCGTTCTGGAAGTTCTTGATGGACTCACCCTTGAGCTGCTTGCTCTGGACATCGGCGGAGTTGATCCTATAGAGGATCTGGCCCTCAGCGGTCTGCTTGAGGATGGCCTGATAGCCGTCAGCCTTAAGAGGAACGAGACCACCAGCCTTCACGAGCTGGTAGGTGGTGTTGACACCGTCAGCGACCTTCTTGGTAGGAAGGGCGATGGATTTGCCCTTATACTTGGCGACACCACGAAGCTCGAGATGAGACTTCTCCATTCCTTCGATGAACGGGAAGTGAAGTTTCTCGGTCACAGTGCTACCAGCCTTGGGAACAACTTTGTAGTTGTCCTTGACCTTCTCGCCCTGATACATGAGGGGATCCATCTTGCACTCACCACCATCGTAAACGATGACAGGGGTGACCTCGAGGATAGCCTTCGGATGGAAGTAGTTGGCAGGATAGGTCACGGAGACTGTGGGATCAATGTTACCTGCGACGGCCTCAAGAACGGCGGGGTTGCAAGTGACAATCACATTGTCGGCCAGCTCAGCCATCTTCTTGGCTGAGGAGCAAGCGACTGCGGACAGCACCATGGCCGCCGCGGCGAGAATCTTAATTGCTTTCTTCATAGCTTGAATACTTGATATTAATTTATAATTGGACTTTACTCAATAAGCCTTTTACATCAGTAGGCAAATATAACTATTATTTTCGTAACTTTGCAATATGGACTCACAAGATTTGCAAAGGCTGAAAAACAAGTACGACATCATCGGGAACGATGCCGCCCTTAACCGGGCCCTTGAGACAGCCATTACCATAGCCCCTACCGACCTCACCGTGCTCGTCACTGGAGAGAGCGGTGTAGGTAAGGAGAACATACCCAAAATCATCCACCAGAACAGCCGCCGTAAGACAGCCAAGTACTTCGCCGTCAACTGCGGAGCCATTCCGGAAGGAACAATCGACTCCGAGTTGTTCGGCCACGAGAAAGGCTCTTTCACCGGTGCGATAGAGACCCGGAAAGGCTATTTCGAGGAAGCCAACGGAGGGACCCTTTTCCTCGACGAGATCGGCGAGTTGCCCCTCCCCTCCCAGGCGAAACTGCTCCGCGTCCTCCAAAGCGGGGAATTCATCAAAGTGGGATCATCCAAAGTCGAGAAGACAGATGTGAGGGTCATCGCGGCCACCAACAACGACCTTATCCACGCTGTCAGCAAAGGCAAATTCCGGGAAGACCTTTATTATAGACTCAACGCCATCCAGATCCGGATGCCTGCCTTGCGTGATCGGAAGGGGGATATCTATCTCTTTTTCAGGAAGTTCTCATCGGACTTCTCGGAAAAATACGGAATGGGTAAGGTCACTCTGACAAACGACGCGATAGATTTGTTGATAAACTATCGCTGGCCCGGGAATATCCGCCAGCTCAAAAACGTCGCCGAGACCGTGACCGCTTTGGAATCGGAGAAACTCACCCCGACTTCCGGCAGATGCGTTGTGGACGCGGCCACCCTGGCTGGCTACATGCCTAAGGAAGATGTGAACCTGCTTCCCGCTGTCATGGAAGACAACCGGGGAGATTCGATGTCCGAATCCGACCGGCAGATGTTCATCAAGGCCATCCTGGATCTCAATCATGAGGTTGACGACCTTAAGGCAAGGATAAGCTCGATAAACGCCAGCCCGGCTCCGGTCCTGACTCCGCACATCCCGGACGAGGAGGCGGAGTGGCAGGGGCAAGGGGCTCCAGTCTCCAGCGAGGACATCGGCAAGGTGGTGGATATCAATGTCCATGACAGCCAGAACCAGGACCTCTCGCTAAAGAAGTCCAATCTCGAGAACATCATAAAAGCTCTTGAGAAACACCGCGGCAACAGGAAACTTGCCGCTCAGGAAGTAGGAATCTCCGAGAGAACCCTTTACAGGAAGATCAAGGAATATCATTTGGAATAAAGAATATGAGAAGAATCACCATAGCGGTTTTGATAGCGGTCTCCTTCCTTCTCGGGGGCTGCTCGATAGTCAAGTACTCCTTCTCCGGCACATCCATCCAGCCGGATGTCAAGACGGTGACTATCAACTTCTTCGAATATAAGGCACTTAAGGTCAATCCAACCTTGAGCAATGACTTGACCGAGGCGATGAAGGACAAATTCCGCAAGCTCACCAAGCTGGAGCAGGTTGACATCGACGGGGATCTCGAGATCTCCGGTGCGGTGACGGGCTATGATGTCCGCGCCGCCGCGGTCACAGCCAACGAGGTGGCGGCGATGAACCGCCTCACAGTGACCGCCAGCTTGAAATTCACCAATAGGAAGTATCCGGAAGAGGATTTCGAGAAGAGTTTCTCGGCATATTCAGATTACGACTCGACTAATTCACTGGATGCCGTGGAGGCCTCCCTCTGCGAGGAGATAGTGGAGAAGCTGGTCGAGGACATGTTCAACGCCAGTGTGGCTCAATGGTAGTGAGATGGAAGGAGTCGGAAAGCTGAAATCCCTGACAATGGACGAGTTGGCCAATGTTATCAAGACTTGGCCATGGTTCGGCGCGGCCCGGATGGAGCTCTGTGAGAGGATGTCCAAGATGGGCGGCAGCGAATGGGGCAAGGAGCAGTATGCCGATGCCGCGATGTACATCGCTTCCAGGACCATTGTCTCCGACATTGTCCGCGCCGCGCGGGAGACGGACTACTCCGACAAGGATGTCCAGGACCTCCTGAAGAAATTCATATCCCCATCCTACCGCAGAACGGTGACGGTCCCCGGAGGGGATTTCTTCTCGCAGGATGAATACAAAGGCGTCACCCTCGAGGAAGACAACTACTTCGCGAAGTTCAAAGCGGCCAAATCCGACGAAGACGACCCGAGGAAATGGGAGGATCCGGAACTCGGATTTTGCACCGAGACACTAGCCTGGGTCTATGCCGATCAAGGCTACTATGCTGAGGCAAAGAAGATTTATTCCCGTCTAATGTTGCGATATCCGGAAAAATTCGCTTACTTTGCATCCCTTATTGAAAAATTGGACGAAGAAATTAAAAAATAACGAATATGAATACCTTATTCTTAATCCTCAGTATCCTGATTGTCATCGCCGCGATCTTGCTTATCGCCGTCGTTCTCCTTCAGAGTGGAAAGGGCGAGGGCATGGCCAGCAACTTCACGTCAGCCAATCAGACTCTCGGTGTCAGGCAGACCGCCGACATCCTTGAGAAGGTTTCATGGGGTCTTGTGACCTTCATCCTCGTTGTCTCGATCATCACTTCCTTCACCATCCGCAACCATGTCTCCGGCGTGGATGCTAACGATCTCATCGAGAATGTCGAGGATCAGCCCGCGTTCCCTTCAGCTCCTGTCCAGCAGGACGCTCCCGCAGCTGAGGCTCCTGCCACCGAGAATCCGGTCAACTAACTGACAAACTGGCAGTCCAACCCTGTTGGAACATATTTTGACCTTTATCTGTCCGGCCCCCTTTAGGGTCGGACTTTTATTATGGACAACAGAAACAATAACAACAATTTGCAGTTCCTTCCGAAGTTCGCCATCAACCTTAATGAGCAAGCTTCACAAGGGAAACTCGACCCTGTCATCGGCAGGGACGACGAGATAAGAAGAGTCCTTCAGATCTTGAGCCGAAGGACTAAGAACAACCCGATCCTCGTGGGAGAACCGGGAGTCGGCAAAACCGCCATTTCCGAGGGTATCGCCCAGAAAATAATAGACGGCGACGTGCCGGAGAACCTCAAAAGCAAGAAAGTATATTCCCTGGACATGGGAGCCCTGATCGCCGGAGCTAAGTACCAGGGAGAATTCGAGGAGAGGCTCAAGGGCGTCGTCAAGGAAGTGGTGGACAGCGCCGGAGAGATAATCCTATTTATTGATGAGATCCACACCCTTGTAGGAGCCGGAAGGACCTCGGGAGCGATGGATGCCTCGAATATTCTTAAACCTGCCTTGGCGAGAGGCGAGCTGAGAACCATCGGCTCCACGACCCTGGACGAGTACCAGAAATATTTCGAGACGGACAAGGCCCTTGAGAGGCGTTTCCAGATGGTCATGGTCGATGAGCCATCGACGGCTGAGTCAATCGCCATCCTGAGAGGCCTGAAGGAGAAATACGAGAACCACCACAGGGTCAAGATCGAGGACGACGCCCTGATCGCCGCCGTCAACCTGTCCCACAGGTACATCACCAACCGTTTCCTCCCGGACAAGGCCATCGACCTTGTGGACGAGGCGGCTTCAAAGCTGAGGCTCGAGATGAACTCCGTTCCGGAGCCATTGGCGGAACTCAACAGCGACATCCGTCAGCTCGAGATCGAGAAAGAGGCGGTCAAACGTGAGGGAACCTCCTTGAAATCAGAGAAAATCGAGAAGGAGTTGGCCGACAAGACCGCCGCCCGGGACGCTCTTATGAAGCGCTGGAACGACGAGAAAGAGATCCTCTCAGGTCTCCAGGAGGCCCGCCAGAAGATGGAAGACTATAAGATCGAGGCCGCAGCGGCGGAGAGAGCCGGAGACTATGGCAAGGTCGCTGAGCTGCGCTACGGTAAGATGGCTGAGATCCAGAAGACCATCGACGAGCTTTCCGCCAAACAGGACGCAATCAAAGATCCGATCGTGACCGAGGCGGTCACTCCT
>Ga0256404_1006599_pt1 | contig 19044 bp, 18 predicted proteins | sample RumenRJG_01DNA_FD_185990 | JGI IMG/M metagenome (GOLD analysis project Ga0256404, IMG submission 185990) | Bovine rumen microbial communities from Lethbridge, Alberta, Canada - RJG_01 | ecosystem: Host-associated > Mammals > Digestive system > Stomach > Rumen | place: Canada: Alberta | collected...
AGGTCGGAAGTGTACATACAGTGATGTATTGAGCTAACCGATACTAATCGCCCGAGGGCTTGACCTATGAATTATACAGGCCGCCTGCTCTTTTCCCTTCTGTTCGGTTTTCAGGGTACAACCTGAATAGTTGGTGTTTTTAACGATGAGGGTCCACCCGTTCCCATTCCGAACACGGAAGTTAAGCTCATCAGTGCCGAAAATACTTGTTTGGCGACGAACCGGGAAGATAGGTCAATGCCAACACGAAACCGCTCCGACACGGAGCGGTTTTTTGTTGCCTTTCGACAGGTCCGCCGCTATAATGATACAGACCGCAGCCGAACCGGCAGGGAACGTACGGCAGAGAAAAATATACCCCGCATGGAACCGGGAGAAAGGACCTTCACGCCTCCGCCCCGGAGACGAAGAAGAAAGAGACGGCTATGAGCAAGGCAGATGAAATCTTTATTGCAAACTGCAAAGACATACTTGAAAACGGCGTCTGGGACACGGACCGGGAGGTCCGGCCGCACTGGGAAGACGGCACGCCCGCGCATACGGTGAAAAAATTCGGGATTATCAATCGGTATAATCTATCGGAAGAATTTCCCATCCTGACGCTGCGGCGCACGTACTGGAAAAGCGCCGTTGATGAGCTTCTCTGGATCTGGCAGAAAAAATCCAACAATGTGCACGAGCTGCGCTCCGGCGTGTGGGATGCCTGGGCGGATGAAAACGGCTCCATAGGAAAGGCCTATGGTTATCAGCTGGGCGTAAAACATCATTACCCGGAGGGGGACATGGACCAGGTCGACCGGGTTCTATGGCTTCTGAAGAATGATCCAGCCTCCCGCAGAATCCTTACGAGCCTCTATAATTTCCAGGATCTCTCCGAGATGGCGCTGTACCCTTGCGCCTATTCCATGACGTTCAACGTATCCGGAAACGTTCTCAATGCGATCCTGAACCAACGATCACAGGACATGCTTACGGCAAACAACTGGAATGTTGTGCAGTACAGCGTACTTACCATCATGATGGCGCAGGTTTCCGGGCTGGTTCCCGGGCAGCTTATCCATGTGATCGCCGACGCGCATATCTATGACCGGCATGTTGACACGGTCCGGCGGATCCTGGAAAATCCGTCGCTGCCTGCACCGACGTTCCATATTGATCCGACCGTGAAGGACTTCTATGCCTTTACCCGCGACAGCTTTTCCATGGAGAATTACCGGTACAACGAATTTTCGGAAAAAATCCCGGTTGCCATCTGACGGAAGCAATACGCGCCCTTAGCACCGTGGAAGAAACCGCGGGCCGGTTGAAAAAACACGCTTCTCCGATAATTTGGCGCAGATACAAGGGGATATCTGCAAGGTCTCTTTGTATGGCCTGCGTAATCGAATAATATCATTCCGACGCATCTCTGGATGCCCACTAATTGCTTATTCTGACAGGATGCACCGCCATGCTGTCAAAGGGAGGTTTTTACGCACCGCTTAAGCGTTCCTGAACAAAGGCCTTCGTCAATGACTTAATATAATATAAAGCGAGCTCCTCGTGCGAGGAGCTCGTAATTTTACATTCCCATGCCGGACCAGCGGAAAGCGGGAGTTACCACCCGTTCCGATCAGGTGGCGGAAGATTCTTCCTTTTCCTTCTTTTCTCTGCGTTCCCGCAGCGCTGCTTTTCGGCTCAGATCGATCCGGCCGCGGTCGTCGACATTAATAACTTTCACCCATGTATAGTCGCCGACATGGAGCACGTCCTCCACTTTTTCGGTCCGCTTGTCTTCCAGGTCCTTAATCTTAATCAGGCCGTCCTTGCCGGGAGCCAGTTCGACCCAGGCACCGAAGTCGGAGCGAATGTTGCTGACTTTTCCGTAATATAGCGCACCGATTTCCGGCTCAAACACGATGTCCTCGATGATCTTGCGGGCACTGCGGCAGGCTTCAATATCCTTGGAGGCGATGTAGATGGTACCGTCGTCGTTAATGTCAATCTTGCAGCCGGTGGTGGCTGTGATCTCCTGAATTACCTTTCCGCCGGAACCGATGACCTCGCGGATCTTGTCCGGGTTGATATTCATCTGAATCATCTTCGGAGCGGTCGCCGCAAGCTCCCCGCGCGGCTCCGGAATGGTAGGAAGAATGACCTTGTCAAGGATTTCAAGGCGTGCAGCGCGGGTCATTTCAAAGGCACTTTTTACGATTTCATGCTTTAAGCCGTCATTTTTCAGGTCCATCTGAATGGCGGTGATGCCGTCCTTCGTACCGGCGACCTTGAAGTCCATTTCTCCATGGAAGTCTTCCACGCCCTGAATGTCGATGAAAGTCGAAAAATCGTCGCCGTCCTGAATCAAGCCGCAGCTGATGCCGGCGACGGGCGCCTTAATCGGCACGCCGGCGTCCATCAGTGCCATCGTTGTTCCGCAGATGGAGCCCTGTGAGGTGGATCCGTTCGAGGAAAGGACCTCCGAAACGACGCGGATGGCATAGGGGAAATCTTCCACGGAAGGAATCACGCAGTCCAGCGCTTTTTCCACCAAGGCGCCGTGACCCTGCTCCCGGCGGCCGGTGGAACGCGCCGCCCGCGCTTCGCCGGTGGAATACGGCGGCATGTTGTAATGGTGCATGAAGCGCTTTTCCGTTTCCTCCCAGATGGTATCCAATTTCTGGGCATCCGAAAGGGTCGAGAGGGTGGCGATGGAAAGCACTTGCGTCTGGCCGCGGGTAAACAGGGCGGACCCGTGCACTCTCGGAATGATGTGCACTTCGGCGCCCAGCGGACGGATTTCATTCATGGCGCGGCCATCCACGCGATGCCCCTCCAGAAGCCAGCGCTTTACAATCTTCTTCTGCATTTTATACAGGATTTCATCCATGTAATCCATCATATCCGGATGCTCTTCCAGATATTTTTCCTGTACTTTTTCTATCCATTCGTTAACACGGGCTTCCCGCACGTTCTTATCGTCGGTGTCCATGCAGTATTCCATGCCTTCCATATCATTTTCGCACAGGAGGTTGAACAAGTCCTCGTCGAAAGCGGCGTGCTCATATTCGAATTTTGGCTTTCCGACTTCCGCAACCATTTGATCGATCAGATCCAGCACCGGCTGCAGATGCGCATGCGCCTGTACAATGCCTTCGTACATGACGTCGTCGGGAACCTGGTCCGCTTCCGACTCGATCATTACGATCTTTTTATGCGTGGCGGCAACGGTCGTGATCATTCGGTTTCCGCTGTGGCGCTCCTCCTGCGTCGGGTTGAACAGATACTTCTCACCATCCCAGCCCAGCACAATGCCCGCAATCGGTCCGTTGAACGGAACGTCGGAAATCGAGACAGCGGCGGAGGCGCCGATCATGGCGGTAATTTCCGGAGAGCAGTCGTAGTCGACGCTCAGCACTTCGCAGGCGATGACGACGTCATTGCGAAGATCGGAGGGAAACAGAGGCCGCATGGGCCGGTCTATCAGGCGGCTGGCCAGAACCGCATTCAGGCTAGGCTTTCCTTCCCGGCGCATAAACGAACCGGGAATCCGACCAACAGCATACAGTTTTTCATTGAAGTCAACGGAAAGCGGGAAGTAATCCACGCCGTCTTTTGGCCGGGGAGAGGCGGTGCAGGTTACGAGGACGGTCGTTTCTCCGTACCGAACCAGAACAGAGGCATTGCAGAGCTCCGCCATTTTTCCGACTTCCAGGGACAAAGGACGGCCTTCAAATTCCATTTCAAATTTTTTATACTTTGGAAATTCCTTGTGTGTGGTGATGATTTCCATAAAATCTCCTTTCGGGATCATATGAGGTGGACACGGAGACCGGCTCTCTTTAGCCCTTGAAACCGCATCCGAAAAAATCGGGTGCAGATTCAAACACTAAAGGAAGCGGCCTTTTTCGAAGGGCAGAAAAACGGAGACAATATGAAATTGTCTCCGTTCCTAAACGTTCTATACCCCTCAGATGCGGCGCATATGCGTCACTTGCGGATGCCGAGCTTTGCAATAATTGCTCTGTAACGCTCAATATCCGTTCTTGCCAGATAGTCCAGCAGCCGACGGCGCTTACCGACAAGCTTGTACATTCCCAAACGGCTGTGGTCGTCGTTCGGATGGTTCTTCAGATGTGCAGTCAGCTGGTTGATGCGTTCCGAAAGAATGGCAATCTGCACTTCCGGAGAACCGGTGTCGTTGTCACTGCGCTTGTTTTCCGCAATGACAGCGCTTTTCTGTTCTTTTGTAATCATAGGATCTCCTTTCTTTTTGCGAAACCCAGCGTCTAAGCCGCAGGCGGAAAGGATCTCTGCACAGCAGACGGTATTCCTGCAGCATGGAGCGCGGGCACATATGTCAGCATGTTAACACCGGCGCAAGATTTTGTAAAGGTTTTTTTAGGAAAATAGGACAAAAAACAGGGCAAATTGAGTGCAAAAGAGAACTTCCGTGCAGAAGAAGCGGGCGATCGCAAAAAGCGGCTGCCGCCATCGTTGGAAAGCGCCTGACTTCGCGGTATAATCAGGACAGGGAAAAGGGAAAGGAGCGCATGCCATGGAAAACAGAACGGACATGACTGTCGGCGTAGGCTGGAAGCATGTGGTTCACTTTTCCCTGCCTCTGATGCTTGGGAATTTCCTGCAGCAGCTTTACAATACCGTCGACGGCATCATCGTCGGGCAGATGATCTCCGAAGAAGCCCTGGCAGCCGTGGGAAACTGCTCCATGCTGATTTTTCTCTTTCTTGCCATTGCGATGGGGCTTTCCAACGGCGCCACGGTAGCGCTCTCTCAGTATTTCGGGGCGCGGCAGGAAAAAAATATGCGGCTATGCGCGTCCAGCGCAATCCTGCTTCTTGTCGGACTGGGGCTTGTCTGCGCAGCGGCGGGAGCCGCCTTTGCAACACCGCTGCTGCAGGGGCTGATGGGGACGCCGGAAGGGCTCGTTCTGACGTTCAGCGAAAGCTATTTTCGGATTTATGCCATCGGGCTCCTGTTCCAGTTTGCGTATAACATTCTGGCAGCGGTTCTTCGCGCCGTGGGCGACAGCCGCGCCACGATGTATTTTCTGCTGATTTCCTCGATCCTGAATATCGGGCTGGATCTGCTGTTTGTGGGAAGTTTTCACTGGGGCGTTGCGGGGGCCGCGGCGGCGACGGTCCTGTCCCAGGCAGCCAGCGTTGGCTTCAGCTGGCGATATATTATGCGGCATTACGCCGTGTTCCGTTTCCGGCGGGGCGAATTCGTTTACGATCGCCGGATGGGCGCAATCTGCCTGAAGATGGGAATTCCGACGATGTTGCAGCAGGGCGCGGTGGCGCTGGGCGGCGTGATCATGCAGCGCCTGGTCAATTCCTTCGGCGGGCAGCTTATGGCAGCCTATACGGTAGGGAACCGGGTGCAGAATTATGCCTTTATTCCCATCTTCGGATTTAATTCCGGAATGGCGGTCTTCTCGGGGCAGAACATCGGGGCAGGGAAGACGGAGCGGGTACAGGAGGCGATCCGCAGAGTGGAGCTTCTTTCCGTCGCTTTCGCGCTGGCTATCTCTGCCCTTTCCTATGCCTTTGCGGGCGAAATCTCTGCGGCGTTCGGCGTGCAGGGAGAAAGCAGAACCATGGCGGTGGAGATGATACGCTTCATGAGCCTGTATCTGTTCCTCTTTGCCATTTATCTGCCCCTGATGGGGCTGCTTCAGGGCGCGGGGGATACGTTTTATACGATGCTCTGTTCCATGCTGACCTTGGCGCTTCGCGTCGCAACGGCCTATTTTCTTGTCTTTTTCTGCCATATGGATTATCATGCCACATGGGTTTGTATTCCGGTCGGATGGGCGCTCGGCGTCCTGATGGGCGTGGGGAGATACCTGTCCGGAACATGGAAGAAGAAAAGCATTGTCCGACGGGAGGAGGAGAACGGATGACCAGCACAGATTTTTTCGCTTTGATATCGCGCATGAAATATATCTCCCGCTGGGGATTGATGCGCAACTCGGTACCGGAAAACATTCAGGAGCACAGCCACATGGTCGCAGTCGTCGCGCACGCGCTTGGCGTGATCCGAAGAGACATCTACGGAATTGCCTGCGATCCGGAGGCCTGCGCCGCCGTCGCCCTGTATCATGACGCGTCGGAAATCCTGACGGGCGATCTCCCGACACCGATAAAATACAACAACGAAGAGATTATGGACGCATATCATAAGGTGGAGGACCTGGCGTCCCGGAAACTGCTGTCCATGCTGCCGGAGGCGCTGCAGCCGACCTTTTCGGACATTATCTGCGGGGAAACGGCAAAAGCGGTCTATCCACAGGTAAAAGCGGCAGATAAAATCTGCGCGTATATTAAATGCATTGAGGAGAGGAAGGCCGGCAATCGGGAATTTTTGTCTGCGGAAAAGCAGATCCGTACGGTTTTGGAAGCGTCTCCGCTGCCGGAAGTAAAATATTTCATGGAGCAGTTCATCCCGAATTTCGAAAAGAACCTGGACGAACTCGGAACGCTGCGGGAGGCGGAAGATCTATGAAGCAGGAAAAGCTGGATCGCATCAGCGAGCTTACGCGGATTGCCCGTGAAAGGGAATTGACGGAAAGCGAAATTTCGGAGCGGATGGTTCTCCGGCAGGAATACATTGCCGAATGGCGGCGGGGGACCCTAGAGGTTCTGGACAATCTGTACATTGTTACAGGGGACGGAAAAAAGCATAAGGTCCAGAAAAAGAAAAGAAGCTGAAGCGGCGGAAAAGAGTGCAAATACCCGGGGAAGAAGTTCATTCTCCCCGGGAAAATTCTCGAAAAACCCTTTTTTAAGATAACTTAAAGTGGAAAGAATATGATACGGGCAATAAAGCAAAGGGATGACAGAACTATGCAAAAAAACAGAAAAAGAAAAACAAGTGCTGGCGTTACCGCCATTCTGCTCATTGCCGCGATGCTCTGCATGAGTCTTGGCGCCTATGCGGAAGGCGAAGCGGGCGGGGGAACGCCTCCGGGGGGAGGTATGCCCGGAGGTGCGGACACCATGACGTACGACTACACCGGGACGCTGGAGGGCATCTGCAGTGCAGACGGGACCGAGGTAACATCCAGCGCGGAAACGATTGCCTCCACCCAGGCGGATGTGAATGCTGCCCTTGCATCAAACGGCGGAACGCTGACCATTACGAAGGGAACGCTTACGAAGTCGGGTGATGACGATAATGGGGACAACTGCAATTTCTACGGCATTAACTCCATTGTACTGAGCAGCGGCGACGAGTCCCTTGCGGCGATAGACAATTCGGATCTTTCCGCAGAGAGTTCGGGATCCAATGCCCTGTTTGCAACGGACGGAGCGACCATATACGCCTATAAAGATACAATTCACACGACCGCAGACAACTCCCGCGGACTGGACGCGACTTATGGAGGCACCGTGATTGGAACGGCGCTTACGATTACGACGGAAGGGGATCACTGCGCGGCGCTCGCGACCGACCGCGGCGGCGGATACATTTCCGTTACGGACAGCTCACTGAGCACCAAAGGGTCGGGGTCTCCGCTCCTTTACAGCACCGGAGACATTGAAGTCAGCAACCTGACCGGAACGGCCTCCGGGAGCCAGATCGCCGGGATGGAAGGCCTGAATACGATCCTTATTTACGATTCGGAACTGTCGTCCTCCATTACGGACGCAACGGCAAGCGATCCGGTTGCAAACGGGATTATCCTCTATCAGTCCACGTCCGGAGACGCGGAAGCCAAAACCGGGGACAGCGCGACGTTCCAAGCGGTAAATTCCAGTCTGTCCAGCTCCATTTCCTCCGGCGCGATGTTTTATGTGACAAACACCACCGCCAATATTCTGCTGCAGAATACGGTTCTTTCCTTTGACAGCGAGGCGGCCGATCTGCTTTACATCGCAGGAAATGACGCAAACAACTGGGGTACGGCCGGCTCCAACGGCGGAACCGTTTCCCTTACGGCAAGACAGGAACAGCTGGAAGGAAACATTACGGTGGACACCATCAGCTCTCTGAACCTATATCTTCTGGAGGGAACCACTTATACGGGGGCGATCCGGACCGAAGAAAACGCGAACGGCACATCCAGTGAAAGCGGCATCACGGTAAATCTGGATGCAGATTCCGTCTGGGTCGTCACAGAAGATACGACGATTGCAAATCTCAATGCCGAAGCGGGGAGCAAAATCGTAGACGCAAACGGCGATCCCGTATCCATCGTTGCCGGCGGCAGCACGGTACAGCAGGGGACAGGGAGCGTAACCGTGACCGTAACCGGAAGCTATGGTACCGCCGTGACCACCGATGCGGGCAACGAACTTTACACAGACTATATTGACCGTACCGCGTTTGATGAAAGATACGGCACGGAAACTGCATTTTCGGCGGAAACGTTAGCAGCGGAAACGGATACGGCTGCCGACAGCGGCAGCGGGACCGAAAGTGCGGCGACGGAGGAACAGGGCGGACAGAGCAGCTGGGTTCTCATCCTGGTTCTTGTCCTTATCGCAGCGGCGATCCTTGTCGGCATTCTCGTACATAGCCGCCGCAGAAAAAAGGAATAGAGCGGACCGGTTTCGGCACCGTCCCCTGCAGAGCATTTCGGAGCGCCTGCGGGGGACGGTTTTCCGCACCTTTGCAGGCAGGAAATTGCTTTCCATACAATGTTGCCCTTGCAATGCGCAGGGACTTTTACTAGGGTGGAAACAGAGGAAAAATACTTATGGGAAAGCGGGTGCGCAGAATATGGAACAAGAAAACCGAAAGGAAGCGAATCGCGCCCTCTATGATCGCATTAAAGAAAGCTTTGATCGGCAGACTTTCCTGCAGCTTATCGGGGCGAAACTAGAGAGCGTGGAACCGGGAAAGGTCGTGATCAGCTGCGAAAGGCGAAAAGATCTCTCACAGCAGCATGGATTCATTCATGCCGGAGTTGTTTCCAGCATCGCGGACGTCGCCTGTGGCTATGCGGCAATGAGCATGAAAAGCGAGGGGGATGTTCTGGCCGTAGAGTATAAGATTAATCTTATCCGGCCTGCGGCGACAGACAAAGTAACGGCAACCGCGACGGTCATCAAAGCGGGCAGGACGCTGACGATAGCCGAAGCGTCCGTTACCGGGACGGACGGCAAGCTCATTGCAAAAATGCAGTCTACGGTTATGTCCGGAAAGTAAGGGAAAAAAGAGCCTGCCGTGGCATGAAAAAATGCTCCAGCGATGCAGCCGGAGCATTTTTTCTTCAGTTTGAGGGATGTAAGAGATGTAGGAGAAAGAAAAGTGTTGTGTAAGGAATTCCTTATCACGACTATAAGATACTGGACATTTATGTCGCTGTCGTGAATCGAAAAAAAACAAATTGTAAACAACTTCCTCCTAAAAGGAGGGGAAATGGGAGAATTTAAAAAGGTCCGGCCGGAAAAGAAAAATTGCTCCGGCGGGCAGCCGGAGCGATTTCTGCTTTGGGATGTTGGAGAAAGAAAAGTGCTGTGTAAGAAGTTTCTATCGATGGGGAAAGAATACAGAAAAAATATGACGGGATCATGAATCACGGAAAAACAAATTGTAAACGGTTTCGTAAAATCTGGACTTTTTCTGCCCCGTAAGTTGACAAAAGCGGAAAATAACAGGTAAGATGAACCCGTACCGTATTGTAAATAGAAAAGGAACGGTAAAGGAGGTACCTGCGATGCAGATCAAATTCTATCAGTGCAAGCACTGCGGAAACATCATTGCTTATGCAAAAAGCAGCGGGGTAAAGGTGTCCTGCTGCGGGGAACCGATGGAAGAAATGATTCCGAACACAACGGACGCGGCACAGGAAAAGCACATCCCGGTTTGGACACAGGAGGGAAACAAAGTTTCCGTAACGGTGGGAAGCACGCTGCACCCGATGACGCCGGAGCACTATATTCAGTGGATCTGTCTGCAGACTAAAGAGGGAAACCAGCGAAAGGAACTTGCCCCCAACACGGATCCCAAAGCCTGCTTTATGCTATGCGATGGGGATGAAGTGGAAGCCGTATACGCGTACTGCAACCTGCACGGCTTCTGGAAAGGCTGACCGCAAGCGATGCAAGACCTGCCTTCGAAAGAAGGCAGCTTTTTTTCCAAAAAAGGCCGATCAAAGTGTAGCAGGGAGCACAATTCCGAACCGGGCGCTCTACTATAATAAATCCAGAACGAAAAGCCGCGAAGTTCGCGGGAAAGAAAGGGACGCAAAGAAATCTGGATACACAAGGGGGAAACATCATGGCATCAAAACTTTATGCAGATAACACGGTCCGGGACTTTACCAAAGCGGTGGCCGATCCCGAAGGAATGCCCCAGGGAATAAGCGTGCTTGCCGCCTCTGCAGCCGGCATGACGGCGATCGCCCTGCGAGCAGCGTTAATCAGCAAGAAGGAACGTCCGGAGGGAACAAAGGATGAGCAGCTGGAAGAATGCATAAAAGTCCTGGAACTGGCGCGCGGAAATATGCTGTATCTGATGGACGACGGCATCCGTGCCGAGCAGCCGTATAAAAAATACGCGGCTTCGGATTTGACCAATACGGAAAATGTGGAGCATTTTCAGGCATCTCTGCGCGTTGCAAACACAATTCCGACCGATCTGATGTACAAAATGCAGGATCTGTCCCGCTATCTGATTTACCTTGCCGAGGAAGGCAGTCAGGAAGCTCTTGACGATACAGCGATTGCGCTGCAGCTGTGCAAGTCGGTTCTGCACGGGGCGCGCGCGGTAATTCTGGCAAGGGCGCAGAAGATGACGGATGATATTTTTGCCATGACGATTCGCAGGGAAGCGGAGATTCTTTTCCAGGAAACCCTGCCGAAAATCGACGCGGCGCTGGATACCGTCGAGGAACGGTTGAAAAGAGAGGATCCATAAGCGATGCAGATTCTCTCAGTGGCCCCGATACGGGAACGGCTTTGGCAGCAGATTTCCGAGAAGAGACAGGCTCTGCAGAACACGCCCCGCCTGGCAATTCTGCGCTGCGTAGAAGGGGCGGAAACCGCGGCGGCGGAAGAAAAGATTCGCCGGGCCTGCCGGAAAGCCGAAGCGGAGGTCTGGACCGCGGCGCTGCCGAATTATATGGATGAGAGTCTTCTTGTCAAAGCCGCGCACCAGGTGGGCGTGGACCCTTCCGTGCAGGGCATCTGCGTGTTCTGCCCGGAAGCCTACGATAAAGGCCGAATCGGAGCGGCGATCGGAACCGGCAAGGACGTGGGAGGCTTCGGCTTTTCGGACGGCGGAATTTATCCTCCGTGCGCCCTGGAGGCCGTGATGCGGGTAATCGCAGCCTACGGCCTCAGCGGCAAAGGAAAAACCGCGGCGATTCTGTATCGGGATAAACCGTTTGCCGAATCGCTCGGTGCGGCGCTGGTCCAAACGGGTGCGGAGGTGAAAGTATGCCGATGGAAGCAGCCGGGATCAGAAAAATTCTGCCAGGATGCCGAGCTTCTCATTTCAGCCGTTGGAATTCCGGGGGCGGTAGGAAGGGAATATCTTTCCAACGGACAGACCGTTCTGGACGCAGGATGCGGCATGAACCAGGAAGGGAAGATATGCGGAGACTTTGCGCGGGGAGCAGCCGAGCGGGCGGAAACAGCCGTCCTTTCCCCGGAAGGTCTGGACGCGCTTTTCCCGGAACTGCTGGTTCTGCATCTGCTGGAAGCCGCCGAAAGGCAGGAAAAAGAGAGAAATTACTGAGAAAAAAGATTGACAAACACAGGGCTTTTTGCTACAGTATGGGAGCGCTCCAAAGACAGCAGGTCGGGCAACTGTAAATCCTGCCGAGGAAAGCAAACGAAATGCTTATTGCCTCTGTCGTCTTCGGATAGACAGAGGTTTTTCTTTTGAGCGTGAATTTCATTGTGGAGGTGAAACACATGCCGAACGCCAAAGCTCTGGAAGAGAAGAAGGCGGTTGTCGATGCGCTGACGCAGCGCCTGCAGAACTCGGAATCGGGCGTCTTTGTTGATTACAAGGGCATTACCGTGGAGGAGGATACGGCGCTTCGCGCAGAGATGCGCAAGGAGGAAGTGGAGTATTCCGTCATCAAGAATACGCTCCTTCGATTCGCACTGAAGAATGCCGGACTTGAAGATCTCGAGTCGATTCTCAGCGGCAGCACATCGCTTGCTACTGCAAAGGGTGATCCGATTGCACCCTTCCGGATTCTTGCGGATTATTCTCAGAAGCTGGGCGATGACCGCTTCAACATCAAAGCGGCATTCATGGACGGGGCCGTACTGCCGAAAGAGGCAATTATGGAACTGTCGAAGCTTCCTTCCAAGGAAGGACTTCTCTCTGTGGTTCTTGGGACGATGCTGGCTCCGATTACAAGCCTGGCCGTAGTTCTGGACCAGATCGCGAAAAAACAGGGCGCCCCCGCCGCTGCGGCGGAAGCCGAACCGGCAGCGGAATAAAAAACGAGCGCTGCACGAAAAATTATTAATGGAGGAAAAAATTATGGCTAGCGAAAAAGTTACAGCCGTTATAGAAGAAATCAAAGGGCTGACCGTTCTTGAACTCAGCGAACTTGTCCATGAGCTGGAGGAAACCTTCGGCGTTTCTGCAGCCGCTGCAGCCGCACCGGCCGCCGCCGCTGCCGCCGCTCCGGCAGAAGAAGAGAAATCCGAGTTTGATGTTGTTATGACCTCCTTCGGAGCGAACAAGATCGCTGTTATTAAGGAAGTCCGTACCATCACGGGTCTCGGCCTGAAGGAAGCGAAGGACCTCGTCGAGAGTGCTCCGAACGCGAAGATCAAGGAAGGCGCAAACAAGGACGAAGCCGAAGAGATCAAGGCAAAACTGGAAGGCGCCGGCGCAACCGTAGAGCTCAAGTAAAAAGAATTCAGAAGGAAAAGATCCGATATCTTTTCCGAAAAGCAAAGCGAACCCCACAAGCGGGATATCAAAGCAGGCCTCAGGATGGGCAGGAAACGGAAGGTTTGAAGCCCATGGAGAGGAAGCCGCTTTTCCGTGTGCGGGGTTCGTTTATTTCCTAAGTTAATTCATATGCATCGCCTGACGGCAGTAATAGTTAAAGTTGCGTTCCCGCTCCAGTGTGGAAGCGTCCATGTGACCGGGATAGACATCATATTCCCCGGGAAGCTCGCACAGGCGCTTTAAGCTCCGCAGCTCCTGCATCATGTCGCCGCCGGGAAGATCCGTCCGCCCGCAGCTTCCGCGGAATAGCGTATCCCCACAGAAAATGGCGTCTTCGCACACCAGCGTGGTGCCGCCGGGCGTGTGTCCGGGCGTATACAGCACGGTAAAGTCAAGGCCGGCAAGATGAAGAATCTGCCCGTCTTTTTCGTAGTAGTGCACGCCGGCGGGGGCTTGAAATCCGGGCCCGGCCGTTCCGGCAGGGGCGGCCGCTGTATCCAGGCGGTTGAGATACACCGGAGCTCCCGTCTGCTCCATGACGGGGATGAGGGCTCCCGTATGATCCCAGTGCGCATGGGTTAGGAGTATCGCGCGGCAGGAGAGGCTGTTGTCCTCCAGATAATCCATAATCGTATTGGATTCATCCCCGGGATCAATGACAACGCACTCCAGCGTTTTTTCATTCGTAACGATGTAGCAGTTGGTTTCCAACTGGCCGACAGGTAAACACTTGACTAGCATATTTGTCCTCCCTATAGTTCGGTACTGTCCAGCAGAATAGTTACGGGACCGTCATTCACGGAATGAACAAGCATATATTCGCCGAAGACGCCGGTTTGAACCGAAAAACCTTTTTCCCGGCATAGACGGACGACTTTTTCATAAAGGGGAACGGCGGTTTCCGCCTTCGCGGCTTTATTAAAGCTGGGACGCCGGGACTTTTTGCAGTCGGCAAACAGCGTAAACTGACTTACAATCAGAATCTCTCCGCCGATCGCGGCAAGATTCCGATTCATTTTTCCCTGTTCGTCGGCAAAGACCCGGAGACCGCAGATTCGGTCGGCAATCTTTTCCGCGTCCGCCGCGGTATCCTCTTCCCGAACGCCCAGTAAAACGAGAAATCCTTTCCCAATGGAAGAAAAAACGCGGCCGGCAACATCCACCGACGCAGACTGAACGCAGGTAACAACTGCACGCATGGGATTTCCTCCTGCTTTTCGATTATTTCGTTCGGCGCTCCACAGAGGAAACACCATGAATTCCGGAGAGTTTTTTCTCAATTTTCTGCAGCTCTTCCAAGTCTTTGACTTCCAACGTGATGGAGCAGAGTGATTTGCCATCGCTGGTATCCTGCGCATGCAGGGCATGCACCTTGGCATTGATTGCGTTCAGTGCGGTGGCGATTTCCATCAGCGTACCGGCCTGGCTGGAAAACGTGACTAAAAGCGTGGTCGTGTAGGTATCGCTGATTTCCTCCGCCCAGCTGACGGGAATCCATCGTCCGGCATCTTCGGGGGCTTTTGAGCGGCGCAGGTAGTTCGGACAGTCCTTCCGGTGGATGGAAACGCCCTGACCGTGGGTAATGTAGCCGATGATGTCATCCCCGGGAATCGGGGTGCAACACCGGGAAAATTTGATAAGCACGTTGTCAAGGCTGGCAACAAGAACGCCGTGCACCGGCTTCCCCGTGGCTTTCTGGGACTGCTGCACGCGACGTTCCGCCGCTTCGTTGACCTTGTCCAGCGCGGTCTTCCGGTCGGAGGTTTTCTGAATCCGCACCAGCTCATCGTACATGCGGTTTACCGCACGGGTAGCGGTCATGCCGCCATATCCGATGGCGGCGTACATATCGTCGATATTCGAATAGGAAATCTTCTTCAGCAGCGCGGGCAGCACCGATTCATTGGTGAAATCCTCCACATGCAGGCCACGGCTGCGGATTTCCCGCTCAAACATATCCTTGCCGGTCGCGACGTTTTCCTCCCGCCGTTCCTTTTTAAACCACTGCTTGATTTTCGCGCGGGCGGACCCGCTTTTCGCCATATGCAGCCAGTCGCGGCTCGGACCGGGCGAGTTTTTCGAGGTCCGGATTTCCACCACGTCACCATTCTGCAGGACATGGTCGAAGGTGACGATACGTCCGTTTACGGTAGCGCCGACCATGGAATTTCCAACACCGGAGTGTATACTGTAGGCAAAATCAATCGGTGTTGCCCCCGCCGGAAGATTGATTACGTCTCCTTTTGGAGAGAAAACGAAAACCTCATCGGAAAACATGTCGATCTTCAGGTTATGGAAGAAGTCCGAGGCTTCCGAATCCTGCTGGCTTTCCAGAAGGCGCCGAATCCAGGCGTAGCTTTCTTCGTCGCCGGTCTTGACGGAAACGTCCCCCATCTTGTATTTCCAATGTGCGGCAACGCCGTATTCGGCGGTGCGGTGCATGTCCCAGGTGCGGATCTGCACTTCGAAGGGAATGCCTTCTGAGCCGATGACCGTGGTATGCACGGACTGGTACATATTGGGCTTCGGGGTAGAGATGTAATCCTTGAAACGACCGGGAACCGGCTTATACATATCGTGAATAATGCCGAGCACGTTATAGCAGTCCGGAATCGTATCCACGATGACCCGGAACGCGCACAGATCGAAAATGCCGTTAATCGGAAGATTCTGCGAGTACATCTTGCGGTAGATGCTGTAGATGTGCTTGATGCGGCAGAAAACAGAGCAGTGCACGTTCTCTTCGGCAAGGCGCGCTTCGATTTCGCCCTGGATTTTATCCATAAATTTCTGGAGCGTCGGCATCCGAGCGTCCAGAACATCCGTAATTTCCTTGTATCCAGTGGGATCCAGGTATTTCAGCGAGAGGTCCTCCAATTCCCATTTGGCCCGCTGCAGGCCGAGCCGGTGGGCGATGGGGGCATAGACCTCCATAGTCTCCAGGGATTTTGAACGCTGCTTTTCCTCGGTCTGGTATTCCATGGTCCGCATATTATGGGTGCGGTCCGCAATTTTAATCAGGATAACCCGGATATCCTTAGACATCGCCAGAAGCATCTTCCGCATATTCTCCATCTGCAGATCTTCCATATTTGTATACTGCACGCGGGTAAGCTTGGTGACGCCTTCCACGAGATCGGCGACCGAGGGGCCGAACTGTTTCTGGATATCCTCGTAGCCAAGATCGGTATCTTCAATAATATCGTGCAGGAGCGTTGCGACGATAGAATCCTCGTCGAGCCCCATATCCACCGCGATCTCCGCGGCGGCGACGCAATGCGTGACATACGGCGAGCCTTCCTTGCGGAATTGACCTTCGTGAGCGGCTTTCGCCATCTCATACGCTGCACGGATGCGATTCATGTCCATTTTGACGCCGCCGGCTTCAATCTTTTTTTCCAAATCGGCATACATGACATCCGGATCCAGCCCGCCCTTCGAGGCGGGAACCGACGCCGGTGCGGCGGCCGGCAGCTTTTCGTAGATCACAGTGTCGTCAGACATGAACCCACCTCCTTCAGATTGCCGCATGCTGCAGCTGCCGCAGCAGGGCGGAGTCGTTCAGCTCGATTTTTTTATGCGGATCGATGACGGCACCGCAGAGAGATCCGCCGGCACCGGGGCGGAGAAGCCCCTGTTCCAGGAAAACTGCACAGCAGAGACAGAAGGTTTCCGGTGCCATGCCCGCCGGACAGAGATCAATAATTTCCCGGATGCTCTCCGCCGGGCATCCGTTTTCCGCCCGCAGAACCTTCCAGCACTCGATAAAATCTTCCCGGCCCCGTGGAACATAGCGTTTTGCGAAGGGCAGGCAGTCGTCCGAACCTTCCAGGATAGAAGAGCACAGCTCGCTCCCGTCATGCGGGCGCACGTCGAGAACCCGCAGCTGCACGGACGTATTTCCCCGGTATGTATTGAGCTGCGGCGTAAAGGCCAAATCGATGGAATCTCCCGCCTGCACATCCAATGCGGACGGAGGGCAGGAGAAAAAGGGACAGGAGAACGCCTGATTCCCGAACCGTATCTGCAGACGGGAGTGCTTTCCGTCCTTCATGGGGTAGATGTTCTGCAGAAGGACGTCGGAAAGGCAGAATACCGGCGCAGGATTGCCGCATCCCTGCGGCTCTGCCTGCCCGAGGGAAGCGACCTGATCCGTACGGAGCAAAGCCGGATTTTCAATGATAAAATCGCAGTGCAGCGTAGATGGGGGCGCCGGATGCTCCCGATAATAAGCCGCGAGAGCTGCGCGGAAGGAATCGATATTTTCCTCCCGGATGGTAAGTCCCGCCGCCGCCGCGTGTCCGCCAAAGCCTTCCAGGTAGGAGGAGCAGGCGGCTAAAGCATCGAAAATGTTAAATCCTTCAGGGCTTCTGCAGGAACCTTTTCCGACTCCGTCATGCAAATAGATCATGACCGTCGGAACGCCGTAATGATCCGAAAGCCGGGAGGCGACAATTCCTATCACGCCGGGATGCCAGTCCCCGCTAGCAAGGACGATGGGCGCGGCCTTCTCCTCTTCCGTCAGAATACGTTCCGCGTCCTCCAGGATCTCCGCTTCGATATCCTGCCGTCTGCGGTTCAGGGCACAGAGATTTTCCGCATAACCCTGCGCTTGCAGCGGATCGGTGCAGTTCAGAAGCTGCCAGGCGGCGGCTACATCGCCAAGGCGTCCAGCAGCATTAATGCGCGGAGCGATGCCGAATCCGACGCGGGAAGACGTGGCCGGCCCGTCCGAAACGCCGCAGGCCTGCATCAGAGCAGAAAACCCGATCGTAGGCGAGGAGGAAAGCTTTTCCAGGCCTTCCTTCACCACGCACCGGTTTTCCGGGCTGAGCTCCATCACATCGGCAATGGTTCCGACCGCAATGTAATCAGCGTAAGTCCGGAGCGTCTGCAGAGTATCTCCGTCCATAGCGGACAGCAGCTTCCAGGCGACGCCGATTCCCGCAAGGTCCGCGTTGGGATACGTGTCATCCGGCCGCATGGGATCGATAACGGCGGCCGCGTCCGGGAGAGCGCCGGACTGGCACTCATGATGATCGGTGATGATAACATCCATGCCAAGTTCCCGGGCGTGGGCGACCTCCTCTACGGCGGTAACGCCGCAGTCTACGGTAATAATCAGAGAAACACCCTTTTCATGCAGCGTGTCCATCGCTTCACGGTTCAGGCCGTACCCTTCCTCCAGACGATTCGGAATATACGGAACGACGGAAACGCCTTTTTTCTTAAGCCACTGGGAAACAATGCAGGTGGAAGTAATTCCGTCCACGTCGTAATCGCCGTAGACCGCGATCTTTTCTCCGTTCTTCAAGCCGAGCTGCAGTCTCTCACAGGCCTTGTCCATATCCTTCAGAAGAAAGGGGTCGTGTAGTGATTCGATGCCGCTGCCAAGAAACCGCCGGACCTCTTCCCGGGAGGAAAAGCCACGCTCGGCAAGCAGGAGCTTCAGAAGTTCCGGGAGATTTTCCGAGGAAAGTTCCGGGGAGACCGTCGGATATTTGTATTTTAAGTTCCATTTCCTATACTTCATCTTCCGCATTCTTTCTCATAAAGTTATTTTGTTATTATAGCAAGAAACAGATATGTCCGCAAGGGCGCGGAGCCACGATAAAAAAGACGCAAAACCCTTGAAATTAAGCGAAAAGAAGGCGAGGCAGCAAAGGCACCGAGACCGGCTGGAATTCTTGACACGGTAATGCAATGGTGATAAATTATTTGCGCGTGCCGGTATGGCGGAATTGGCAGACGCAAGGGACTTAAAATCCCTCGGTGATAACACACCGTGCCGGTTCGACCCCGGCTACCGGCACCAGCAGAAACCCGCGGTTCCCTTGCGATATGGGAAACTGCGGGTTTTGAAAAGTCCGGCGGCGCATTCTCGTGTCTTCAGACATGAGTAAGCCGCTGTTTTGCTTGTATCCGGTGGTGCCATATGGTATAATATAAACATGGATAAAAATATTTATAGTATTAATAATCAAAGTTTGACATATGGTCGCGGATATGTCTATTCGATACAGTATCATATCGTCTGGTGCACCAATTGTATTGTCACTGTGAGTGACCGAAGCAGAGAGATGGTCGAGCGCTACATTCGTTCTCAGAAGAAGGGAGACTAATTCATGGAGACCGTGACCTATTCGGTAAAGATAATCCATCACAATCGAATAT
>Ga0256404_1006600_pt1 | contig 19038 bp, 13 predicted proteins | sample RumenRJG_01DNA_FD_185990 | JGI IMG/M metagenome (GOLD analysis project Ga0256404, IMG submission 185990) | Bovine rumen microbial communities from Lethbridge, Alberta, Canada - RJG_01 | ecosystem: Host-associated > Mammals > Digestive system > Stomach > Rumen | place: Canada: Alberta | collected...
TACTCATAATAGTTACACATTTTAATTGTTATTAAATGTGTCTACCTATATCAGTATAAGTCAAACTACCCGTTTCCCTGCCATAAACCAACAGTTTCCGAGGGGGTAGCTGCCAGTTTTTCCTGTATTTGTAATTGTTGCTAAATTGTCCCGGCTCCGCGCATCCATGCAGTTACGGTCTGGCTCATGCGCTGCTTGAAGGCGAGGCTGAAGGTGCTGTAGCTTCGGTAACCGCTGTCGTGAGCCAGTTGCTGGGCAGTGAAGGGACTGTGTGCAGCAATCGCCTCACGGTAGAGCTTGACAAAATGGTTGATGCGCAAGTCGTTAATATAAGTGTTGTAAGTCAAGCCCTGGCCAGAGAAGTACTGGCTGAGGTAAAGGCGGTTGGTGCCAATGGCCTTAGCCAGCTGCTGAAGGGTCAGGTCGTGCTGCAGGAAGAGCTGCGTGTCAATGCAATGCTGCTGTAGCAATAGACCGATGTTGTCGTGAGCGGCTGTCTCTGCGGCAGGAAGGCTCTGCGGTTGGGCGATGCTGAGGTCGCTCAACGTTTCCACACGCCAGAGGAGATAGCCTATAAGTACAAGGCTGATTGCCTGCATGATGTATTTATATGCCGGTTCGTCGGTGGTATAGGCATAGAGGTGGAACGTCAGCAGTATGACGGCCAGCACTATGAAGCTCTGCCACACCTCCTTGTGCTCCAGGTCGGCATAGTTGTCGCGCAGCCAGCGGCTATAGCGTCTGACTTCGCGTACCATATATATTATTAAGCCGATGCCCAAGAACAGCAGATAGGCATATATCGCGGGGAAAAGCACTTCACTGCGGTTAAAGACACTCCACGCCATGGCTGCGACGACTGGTGCCGTGATGGCGGCAACAGGCCACAGTGGCCGCTTGCGGTCTTGCAGCATGACGAGCAAAATGACTATTGCCAGTGGGAAAATCGTCATGCTGTCGAGCAGTCCGCCTATGAGGTAGTTCAGCTTCACCTCGTCGTAGGAGTCAAGAAAAATGACGGGTATATACCATATATGGCCCACCGCCAGAACAGCGAAGAAGGCGGCCGTCCAGCGGCGCAAGGTTCTGGGGGGTGTGATGTCAGGGGCAAAGGCATTACCCCGGCGCAGCAGCAGGTAACAGCTGGCAATAATGGCCGTTACCGTTACCCCTGCGTAAAACATCACAAAGATTAAATCATCCTGTATGTGTTGCTCGTACATGATGGAAAGGGGTTAACGAAGTTATCGGAGTTAACTTCGATAACTCCGATAACTTCATAAATCAATCAGAGGTTCACCAGGAACGACAGACCCAGCGTCACGTAGTTCATGTGCTTGCGGGTCTTGTACTCCCTGGCCTGCAGGCCCAGACCGTCGTTGTATTCGTCAGTCGATAGCTGCTTGGACAGATCCATCAAGTAGGCAGCACCTGAGGTCATGCCCTTCTGCACGAAGTGGAAGGGGTCGTACGTAGCCGTGAAGTCCTTACGGGTGTAGTCGTAGTCGCAGAAGAGACGCCAGGAGAAGTTGGACTTGTAGCGATAGGTGAGCGAGATGCCCGTGCCAAACGAAGTAGATGACTTGGCTCCGATGGTGAGGTACTCCCAGTCGTCGGTCCATTTCTCACCCGTGTTGTTGGGGTACATCAGGTCGCTGAGCGATAAGGTGGGGTCACCGAGAGCGTCCTTATGGCCCGGACGGTTGTCAAGTCCCATCGTGTAGCTGATGTCCTTCATGTTACCCTCGGCATGGCCGTCAATGTCAAGCTCCTGGGTGATGGAGCGTCCGATGAGTGCCTTGGTGCCCAGGGAGAAGTGGTCGCTGAGCGGCAGGTTGAAATAGACGCCGACGCTGCCGGTGAACTCGGTGATGTGGTCGCTCTTCACGATGCCATTGATGTTGGTGACGGGGGAGTTGGCATTCCAGGCTTCGTCTGTCTGTGTCTGAAAGCCCACCTTGTCCAGATAGGTTTCATAGTTATCGCTGGGAGAGGAGCCATAGTCGCCAGGATAGGCTGCCTCATAGTAGGGCTGCAGATCCTCCCAGGCGTCAATGGGCTCAATGGCCACATAGTTGGCAAAGTCGCCGAAGTCCTTGACCGACTGTGCCCTGACTCTGAGGCGGCCGCCCACGCCCACGTACTTATTAAAGAAGTAGGCACCCTCGGCATCGACCACCGTGGCGGCACGGAACTTGAGGCCCACCGTCTCACCCTGGTCTTCGAATTCGAGGTCCTTTCCGCCAAGGCCCAAACCCATGGAAATGCTGAAGAACGAAGGATTCGTGTTGTCGAGCACCATGTCGTTGCGCAACAGCCCCTTACCCTTGAACATCAGGTCGCAGAGGGCATAGCCCAGCTCGGTGGACATGATACCGATGCCGGCGCCCGACATGACGTCGCTGATCCAGTGACGGTTGTTGAGCACACGCATCACACCCGTAGCCGTTGCCACGCCATAGCCGGCCACCGACCACCAGGGCGAACGCGTCAGACCGTACTCCTTGTGCAGCAGCGAGGCACCCACGAAGGCTGTGGCGGTGTGACCCGAAGGCCACGAGTTAGCGGTAGAGCCGTCAGGGCGCATCTCCTTGGCGGTGTGCTTGATGCCGTTGACGAAACCGGCCATGATGGCATACGACATACCCGCACTGGCCAGCAGGCGCGGCCAGTCACTGCGTCCCTCGTAGCCGCCCAGTTTCAGTCCCACCACCATGGCGGGGCCGAAGAACTGCGTATAGTCATCGATACCGGTCTTGAAGTCGGTCAGCAGCTGGGTGTTACTCTTTCCGCCCTTCTCGGCTTTTTGGTTGACGCGGAACATGGCCTTGTCACCCTTGATGGCCCAGCCGGCCACGAACAGGGGAATGCCAACGAAGGTCATGTCGTCCATGAACTTGTAAGGCTTGACACCAGGGTTGGTCTTCGACTTGAAGAAGTCGAAGTCCATCTTTGGACTGGTGGTAGGGGGAACCACGTCAAGGTCGAGAACCGGTCTCGCGGAGGGTGTTCCCAGTTCGGCCTTCATTTCCGGTACTTCCAGCTTGAGGGGCTCCATGTTCAGGTATTTCTCAATCTGCGAGCTTACCCCGGCTGCATTGTCTGCGTTGGCCTGAACTGTCAGGGCAACGGCAAGTAGTGTTAAAATCTGTCGAATGTACATGTTGTTATTTTTTTTTGTGAATAATTATCTTAATTGAAGTTTCCCTCCCTTCTGACCCCCTCTCGCTCCCCCTGTAGGGGGAGGATAGATACTTTGCAAGCCCTTGAGCGGTAATTATTTCCCCTCCTTCAGCCTTTCACGCGCACTCAGGTTGTCGGTGAAGTTCTTTACCATTTTGTTGCTGTGCTTCTCCAGTACAGAAGAGTGGAAGATAAAGAGCAGGATGGCGATGAGGGCAACGATGCCGAGCCAGCTGGTCCAGGGAATGGCATAATCGACGAAGAAACTGACGAAGATAGCCGTGATGACTATACGCAGCACACCGTAGGCCGTCAGTCTGACACGCCAGTGAGGACTGCTATACCACAGCTTGTTGACTTCCGGGCTGTCGCCACCGGCACGCATCAGCATCCATAGGAAGGGACCGCAGATGACCACGCCAATCAAGGCAGTGACGGGGTGTACCCATTCGGCGGGCACCATGCTCTCGATAATCGGCTGGCCGAAGTAGTACATGATGGCCATGATGGCAATGCAGAGCACGCTGTTGATGAGCATGGTGAAGATGAAACGCTTGAAACAGCTGTTCCAGATTTGCTGCAGCTCGTCGGGAGCCTGCTCGTCCTTCTCGTCCGTGATACGCTCCAGCTTGGCTATCAGTTTAGCCGGCAGCACGCGGGCCACCACATTGTAGGCAGGTACCGCGAGCCTAATCATATAAGGTGTAGTGAACGTGGTGAAGACCGACACAGCAACGACGATGGGGTAGAGGAAGTCACTGGTGACACCGAGCGACGTGCCGAGGGTTGCCAGGATGAAGGCGAACTCGCCAATCTGTGTCAGCGAGAACGAGCACTGCATGGAGGTCTTCAGCGACTGGCCCGACAGCAGGAATCCGCAGGTGCTCAGAATGGTCTGGCCCAGTATGACGGCGGCAATGATGCTGACAATGGGGATGATGTACTCAATGATGAGCGCCACATCGACCATCATGCCGACGGACACGAAGAAGATGGCTCCGAAGAGGTTCTTCACGGGAGCCACGAGGTGCTCTATCTGCTCGGCCTCGACGGTCTCAGCCAGGATGCTGCCCATAACGAAAGCGCCGAAGGCGGCCGAGAAGCCGGCGGCCGACGCGGCCGCCACCATGCCGAAGCAGAGGGCCAAAGCCGTGATGAGCAGCGTCTCGTCGTTCATTAGGGGCTTCAGTTTGCGCAGCGCCAGCGGAATGAAGTAGAGTCCCACGGTAAACCACAATACGAGATAGAGGCCCAACGTCAGGATGGAGTTAAGCATCTGCGTGCCTTCGAACTCCTTACTGACGGCCAGCGTGGAGAGCATCACCATGAGCACAATGGCCAGAATGTCCTCAATGATGAGCACGCTGAGCACCATGCTGGCAAAGCGCTGCTGCCGCAGGCCCATGTCGTCGAAGGCCTTGAAGATGATGGTCGTCGAGGACATGGCAAGCATACCGCCAAGATAGATGCAGTCCATCTGGCTCCAGCCGAAGAGCTCGCCCGTGCAGGCTCCGACATACATCATCGAGAGAATGATGCAGACGGCGGCAATGATGGGCGCAGCACCCATCTTGAGAATCTTTTTAAACGAAAACTCCAAGCCAAGGGCAAAAAGCAGGAAGATGACGCCTATCTCGCTCCAGACGTGGATGCCGTGCATGTCTGTAACGCTGGGCATATAGGGCATGTTGGGTGAAGCCAGAAAACCTGCAACGATATAGCCAAGGACTATAGGCTGTTTGAGACTCTTGAACAAAAGCGTCATCACACCAGCACAAATGAGGATGAGCGCTAAGTCGGCTATTAGGGGTTCGAGTTGTGACATAACAAATTTGTTAATTTTAACTTAGGTTTTGCAAAGATAAGCAAATTTATTAAAATATATGTACATTAAGCACCCAAAGGCCCTATTTTTTGCATATTTTGAAACTATTTTTGCTTATTTTGAAAGCCAGAAGGCTGTCGAAATCGAAGAAAGGGGGAGGGTGGCCTTCGGCTTACGGTGGTGAAGCCGTAACAAATGGTAGGAAAAGTGGGGGATTAATTTGTGGTAATGACGATAGATGCCGCATAGAAACACAAGTGGCATGAGTCATCGTTTTGACCGTCATGCCACTTGTATGATGGAACTTTTGCTGAGAGGAATGTTCAGCGCTTGTCAGGAATGCCGTAGTCAGCCCAGCGCTCCTGGGTATAGTAGCCCTTGAGGGTCTTCTTGTTCTCACCGTAGGCAGTCTTGACGGCGGTAAGAATGTCGTTCATTTGCTTCACTTTAGGCGAGAGTTCTTCGCGCAGACGGTCCACCTCGGCATTAGCGGCCTCCAACTGTTGCAGCGTCTGCTCCATCTCGTCAATCTCACGCGGCGTAATGCCACGCTCACCCTGTTCCTTTACGTGTTTGCGAAGTCCGCTGATGAGGTTGCGGCTCTTCTCCATTTGCAGTTCTACTGTCTTTGACATAGCTTAATTCTCCTTTTTTTGTGAATAATAAAAATGTTTTTTCAGTTACAAAATTAACAAAAAAAGTCGATTTTTCGAACTGTAAAGAAGCGCGTTTTTCAGTTTTTTTAATGGATATACCAGTCTGTATTTAACAGTTTTTGACGGAAGTGACCTCAGACCCCCTCTAACTCAGGACCCCCTCTAACTCCCCCTGTAGGGGGAGGACTATTACCAAGCTAAACTTTATGTGGTATCAGTCCTCCCCCTACAGGGGGAGTCAGAGGGGGTCAGGAGTTAGTGGTGGTCAAGTGCTGTTACTTCTTAAACCTGTAGATGCGGAACGACATGGCGGGCAGCTGGTCGTTGAGTACCGACTGCTTCTTGCCGTTGGAAACCTGGGCTGTGCCTGGCTGCGGGGTGATGAGCTCAGGCTTGCAGATGCTGTTCTCGTCGTCCATGCCGTCGTGACAGAGGGTCAGCGTCTGTGCCGTGCGGTCGCCCTTGACACCTGTGAGGTTGAAGCTGACAGCCTGTGGCTGACGTGACGTGTTAGCCACCTTGATGATGACCTCACCCGTCTTGCTGTCGAAGGCAGCACTGGCGAAGAGTCCGTCCTGTCCGTCCTGGTTAGCCACGGGCTTCTTGTCCATGGTGAGCTGGAGCACGTTGGTTCCGGCATTGGTAGCGTACATCTGCTGCACGTAGTAGCTGACGGTCTTGAACATCTGGGTGTTGTCGTACCAAATCTGGTCGGGGCGCCACTGCCAGCCGTCAACATGTGCGAAGAGTGGGGCAGGGGTGGTCATCCATACCACGTCGGCATTGCGCTCGAAGCCTGTCATGAAGGCTGCTTCGAGGAGTGCTGCCTCGTAGTGGTTCCACTTCTTTCCCTTACCGTGGCAGGCATATTCGCCGGCAAACACCTTCGGACCCTTTCGGTCGTAAGAGTCGTAGCGCAGTCCGTGAGTGAGGAACCACTGCTCGTCGCGGTAGTAGTGCTCATCGACGAGGTCTGCCTTCTGGGCTTTCATGGCCTTCCAGCCGTCCTCGAAGCGGTAGGTGGCATCGGGCACGTCCTCGGGCACGGGGCCGCTGGTGCCTACAATCTTAATGTCGGGATATTTGGCGCGTATGGCAGCTACGAATGGCTTGAGGCGCTCATAGTAGTATTCGCCCCACTGCTCGTTGCCCACACCGATGTACTTCATGTTGAACGGTGCGGGGTGGCCCATGTCGGCACGTACCTTACCCCACTTGGAGGTGACTGGACCGTTGGCAAACTCGATGAGGTCGAGACAGTCGTCGATGTAGGGCTGCAGCTGGTCCATGGGCACGTGGGCTGACTCGGTTTCCCAGTTCTGGTACTGGCACGACAGTCCTACGCTCAGAATGGGCAGCGGCTCGGCACCGATGTCCTCGGAGAGCTGGAAGAACTCAAAGAAGCCGAGGCCGTAAGACTGGTAGTAGTCGGGATAGTAGCGGTAGTCGAAGGTGTGCTCCCAGCGGTTCTGGTTCAGCGGACGGTTCTCGACGGGACCGACGGTGTTCTTCCACTGGTAGCGCGTCTCAAGGTCGCAGCCCTCAACGATGCAACCGCCGGGGAAGCGGAAGATGCCGGGGTGCAGGTCGGCCAGTGCCTGTGCCAGGTCGCGGCGCATGCCGTTCTCACGACCCTTGAAGGTGTTGACGGGGAAGAGCGAGATGTGCTCCAGCGCTACGCTCTTGTCACCCTTCAGGAAGATGCGCAGCTTGGCGTGCTTGTTGGTGAGGGGCGAAGTGAGCGTCACGGTGTATTTCTTCCAGTCGGCAGACGTGATGGCCACTTCCTGTTCAACAAACTGCTGCTCTTCGCCCATGGAACTCTCGTCGATGAGCTGTACGCGGATGGCACCGGCACCCTGCAGAGCCTTGCCCCAGACGGAGAAACGGTATTGCTCGCCCTTCTCGACACCAATGCCGAAGAAACCTTCGTTGACGAGGCCAGAGCGGCGCTCCTTGTGACCCGGGTTAGCGAGCACCACGTAATGCGGGCAGCGCTCGAAGGGACCGTCGTTCTTTACTTCCACGCGTCCGAAGGCCTGCCAGCCCATGAGCGACTGGGGAAACTCAAACGAGCGGTTTTTCACTAATTCTCCATAGAGTCCGCCATCGGCAGCGAAGTTGATGTCTTCGAAGAAGATGCCATACATGGTTGACTGTATGGGAGCTCCGAGTTTCTTCGCGTTTACGTCCATGACGTGGGTCTGCGCACTGGCTGTCAGCGACGCAGAGAGTGCCATTGCACAAGTCAGAAATTTGATATTCATTTTATTATTGTTTTGGTTATTTGTAGCTTTGACGGACAAAATTAGTTAAAATATGTGGGATGAGCAAACGTTTTTCCATGAAAATGCCTATATTTGTATCTAATTAACGAAAAAACTTGTTTTTTGGAAAGCTAAAACGAAATGAAAAAGATTCTTATTGCCGAAGACAACGACAGTAATTACCTGTTGATGACTTACATTCTGAAAAACCATTACGAGTACGTAAGAGCCCGTAATGGACAGGAGGCTGTAAACATGGCCGAGGACCATGACATTGCCCTAATTATGATGGATTTGCGTATGCCGGTGAAGGATGGTCTTGAGGCTGCCCGCGAAATTAAGGCCAAGCACCCTCATCTGCCCATTATTGCACTGACGGCTAATGCCTTCGACAGGGACAGGGAGCGTTCGCTCGAGGCCGGGTGCGATGATTTCATTGCCAAGCCCGTAGGTTACGAGGCTTGCCTGGAATTGATTAAGAAATATGTTGAGGGTTGAGTGTTGAGCGTTGAATGACCTTATACGCTCAACGCTCAACCCTCAACCCTCAACTTTCAACAAACATCACTTCACAACAATGACCAGATACTTGCTGGCATTCCAGAACTGCTGCGGATTAGTAATGTGCAGCACGAGCTGGTCCTGATCGTCCTTGTCGAGCGAGTAGCTGCCAGCGGGGTGTGGAGTCTTGATGTCAGCCTTCTTGGAGAAGAGCTTGATCTCCCGGGTTGAACGAATGTCAATCTTGGTAAAGTAGTCGTTGTTGAAGTTGGTGCTCACCTTTGCCTTCTTGAACAGTCCGCCGCCGTCGAGGACACCCTGGTTCTTCAGTTCCTTCTTGGTGCCATAGACAAAGTAGGCCGTGTTCAGCTCTGCATCCTGATGGCTGATGGTCTGCTGGTGCTGTTCGTTCTCCTCAGTCAGGTTGGTAACGTCGGTGTTCAGCTCAGTAACACGCTGGTCAAGCTCGGCAATGTGGATGTTCTTAGCCTCCAGCTCTGCTCTCAGCTCAGCTATCTGCTGGTCCTTCAGCTCCAGCTGCTGGGTCAGGTTGTCGAGTGCCTTCTGCAGGGCCTCCGACTTCACGTTGCTCTGCTTGAGCTGCTGGCGCAGCTTGTTGATGAGGACGCGGTTCTGCTCCATTGTTGACTGGATGAACTGCATGTTCTCTCGGATGCGTGACGAAGCATTGCTGCCTTCGCCAGAGCGGGCCAGGTTGACACGTCCTTCGGCCTCGTTGATAACGCGGAAGCCCTCTTCAATCTCATTGAAGGTGCTCATCAGGTCATTAATCTCATTGTCGCGCTGTGCCAGAATCTGGTTCAGAGAGTCACGCTCCTGCATGGCCCTGAGTTCAGCGTCATTGTTTTTTCCTAAGTTGCACGATGCCAGTGCGGCGCAGCACATGGCGAATACAAAAATCTTTTTCATACGCTTTATTGTTTTTAATTAAATTTTATTTTTGTCTTTTTCCTTTTTCTTCTCCATGCCCGCCACAATGACCACTATCTCGCCTCGTGGCTCCGTCTGAGTGAAGTGGGTGACGAGCTCTGCCAACGTACCGCGGCGGCTCTCTTCGTGCACTTTCGAGATTTCGCGACATACGCAAGCCTGACGGTCATCGCCGAACACCTCTGCCAGCTGTTGCAGAAGTTTGAGCAGACGGTAGGGCGACTCGTAGAACACCATGGTCCGTGTCTCATTGGCCAATGCCTCAATGCGGCTCTGGCGCCCTTTCTTCGGCGGCAGGAACCCTTCGAAACAGAAACGGTCACAGGGCAGTCCGCTCGATACCAGAGCAGGCACGAAGGCCGTCGGCCCGGGCAATGTCTGTACCTCAATGCCAGCACGGGCAGCTTCGCGGACAAGGAAGAAACCTGGGTCGCTGATGCCTGGCGTGCCAGCGTCGCTGATGAGCGCAATGGTCTGTCCTCCCTTCAGTCGTTCCACGATGCCGGCCGTGGTACCGTGCTCGTTGAACTTATGGTGCGAAAGGAGGTGGTTCTGAATGTCGTAGTGCTTCAGCAGGATGCCCGATGTACGAGTGTCTTCAGCCAGTACGAGGTCAGCTTCCTTCAGAATTCTCACCGCGCGGAAAGTCATGTCCTCCATGTTCCCGACGGGTGTCGGTACAATATATAATGTGCCCATACAGCGGCCAAAGGTACACATTTTAAGTGAAGAATGAAGAATGAAGAATGAAGAATTTGCTGCCGCTAACGAGTATTTAACTTTTTTTACCATCCATGCTCGCTTATTCTTCATTCTTCATTCTTCATTTTTCATTTTTTTTATTACCTTTGCGCCGTTATGACAGAAAATGTAGGGGGAGAAGCACGCCGTCCCGGAAGAATAGAAGTGGTGTGCGGCTCGATGTTCTCGGGCAAGACGGAGGAACTCATCCGTCGCATGCGTCGTGCAGAGTTTGCCAAGCAGAAGGTGGAAATCTTCAAACCGGCCATTGACACACGCTATAGTGAGGAAGACGTGGTCAGCCACGACCAGCATGCCATTCCCTCAACACCGATAGACTCTTCAGCAAGCATCCTGCTGCTGACCAGTGACATAGACGTGGTGGGCATTGACGAAGCGCAGTTCTTCGACATGGGGCTGGTCGATGTCTGCAATCAGCTGGCTAACAGGGGCATCAGGGTGATTGTGGCCGGTCTCGACATGGATTTCCGTGGAGTCCCCTTCGGCCCTATGCCAGCCCTGTGTGCCATTGCCGACGATGTCACCAAGGTACATGCCATTTGCGTGAAGTGTGGTAACCTGGCCTACCTGAGTCATCGCACTGTCAGCGACGAGCGCCGGGTGTTGCTGGGCGAAACGCAGGAGTATGAGCCCCTTTGTCGTGAATGTTACCAAAAAGCCGTTCAGAATGATTAACAAGACAATTACCTTCGACACGTTTGTGCGTGGTCTCATTGGCGTGCTCATCGCCATAGCTGTTATCTACCTGCTGCATTACCTCAGTGGGGTGCTGCTGCCGTTCTTCGTAGCGTGGCTTCTGGCCTACCTGCTCTATCCCATTGTCAAGTTTGTGCAGTTTAAGATGCACGTCAAGAATCGTGCGCTCTCTATTGTTATCACGCTGGTGTTTGTGCTGGCCGTTATCACGGGCATTATCTATCTCATCATTCCCCCCATGATAGAGCAGTTTGAGAAACTCGGCCAGCTGGCTTCGGGCTACCTGCACAAACAGACAGAGATAGACAACTTCCCCGCTGCCATACAGGAGTGGATACAGGCCAACTACATAAGCATAGAGGAGTTTTTCAAGAGCCGTGACTTTACTGACGTGTTAGAGAAAGTGATGCCGCAAATCTTCAACGTGGTGGGTCAGACGGCCAGTGTCATCGTCAGCATAGTGGGTTCTTTTATTACCTTATTATATATGTTCTTCATACTGCTTGACTATGAACATCTGAATAGCAGCTGGATCAAGATATTCCCCAAGCGCAGCCGTCCCTTCTGGCAGGGCGTGGCCAACGACGTGGAGCAGGCCATGAACAACTATATGCGCGGACAGGGACTGGTGGCTCTCATTATGGGCATACTCTTCTGCATTGGCTTTACCATCATCGACTTCCCTATGGCCATTGGCCTTGGCATTATGATAGGCATCATGGACCTGGTGCCCTATCTGCATTCGCTGGCCCTTATTCCCACCGTGTTCCTCGCACTGCTCAAGGCAGCTGATACAGGTCAGAACTTCTGGGTGATACTGATTTCTGCCTTGGCTGTCTTCCTTATTGTACAGGTCATCATTGACTTTGTGGTCACACCAAAAGTGATGGGCAGCGCCATGGGGTTGAACCCGGCCATTCTGCTGCTCTCACTCTCTGTGTGGGGGGCTTTGCTGGGATTCATCGGACTGATTATAGCCCTGCCGCTTACCACTCTTATTATTGCCTACTATCAGCGGTACGTAACAAAAGACCATGATAGTCAGGGCGGCGATTAGCGCTCAACAAGAAGTCCAATGCCTGTGCCGATGAATCCACCGGCATGGGCGGTGCTCAGGTTAGCGCCGTCAACACCTTTGGCAAGAGGCTGCCATGCTCCGTCAGCAGTGGCGAAGTAGAACGAGTAATAACGTCCGTCGGCTTCCACTTTCAGACGTAGTGGACCATTATTGTCAAGGAAGCAGGAGCCAACCAGAACCTCTTCATTTTCCATACGTTTCAAGACGAGCGCCTGGCGTCCGTTAAGCAGTGTTTTGCCGAAGACGAAGTGGTGACGTTCGCTTTGGAACAGGGTGAATCCTGCCAACTGACCTTCTGCCTTTGGAGTGAAACGTAAGGTGGTCTCTGCCGAGAAGGTAGCGTGCTGCTGACGGAAGAAGAGGGCCGACAGTGGTTTCTTCTCTCTGACGGTGCCCTCAGATGGGTGTAGTGTCAGTCCCTCGCTTGTCAGCGTATAGGCATTGGCAGGCGGGTTACGCAGGAACATCCATCTCAGAGACAGTCTGTCGCTGTCAAAACGGTCTATATAGGTGAAGTTTCCTGTTGTTTGTTGAGTGTTGAGTGTTGAGGGTTGAGTGTGGAGTGTGGAGTGTTGAGCGTTGAGTGTTCTTGCTCTGGCAAGCGTCCCTGCGGGCCGAGCGGAGCGTTGTCCGACTGTAGGCACAGCCTTGCCGTTTTCCAGAATGATGGGCCATCCGTCTTTCCAGGTTACAGGCAACAAGAATGTCTCACGTCCGGTGTTGTACAGATTGCCCTCGTACGGCCGGCAGCCAAGGAACACAGCCCACCACTCGCCTTTCTTCACCTCTAACAGGTCGGCGTGTCCGGTGCATGTCACTTTTTCTGCACGGTCGTCACTGAGGCCGCTGCGCTGCGTCAGTATGGGGTTCATAGGGCATTCCTCCCAAGGTCCCATGGGGTTCTTGGCACGGAAGATGACCTCACTGTGGTCTTCAGCCGTACCTCCTTCAGCACACATCAGATAGTAGTACTTGCCGATATGGTAGAGGTGAGGCCCTTCAATCCAGATGGGGCGTTCAGTGACGTGGGTGCCGCCACGCACTATTTCGATGGGGTCGCCAATGATGCTGTCGCCCTTCACGTCGAACCTTAGCAGGCGAATGGCCCGTTGCCCTTCGTAGTCGGCAGTGCCATAGACGGGGGCATTGTGAACGATGTAGGCCTTTCCGTCGTCATCGAAGAGGAATGACGGGTCGATGCCGTCAACCTTTGGCAGGTATATGGGGTCGCTCCATCCCTGGTGCGGGTCCTTGGTCTTCACGTAGAAGTTGCCGCCCCGTCCTACATTGGTGGTAATCATGTAGAACGTCTGGTTACGTTTGTTGTAGCTGATGGCGGGGGCGTAAATGCCGCCTGACACCCGCTCTTCCGGCAGTTGTAACTGTGACTCGCGGTCGAGCACATGTCCTATCTGTTTCCAGTTGACCAGATCTTGGCTTTCGAAGATAGGTACGCCCGGGAAGAAGGCGAACGACGAGTTGACCAGATAGAACGTGTCACCCTTTTTGCAGAAGGATGGGTCAGGATAGAAACCAGCCAGAATGGGGTTCAGGTACTCTCTGCTTTCGTCAATGTTCTTTTTGAAACGGGCATCGTTGCCCTCATACTTGAAAAACTCGAATGTAGCGTCTTGTGCTGTAGCTCCTATGGCCGTGACAGCCATCAGCGCTGTAAAAACCGTCTTTTTCATATATCGTAGTCAGTTATTTTTCTGCAAAGATATAATAAAATGTGAAAAGCAAGGCATGAATGAAGGATAAATTTGCATATTGGTATGTCTCTTTTTCCTGTCATGACACTTTTCGTAAAGATTATGTAACACGTAGCGAAGAGAGTTTTGAGGATTTTGTCTATCTTTGCACCGTATATGAAAAAATCAGTTTTATTTATGACCTTGCTCTGCCTGCCACTGGCGGTGGCTGCGCAGAATCCCGTCATCAGCGGGCAGTTTACGGCCGACCCTACGGCACGTGTTTTTAACAACCGGGTCTATCTGTTCCCGTCGCATGACATCGTGCCCCCCGAAGGTCAGCGACAGGACTGGTTCTGCATGGCCGACTATCATGTGTTTTCGTCGGAGAACCTTACCGAGTGGACCGACCATGGCATCGTCATCAGTCAGGAAAGTGTGCCCTGGGGCAATCCGCAGGGGTACTCCATGTGGGCTCCTGACTGTGTCTGCAAGGACGGCAAGTACTACTTTTTCTACCCCAATGCTCCACGTGAAGGCCGTGGCTTTGCCATTGGTGTGGCAACTGCCTCCAAACCAGAAGGACCTTACACTTGCGAACCCCAGCCCATCAAGGGTGTGATGGGCATTGACCCCTGCGTACTTGTCGATAACGATGGTGCTGCCTACCTCTACTGGAGTGGTATGGGCATACGTGGTGCCAAGCTGAAGGATAATATGCTGGAATTGGACGGTGAACTGCAGGAGGTGCAGTTCCCCAAGCGCGAGGGACAGCCGGAAATGCCGCCCATGAAAGTTGGTGGTGAGGAAATGAAAGGTCTGCCCGATGGCTTCAAGGAAGGTCCGTTTGCCTTCCGCCGTGGCGACTGGTACTATCTGACGTTCCCTTGGGTGCGTGGTGAGACGGGTGAAGGCAAGAACCCCACTGAGACACTGGCCTACGCCATGTCGAAGTCGCCCCTGGGTCCCTGGGATTTCAAGGGAATCATTATGGCAGAACACCAGAATCATTGCTGGACTAATCATCACAGCATCGTGGAATATAAGGGACAGTGGTATCTGTTCTATCACCATAACGACTACTCACCCAATGACGACAAACGGCGCTCGGTGTGCATTGACAAGTTGCAGTTTAATGCCGACGGCACCATTCAGGAGGTGAAACCCACCTTGAGAGGTGTGGGCACAACTAAGGCAACTGCCCGTATAGAAGTGGATCGCTACAGTGCAGTGAGCAGCAAGGCTACGGTAGCCTTTAACGACACGGCCAACACCTTCCGTGGCTGGCATGTCACCCTGCCTGCCAAAGGTGAGTGGGTGCAGTATGACAACATTGATTTCAGTAGCCTGGAACCTGCAGCCTACATGGTTGTCTGTGCCAAGGCGAATGCCAACACGACGTTTGCCGTCCGCGAGAAAAGTCCCAAGGGAAAGGTTCTTGCTCGGTTCAATATGACGGTGATTACCCAGCGCGGGCAGTTCCGCCGAGACCAGAGTGGGCAGTGGCTCACGCTGACTGCTCCGTTGGAATACCTGCCTAAGGGCACAGGTGATATTGTGGTGACCTGCGAGGGCGAAGGAGTCAGCATCGACTGGGTGCAGTTCAAGAACAGAGAGCATTATTTCTCGGCAGGCGACGGTGTGCAGCCGTTGCAGATGGGAGCCTTTATTCGCAACTGGCTGCTGTTGGAACCCATTGACATGAACGTGCCTTCCAACATCATGCTGAGCGACACCTATCTGCATGAGCAGCTCTATAAGACATACTTCAAGGACCAGTTTACAATGTTGCCGCGTGACGGACAGAAAGTCAAGGCAGGCAAGCAGACGCTGGCGTGGCACGCCCTGCGCAGCAATACTTATAACGTCAAACTGTTCCGCTTTGCTGACATTTTGGGAAAAGATGCCTACAACTCACTCTTCTGGGGCGTGGCCTTTATTGACTGCCCTGAGGAGATGAGCAACGTACGACTTGCAGTCGGCTCCAACGGTGCCTCTATGTGGTGGCTCAATGGTGACGAGGTACTGACGCTCGACGGTGACCGCCGTATGGTGGAAGACGACGGCGTTTCGCGACGTCTGACGCTGAAGAAGGGACGTAACGTGTTGCGCTTTGCACTGGTCAACGGCCCTGGGCTCAGTGATTTTTGTGTACGCTTTATTGAAAATTGACAACTGACAAAGATTTTTTTTTTTGCACGATATGAAGAAACGTTATTTATTAGGTTTATCAATTATCATTTCTCAATTATCATTTAGCCCTGCTGGGGCGCAGACGGGTGCTCCCTACATCCACGATCCTTCGACCATTGCTGAGTGTGACGGCAAGTACTATACCTTCGGAACAGGTGGGGGCGGCCTTATCTCTGAGAATGGCTGGTCATGGCATAGTGGTGCAGAGCGTCCTGGTGGCGGAGCTGCCCCTGACGTATTGAAGATAGGCGACCGTTACCTCGTCATCTACGGTGCTACGGGTGGCGGACTCTTTGGCGGGCATAACGGACGAATTCTCACGATGTGGAACAAGACACTCGACCCGCAGTCAACAGACTTCCACTATACGGCGCCCATTGAGGTGGCGTCCAGTGACGGCATGGAGGACTGTGACGCCATTGATCCCAGCCTGTTGCTTGACCCTACGACGGGGCGCCTGTGGGTGACTTACGGAACGTACTTCGGAAACATACGCCTCATAGAACTGGACCCTGTCACTGGCGAACGGGTAAAGGGCAACCTGGAACGTGACATCGCCATCGACTGCGAGGCCACGGACCTCATCTACCGCAACGGCTGGTATTACCTGCTGGGTACTCACGGCACCTGCTGTGACGGTGTAAACTCCACATATAATATTGTGGTCGGTCGTTCACGTTCGGTTGAAGGACCCTATCTCGACAACATTGGTCGCGACATGCTGCACGGCGGCGGTCGTATGGTCGTCAGCGCAGGCGACCGGAAGACAGGTCCGGGTCACTTCGGACGTACCATTGTCGATGAGGGCGTAGAGATCATGTCCTGTCACTACGAGGCAGACTTCGACCAGGGCGGCCGTTCTGTGCTGGGCATTCGTCCCCTGCTGTGGCACAACGACTGGCCTGTGGCTGGTGACCTGCTCAAGGAGGGCACCTTTGCCATATTGTCAGAACGTCGCGGTTATTCGCTCGAACTGGCTGTTGACTTTGTCCGTATGGAACAGGAACGCAAGCCCTTCTGGCAGATGGACCCCAATGAACCCATTGTCCCTGTCGATAACCAGGCACTTGACGAAGTGCAGGCAGCCTGGCCCGACGGCGAGGTGTCCGTACGTTGTGCTGACTATATGTTCCGGCCTCACCAGCTGTGGCACATACGTCCGGTACCTGAGGCAGGAGGCACCCTTTGCGGACCACTTTTTACCATCAGCATCGACGGCACTAACCGTGCACTAACGGCCACTGCCGACCTCGAACTGACTACCAAGCCTGCCGATGGCTCTGAGGCCCAGCTGTGGCGCATTGAGCAGCTTACTGACGGAACTTACCGCATCATGCCTTACCGTTTGCCTGGTTCTGACCAGCTCAACACGCGCTACTGTCTTTATTCGGCTGCTGACTCCACGCCAACGCTGGCTGAATACGACTTCAAGAGCGACAACTCCAAGTGGAGACTTAACGTTAACGCTAACGACAACGCTAACGATAACGCTAACCTTAACAGCAAGAAAGTTGACGCTTGCATTGAAAAAGTCAACATGCCACTCTTCCAGACCAAATATACGGCTGACCCTTCTCCGCTCGTGGTGGGAGACACGCTCTTCCTCTATACCTCACACGACGCCTCGCCTGAGGATATACCCGACGAGAACGAGAAGGGTTCGGCAGGCTTCTTCATGTACGACTGGCTCTTATGGTCAACCACCGATATGGTGAACTGGACAGAGCACGGTGCCGTTGCCTCGCTGAAGGACTTTGCCTGGCGAAGCCGTGAGAATGGTGCATGGGCCATACAGACCGTGGAGCGTAACGGCAAATACTACCTCTATGCCCCACTGCACGGACACGGCATAGGCGTGCTGGTGAGCGACTCTCCCTATGGTCCCTTCCGTGACCCCCTGGGCAAACCGCTCGTCTGGAACCAGAGCCACTGGTACGACATTGACCCCACCGTCTTTGTTGATGATGACGGACAGGCCTATATGTACTGGGGTAACCCGCATACCTACTATGCCCGTCTGAACGACGACATGGTGTCACTCAAGGACAGTGTCGTACAGTTGCCTTACTACATTGAGCATTACCAGGAGGGACCGTGGTTCTACAAGCGCAACGGTCATTACTACTTGGGCTATGCCACTACCTGCTGCCCGGAGGCACTGGGCTATGCCATGAGCGACTCGCCTACAGGTCCCTGGGAACCGAAGGGCTACATTATGAAACCTACCGACCGCGACCGAGGCAACCATCCGGGCATCTGCGACTATAAGGGACACTCCTACATCTTCGGGCAAAGCTATGACCTGATGCACTTGGAAACCTACGTACACCATGAGCGCCGTAGCGTGTCGGCCACTGAGATTACTTATCAGCCTGACGGAACCATCGGCGAGGTGCCTTACTGGCTTGACCAACAACCCCTACGGCAGCTGCACTGGCTCAATCCCTACCAGCGCGTAGAGGCCGAGACAATGGCTTGGGGCTACGGACTGAAGACTGCCAAGATGGGCATACCCAATACGGGTGTGGTGGCCGATATGCCTGCATCGACAGGGCGCCGTAACATGTATGTGTTTGACATCAACAACGGCGAGTACATCCGTCTGCGCGGCGTTGACTTTGCCAGTGGAGCCAAGCGTTTCAACATAACTGCCGCTGCCAAGGGCAAGTGCCAGGTGACGCTGCGCATTGATAGCAGCGAAGGCCCTGTCATCGGCAAGGTGAACATTACCGATACTGGTTCCGTTGAGACTTATCAGACGTTCACTGCTGCAGTCAGCGAAGTTCTTGGCGTGCACGACCTCTACCTCTGCTTCAGCCGTGCCGGTGGTGACGTACACCTGGACTGGTGGCAGTTTGAGCAAGGTTGACGAGGAAGGTGTTATGGCAGCGGACAATCATCGGATAGCCCTGTAACGTTTCCTCCATTTGTTTCATCGTGGCGCGAAGCATGTCGTTACGAACTTCCTCGTTACGAAGGTGACAGACCTTCACGTAGTTTCCTACGGCCTCTATATATAAGAGGTCAGGGACCTTAAGCGTAACGGTCTCATTAGTTGTGCCGGATAGAGTCAGATCTGGCGGGGCCGACAGAATCGAGGACGTCAGTTCGCAGGAGTCGAAGGGCATCTGGAAGGGCTGGTCGCCTCAATTGCAGGTGAACTACATGGTGAATGAAAACCATAGTTTTGGTGCATTCTACAAATACGACCGTCATCCGAGTAGTGACTACAATG
>Ga0256404_1006602_pt1 | contig 19030 bp, 20 predicted proteins | sample RumenRJG_01DNA_FD_185990 | JGI IMG/M metagenome (GOLD analysis project Ga0256404, IMG submission 185990) | Bovine rumen microbial communities from Lethbridge, Alberta, Canada - RJG_01 | ecosystem: Host-associated > Mammals > Digestive system > Stomach > Rumen | place: Canada: Alberta | collected...
CGCCATCTCCTGCGGGCTGGAACAGGTTATTGATTATATCAAACGCCTGAGCTTCTCAAAGGAGGATATCGAGTATCTGCGTTCTCTTAATCTGTTCGATGAAGACTTTCTGGAATATCTTTCTAATTTCCACTTCACCGGAGATATCTACGCCATCCCGGAAGGTTCGGTTGTTTTCCCGCGTGAGCCTCTGGTTAAAGTAGTTGCCCCGATTATGCAGGCGCAGCTGCTTGAAACTACCATTCTGAACATCATCAATCATCAGAGCCTGATTGCCACCAAGGCATCCCGCGTAGTTTACGCAGCCAAAGGCAGCGGTGTTATGGAATTCGGACTGCGCCGCGCACAAGGTCCGGACGCCGGAACCTACGGAGCCAGAGCGGCTGTCATAGGCGGATGTGTCGGCACTTCCAACGTTCTGACCGGCCAGCTGTTCCATGTTCCGGTTCTGGGCACGCATGCACACAGCTGGATCATGAGCTTTCCGGATGAACTGAGCGCTTTCCGCGAGTATGCAAAGCTGTATCCGTATGCCTGCACACTTCTTGTTGATACGTACGATGTTCTTCGAAGCGGTGTTCCGCACGCCATCCAGGTATTTAAAGAAATGCGCGAGTCCGGCATTGAACTGAAAAACTACGGCATCCGCATCGATTCCGGTGACCTGGCTTATCTGACCAAGAAATCGAGGGCTATGCTCGATGAAGCCGGATTTACCGATGCCAGGATTGCCGCGTCCAGCGATCTGGATGAATATCTGATTCAGTCTCTGTTAAGTCAGGGAGCACCGATCGACTCCTGGGGAGTTGGCACCCGCCTGATTACATCTGCAGATAACCCTGCGTTCGGCGGTGTTTACAAGCTGGCTGCCGTGGAAGATGAAAACGGAAACTTCATTCCGAAGATCAAACTATCCGAAAACACAGAAAAGATCACAAACCCGTGCAATAAGACCGTTTATCGTATCTACGATAAGGCAAGTCACAAAATCCGTGCGGATCTGATCTGCCTGGCCGATGAAAAGTTCGATCCAAACGAAGATCTGCTGATCTTCGATCCGCTTGAAACCTGGAAGAAGACAAAGCTGTGGGGCGGCACCTATGAGATGCGTGAGCTGCTCGTTCCGGTATTCCAGAATGGCGAGTGCGTGTACACCTCTCCGACCGTCATGGAAATCCGTGACATCTGCACCAGAGAAAAAGAAACTCTCTGGGACGAAACCAGACGTTTTTACAACCCGCACCAGGTATATGTGGATCTTTCCTCCAGGCTTTACAACATCAAGAAAAATCTTCTGGATGAAATGAGTCAGCCGGCGATGGATATCCCGCAGAAATAAGAATCAGATTATTCGGATTATTATGAAAAGATCAGAACTATCTCAAAGCAATACTCCGGCTTCCGAAAGCCCTCCTGCTTCCGGGAAGCCGGTTTTCATATCCAATGTTCAGGATACGCTGTACAACCGCTTCGCTGCTCACCGAAGGGAAAGCCCTCCTGCTTCCGGAAAGCCGGTTTTTGTGTTCGATGTCGATGATACGCTGTATGACCGCTCTGTTCCGCTGCGAAAAGCCTGGGAGCGGGTCTTCGGTCCGCAGCGCTGGAGCGATGAGCAGTGGCACAATTTTTTTATCCGTTTCCGCTTTCACGGCTATGAACTTTTTGAAGCCAGCATGAACGGCGAGGTTTCAATGGAAGAGATGTATGTGTACCGGATAAAGGCGGCAGCGCGGGATTTTTCCTTCCCGCTCAATGATGATCAGGCAATGGCATTCCAGAAGGAGTATGCCTGGGAACAGGCACATCTCGTGCTCGGCGAGGATGAACGGCAGCTTCTCAACTACATCTGCAGCGCCGGCTGCAGGATGGGCATCATCACAAACGGAAAAACCAGTCATCAGTTAATCAAATACACTTCGCTGGGTCTTGCACACTGGATTCCCCGTGAACGCTGCATCATCTCCGAAGAAGCCGGGGTCAGCAAACCGGATCCGGCCATCTTCCGCTACGCGGAAAATAAGCTTGGCCTCTCCTCTGCCGCGCGGAACCTGTGGTACATTGGCGACAGCCCTGTCCATGACATCGACGCCGCTGCCGGTGTCGGATGGAAAACCATCTGGCTCGCGCGGGACCAGGCAGAAAAAACCGCAGACAGTATGCCCGAACACACCCCCGATTATACCGTCCGCAGTATCCGGGAAATGATTACAGCAGTACAAAAGATCATTGCAGAAGCGGCTGGTCACAGCCAATAGAATTTATGATGTCAGATGTTATGAACCTCACCGCCTGCGCCGCAGTTCAGAGGAAGCCTGCGTGCTGTTTTTCAGTCAGCCGCCACATTCCGGGGCGTCCAGCTTCATTTAACCGCCTCGAATGCCTCCTCAAGGTCTGCCTCCGGCTGCGATAATGCGGCAGATGCTTCCGGCTTCACTTAACCGCCTCGAATGCCTCCTCAAGATCTGCGATGATATCATCGATATGTTCGGTGCCGATGGACAGGCGGATGGTGTTTGGCCTGATGCCCTGGTCCAGCAGTTCTTCCGGCGTGTTCTCCGCATGCGTGGTGGATGCCGGATGGATAACCAGCGATTTGACATCGGCCACATTGGCCAGCAGCGAGAAAAGTTTCAGATGATCAACCCAATCCCTGGCGTGACGCTCGTCTCCCTTCAGATCGAAAGTGAAGATAGATCCGCCGTCGTGCGGATAATACTTCTTATACAGCTCCTGCTGTTTCGGATCCCTGGAAACAGCCGGATGACTGATATACTCAACTTCCGGGCGGCTCTGGAGATACTTCAGAACTTTCTGTGTATTTTCTACCTGTCGCTCCACGCGAAGACTCAGTGTTTCAAGCCCCTGCAGGAAAATCCATGCGTGAATCGGGGACAGGGTAGCGCCTTCATCGCGAAGAATGATGGCACGAAGATAAGTGGCAATGACGGCAGGCGCTGTATCTCTGGCAAAAACAAGTCCGTGATACGATTCATTCGGTCGGGAAAGCCACGGCCATTTATCTGACTGCGCATAGTCAAACTTTCCGGCGTCCACAATCACACCGCCGATGGTTGTTCCGTGTCCGCCGATGAATTTGGTTGCTGAATGTACGACAATGTCGGCGCCGTACCCGATCGGCCGGAACAGATACGGTGTGGCAAACGTGTTATCGACAATCAGTGGAAGTCCGTGTGCATGAGCCAGTTTTGCCCAGCCTTCCACATCGACAACTTCGCCATTCGGGTTCCCGAGAGACTCAACATAAAGCGCTTTGGTATTATTCTGGATCGCTGCCTCGGCCTGCGCCAGATCAAACGGATCGACAAATGTCGTTTTGACACCGTAATCAGCGAATGTATGGGCAAGAAAATTATATGTTCCGCCGTAAATATTCTTTGCAGAAACAATATGATCTCCTGCCTTCGCCACGGCCTTGAATGCATAGGTCACCGCCGCTGCGCCGGAGGAAACTGCCAGAGCCGCCACGCCGCCTTCCAGCGCCGCTATCCTCTTTTCAAAAACATCTTCCGTCGGATTTGTCAGACGACCGTAAATATTACCGGCATCCTTCAGCGCAAACCTTGCTGCGCCGTGATCACTGTTTCTGAACACATAGGAAGTTGTCTGATAAATCGGAACTGCCCGTGCGTCCGTGACCGGATCCGGCTTTTCCTGTCCAACATGAAGTGCCAGTGTCTCAAATTTCAATTTTCTTTCCGTAAGCTCGCTCATCGTTATCCTCCCACTTATCGGCAAAACTTCCCGCCCTGCGGGATTGCTGCGTTTTTCCGATGCATTTATTGATGTATTTATTGGTGTACTGTTCCTGTATTTCTGAACTGAGATTACTATAACGCGAACTTTCGGTTTTGAATAATTGCGGCTTTCTATGCTCTGATATAGATTTAATTTATATCTATTTCTTTATCCCTCCGGTGTTTCCGGTGTTTCCGGTGTTTCCGCTGTTTCCGGCTGTTTCTCCATGACAGGAAAATGCATCTCCTCTCGAAGTCATCACTTCCCGATCCCCAGATATTTTTTCAGCTGTTCGATGTAAACTTCTCCGATTTCACTGCGAACGCTTCGGTTCTGGCAGATGTACCCGATGGTCATGATTGTATTTTTGTGTTTTTCATCCTCCCGGAATGGAACGGCAACAAAGTCGGGACCATTCAGTTCGGCGGAGATGATGCCCGAGCAAAGTGTGAACGCATCCAGTCCTTTCATAAGATTCAGGTTGGTAGCGCGGTCCGTTGTATGAATGATCTTCTGATATTCCACATTGCTGAGAATTTCTTCTGCAAAAAACGAAGATCCTTCCTCCCCCTGATTAAAGGCCACACAGGGATAATCCTGCAGTTCCTCCAGACCAATCGATTCGCGCCCGGCCAGTGGATGGTCTTTATAAAGATACACATAAGCCTTGCAGTCCACCAGCGGGTTGAAGATCAGGTCGTTCTTTTTCAGGATCCGGCTGATGTATCGGCGGTTATAATCACAAAGAAATAAAATTCCGATTTCGGAGCGGGACTCGGCCACATCCATGATGACATAGCGCGTCTGTGTTTCCTGAATGGAAAAATCGTATTTAGCCGTACCGAACTTGCGGACCGTATTGACAAAAGCTTCCACGGCAAATGAATAATGCTGCGTGGAAACGCTGAATTTCCTTTTCACTTTTCCGGCGGCATATTTTTCCGTAATCAGTTCATACTGCCGGTATAACTGCCTTGCCTCACTTAAAAACTCTTCCCCGTCAGCTGTCACGGAAACACCGCGGCTGGTTCTGCAAAAAATGCTGATGCCCAGCTCTGTCTCCAGCTCTTTCAGCGAACTGGTCAGCGAAGGCTGCGTCACATAAAGCATCTCCGCTGCCTTATTCAATGAACCATATTTTGCAATTGTCAGCACATAATTAAGCTGCTGCAGCGTCATCGTCCGATCTACCATCCTTTCATGACATATTGAGTACTGATCTTTTCATGGTTTCACATTATTGAAACTGCTCTTCTCATGGTTTCAGGATAATTTCTGTTTCCATGCTCTTCCTCCTGCTTTTCCATCACTGCTTTTCCATCACTGCTTTTCCCGGCTATTTTGTACCATTATGACACAAAATGGCTCCAAACGGATAAAAAAACATCTCCACGTCAGCCCGGCACGATACTGCCGGCTTTCGTGAAGATGTCTCTGCTTCCTTCCCGATTCTTTCGCACTGAAAAATCTAGCATATGCGCATTTTTATACTGCCGCGCGCAGCCCTTCCTTTAATGGAAAGAGCATTTTTGATATTTCCCCATTTCTATAAATAAAATAGTTTGTACCCGTACCGGATTCCTCCCGACTGTCACCCGGGCTGTCCTCACAGCCGTACCCCCGGTTGTCCTCACGGCCTTCTTCCCGGTTGTCCTCGCGGCCGTACTCCCGGTTGTCCTCGCGGCCGTACTCCCGGTTGTCCTCGCGGCCTTCTTCCCGGCGGATCAGAACCTGCCCTGTACATCTGTAATCACGGGCAATCCATTTCATGAGGACATCCATCGGCTGATCACTGATTCCGGAAAATAGAATCGCGTTTCCGTATCGGCGAAGCCAGAATTCATCGTTCTGGCAGAAGGCGGATATCAGACGTGTGGTTATTTTATCTGCGTCCCTGATATCATCAATAACCAGCTCTCCGGAACAATGCGTCCGGTTACTGCCGCTATTATTCATGCTGTTCATCGTTTTCTGCTCTTATGTTTTAACTTGCCCTGTATAATTAACTGCTCCTGCCCTGCTGCCTTACTTTGTGTCAAAATGATGGTAGAAGCGGAACAGGGTCCGATACCATTTCTCCCGGATTTCTTCGGTAGCGTTGAAAAGTTCGTGTTTTGCACCTCTGAATCGGCAGACTTTGACATGCTTTATCTTCCTGGCAAGTCTATCCTGGGCACTGTTTTCAACCATGGTGTCATTGCCCGCCTGGCACAGCAAAACCGGAGTCCGGATCGCACCTGCATTTTTCAGGACCTTTTTTTCAGCATCCATGCCTGCCTTAACCCATCCCCAGGTGCCGCCGCTTGTACGGTCTTCTTCATGATCAATCCGGAGACCGGACTGATAGTTGAAGCGATCCTGATCCATGGCACAGCTTTTATCAATATCAAACTCAGCTGTGAACGGGCTCTGCCCCGGAGCATAGTCATTGTCATTTCGTACAATATCGGAGTATACCTTCAGAACACGAACCGCACTGCCCGGTATCTTCCCGTAATTCATCTTGATCATCGGAGAGGAAAGCACCGCGCAGGTCATCACCTCCGGATGTTTTTCAAGATACATGGATGCGATGCATCCACCCATGGAATGCGAAAACAGATAATATTTTCCTGTTTTGGAGAGCGGCTTTACTACCTGATCCACCAGTGTTTCCACATCGGAAACATATTCATCGAAATCAGCTACGCCAATGCGGGAATCTCCGTACGGAAGATTTCGCCCGCTTGCACCGTGACCTCTCAGCTCTACGAAGAATACGGAATATCCTTCCTGATAGAAGCGCCACGCCGTCTCATGGTATTTCCCAAAGAACTCACAGAAACCGTGGATCATGACAATCGACGCCTTCTCTTCCGGGTTGACTGCCGCATAAGAGCGCAGCCTCGTGCCGTCCGGATTCATGATATCCTTCTGTATCACACAGGAGTCAAGCCATGGATGAATTGTACCGTCGATAAATTCCTGATATTCCTCCGACAGCCGCGTGCGTTCCAGAACACTTCGAATATAATCCGGATAGTTTGTGATGATGGCGTGTACACCGGCTTCTGCGCACATACGTGCATACTCTTCCGAGTCCACGGTCCACACATTGACATCCAGATTACGCTGGCGGCATTTTTCCATGAAGTTTGGATAGCGCAGATTTACAAACCAGGGATGAAGCGCCTCGATCCCGTTATTAGCGCCATACTCCGGTATATTAATTGCACCGTCACTGTACAGAAATGCCGTATGCGCCTCCGGATCAATCTGCTGAATCCGCTTGATGCTGTAATGGTTGAAGGATGAATAAATAACTCTGTCCTCCATGCCAAAGCGGTGCGTCATGCTGCAGATCTGCTCTTCCATGCCCTTGTAGTCGAATACGCCTGTTTTCAGCTCAATATTGATGGTGAGGTTTGTAGGCTCAATCAGCTGGAAAACCTCCTCCATCGTCGGAATATCCGCATGCTCCACCTCCGGATGTGTTTTATTGAAGTTAAACTGGCGCAGCTGCTGCAGCGTATAATCCTTCACGAAGCCCGTTCCATTGCTGGTCCGGTCAATGGTTTCATCGTGGCACACCACAATTGTCCCATCGCGTGTCAGCTGAATATCCAGCTCTATACCATCCGCACCCAGCTCAATCGCTTTCTGAAAAGCCGCCAGCGTATTCTCCGGCATCACGCCGCTTGCACCTCTGTGCGCCCAGATCAAAATCTTATCAGGCATATCTCCGTCCCTTTCTCGTCACAAAACTCGTCGAAAAAAATATCAAGCACCTGTAACTAAAATCATATATGCCGGTTAAATTGCTGTCAAGGCGCGGCATGGAATTCCTGCCTCATCCGAAAAGTCAACTGGAGAACTTTCTGGTTGAGGTTTGGCGCGGCGAAAGACTTCGCATTGCCCAAACTCCCCGCCGCGTGCTTGCTTTGGTGCACGCCCGGCGCTGATCTGTTCATCGCCATCACCCAAACCTGCCGCCGCGTGCTTGCTTTGGTGCATAGGTTTGGCGCGGCTAAGGTCTTCGCATTGCCCAAACTCCCCGCCGCGTGCTCGCTTTGGTGCATGGGTTTGACGCGGTGAGAGTCTTGACATTGCCCAAACTCCCCGCCGCGTGCTTGCTTTGGTGCACGCCCGGCGCTGATCTGTTCATCGTCATCACCCAAACCTGCCGCCGCGGACTTACTTTGGTACATAGGTTTGGCGCGGCGAAGGTCTTCGCATTGCCCAAACTCCCCGCCGCGTGCTCGCTTTGGTGCATAGGTTTGGCGCGGCGAAAGACTTCGCATTGCCCAAACTCTCCGCTGCGGACTTACTTTGGTACATAGGTTTGGCGCGGTAAAGATCTTCGCATTGCCCAAACTCCCCGCCGCGTGCTTGCTTTGGTGTATGGGTTTGACGCGGCGAAAGACTTCGCATTGCCCAAACTCCCCGCCGCGTGCTCGCTTTGGTGCACGCCCGGCGCTGATCTGTTCATCGCCATCACCCAAACCTGCCGCCGCGGACTTACTTTGGTACATAGGTTTGGCGCGGCGAAAGACTTCGCATTGCCCAAACTCCCCGCCGCGTGCTTACTTTGGTGCATAGGTTTGGCGCGGCGAGAGTCTTGGCATTGCCCAAACTCCCCGCCGCGTGCTTGCTTTGGTGCACGCCCGGCGCTGATCTGTTCATCGCCATCACCCAAACCTGCCGCCGCGGACTTACTTTGGTACATAGGTTTGGCGCGGCGAAGGTCTTCGCATTGCCCAAACTCCCCGCCGCGTGCTTACTTTGGTGCATAGGTTTGGCGCGGCGAAGGTCTTCGCATTGCCCAAACTCCCCGCCGCGCGCTTACTTTGGTGCACGCCCAGCGCTGATCTGTTCATCGCCATCACCCAAACCTGCCGCCGCGGACTTACTTTGGTACATAGGTTTGGCGCGGCGAAGGTCTTCGCATTGCCCAAACTCCCCGCCGCGTGCTCGCTTTGGTGCATAGGTTTGGCGCGGCGAAAGACTTCGCATTGCCCAAACTCTCCGCTGCGGACTTACTTTGGTACATAGGTTTGACGCGGTAAAGATCTTCGCATTGCCCAAACTCCCCGCCGCGTGCTTACTTTGGTGCATAGGTTTGGCGCGGCGAGAGTCTTGGCATTGCCCAAACTCCCCGCCGCGTGCTTGCTTTGGTGCACGCCCGGCGCTGATCTGTTCATCGTCATCACCCAAACCTGCCGCCGCGGACTTACTTTGGTACATAGGTTTGGCGCGGTAAAGATCTTCGCATTGCCCAAACTCCCCGCCGCGTGCTTGCTTTGGTGCACGCCCGGCGCTGATCTGTTCATCGCCATCACCCAAACCTGCCGCCGCGGACTTACTTTGGTACATAGGTTTGACGCGGCGAAAGACTTCGCATTGCCCAAACTCCCCGCCGCGTGCTTACTTTGGTGCACGCCTGGCGGGGAACTGGCCTTCGTCATCATCCAAATTATTATTTTTTTCCATTTTTTTATAGCATACCTGGCTATTATGTAGTATAATCATTATGAAACATATCATATATTTTTTCTCAATTCACCATGCATAATTGCTTTAAACCATCTCATCTACAATTCTGTAAACCTCATTTTTTACAAAGGAGTTTCTATTGGACAAATATTCATATCAAGGACAGGAATCCGATAATTTACTTTTTGCAATGAAAGAACGGCAGCTTTTCCTTCAGGAGATTATCAATGAAACGCAGAAATGGTTGAAAAATCATTCTCAAAAGCAAACATTATGTGTGAAACAGCGCAAGGACAAGGTTTTATATTATGCCGCTCAAGGAAATGGAAAGCAAAAATATCTGCGTCAAAATCAATACAAGATCGTTACACAACTTGCTCAAAACAGCTACGATGCCAACCTGCAAAGCTGTGCTGAAAAAGAATTGCAGATCATTAATACTTTTCTGCAGCAATACCCCAAAATTCCGGCAGATAAATTGTTTGAACGTTTGAACAAGAACAGGAAAGCTATCGTAGATCCTTTATATCCTACAGACCAGGCAGTAATTTCTAATTTCTTAAATAATAAACCAGTTGCATCGGACTATCGCCCGGAAGGTCTTACTCAGAAAACGGAAAACGGGGAATTGGTACGCTCAAAATCAGAGGTGCTGATTGCTAATTACCTATTGCACGCAAATGTTCCCTATATTTATGAGTTACCAATCGTACTCGACAATCGAATCATACACCCCGATTTTACTGTACTAAACGTTCGGACACGAGAAATCCTCTATTGGGAACATCTGGGAATGATGGATAATAAAGAATATATAGAAAGCGCTCTTGCGAAAATAGCACTATATATGAACTGTGGATATTATCCGGGGAAAAACCTGATAATCACGGCGGAAACAAGTCAGACACAGCTAAATGCTGATATTATTTCGCAGTGCATAAAAATATACTGCAAGTGAATTTTTAATTCTCCTGCGAGATTTTCTGGTTGATGATTGTCACGGTGAAATTCATAATCATTGCCCCAAAATCTCACCGTGAGCCTGACTTGCTGCATGATCCGGAGTGGCTCTGACTTACGCCGTTATACTATGTTTTCACCGCGTTTTTGCCCTGTTATATGGGAAAATACAGAGAAAACTATCGTATACTGCACGTAACAGCGGCACTTCTTACCTTCCTTTTACTCTGTCTCCTGGATTGAACTTTGTGAGTTCTCGTACAACGACAGATGCAGCGAGCAGGCCAGCCGTCGGTGGTACAAATGCTGTTGAGCCGGGAATATCACGGCGACCGGATTTGGACGATTTTTCCTCTTCCACGCTTTCCGGATTTACCGGTCGGATGGCGGGCTCCGTTGAGCATACCACCTTCAGGCTTTTTACCCCGCTTTTTCTAAGCTCATGTCGCATGATTTTAGCCAGCGGGTCATTCTTAGTTTCAAATATATCGCAGACTGTCAGCTTCGTCGGGTCAACGCGGTTTCCGCATCCCATACAGGAAATGACTGGCACCCCGGCTTTCTGCGCGTTGACGATAATGCTGATCTTAGCTGTTACCGTATCAATGGCATCTACTATATAATCAAACTTCGAAAAGTCCGGCTTCTCTGAGTCCGGACTGTCTGGCAGATAAAAGGTTTTATGTTTGTTTACGATAATTTGAGGATCGATATCGTGGATCCTTGCTTCAGCTGCATCTACTTTTGCCTGCCCGATAGTACTGTGAACAGCCAGCAGCTGACGATTAATGTTGGTAAGACTGACGGTATCATTGTCATAAAGGTCCAGCGTCCCAATGCCGCTTCGGGCAAGCGCCTCCATGACATAACCACCTACACCGCCAATCCCAAATACAGCAACTCTCTTTTCATGAAGCTGTGCAACCGCATCTGTTCCAAACACAAGCTCCATTCTTGTATATTGACTAATCATAATTTAAGCCTCATTTCTTGAAAAAGATCCCTTTTCCGGTATTATCGTAACGTAGATTGGCGCAGCACGGGACTTCGCATTGCCCAAAACCGTCTCTGCGGGCTTGCTTTGGTACACGCCCGGTGCGGCTCTGCCTTCGGCATCATCCAAACCCGCCTCCGCGGGCTTGCTTTGGTGCACGCCCGGCGCGGCGTCAAGCCTTCGGCATCATCCAAACCCGCCTCCGCGGGCTTGCTTTGGTGCACGCCCGGCGCGGCTCTGGCTGTCGTCATTGTCCAAAATCCTCGCTGTAGCCTTGCTCTGGTGCATGGGTTTGACGCGGCAAAGGACTTCGCATTGCCCAACCCCGCCTCCGCGGGCTTGCTTTGGTACACGCCCGGCGCGGCTCTGGCTGTCGTCATTGTCCAAAATCCTCGCTGCAGCCTTGCTCTGGTGCATGGGTTTGACGCGGCAAGGGACTTCACATTGCCCAAAACCCGCCTCCGCGGGCTTGCTTTGGTGCACGCCCGGCGCGGCTCTGGCTGTCGTCATTGTCCAAAATCCTCGCTGCAGCCTTGCTCTGGTGCATGGCATTGCCCAACCCCGCCTCCGCGGGCTTGCTTTGGTGCACGCCCGGCGCGGCTCTGGCTGTCGTCATTGTCTAAAATCCTCGCTGCAGCCTTGCTCTGGTGCATGGGTTTGACGCGGCAAGGGACTTCGCATTGCCCGAACCCGCCTCCGCGGGCTTGCTTTGGTGCACGCCCGGCGCGGCATCAAGCCTTCGGCATCATCCAAACTCGCCTCCGCGGGCTTGCTTTGGTGCACGCCCGGCGCGGCGTCAAGCCTTCGGCATCATCCAAACCCGCCTCCGCGGGCTTGCTTTGGTGCACACCCGGCGCGGCGTCAAGCCTTCGGCATCATCCAAACCCGCCTCCGCGGGCTTGCTTTGGAGTGCTTTCCCGCATTCAATCTTTTTCATATTCGTTGATGATTTTGCGTATTTTTTCAATACTGTCGGCAAAGTAGACGCGGCGGAGGTCTTCCTTCGACAGGAAGTCGTCTTCAATCATGCGATCCATCATCTGTTTCAGCGGCTGATAAAATTCGTGAATGTCGAATAAAATGCAGGGCTTTTGATGCCGGTTGAGTTTAGACAAAGAAATGACTTCCGATATTTCTTCCAGCGTTCCTGCGCCGCCAGGCAGAGCAATATAAGCATCTGCCAGTTCTTCCATTAAGGTTTTCCGCTCTGCCATGCTCCTGGTAACGGTCATGTGCGTACAGTTGTCGCGGCGGCGATCCTGTCCGTTTAGGAACTCAGGAATTACACCGATCACTTCACCGCCGCCATCCAGAACTGCCTGCGACACCACACCCATCAGTCCGATTTTTCCGCCGCCATATACCAGAGAATGTCCACCTTCAGCTATCATCTTTCCAAGCTCCTGTGTCAGGCTCATCATTTCAGGGTCATTTCCAAAAGTCGAACCGCAATATACTGCAATCTTCAAAATACAATCCTCCAGACTCCTTCGACTTACTTTATTTCTGCTTCACTGCGCTCCTGCTTCACTGTACTTCCGCTTCACTGCTTTTCTGCTTCACCGCGCTTCCTCTTCACTGCTTTTCTGCTTCACTGTGCTTCCGCTTCACTGCGCTCCTGCTTCACTGCGTTTCCGCTTCGCTGCTTTTCTGCTTCACCGCGCTTCTGTTCCATAGCTTTCGGATTTTTAGCTTCCGTTTTGCTTTTCTTCCTGTTTATGTACTTCTTCATCATAAATACTGATAAACTTGTCCAGAAACATTTTATAGGTAACGGTAGCCATAATGTTATGAACCAGGCTTGTCTGCGTTTTTCCCCGAAGTTCATAGGCCGCATAATGCTCGGGGTCGGAAATATGCCGCAGCGCGTTTGTCATTTCTTCATTGAACTGGCGATAAGCACTTTCAATGTCAAAGGTCAATTCCTGACATTGTTTCACACTGTGAATTTCTTCCATCGTCAGCACTCCCTTTGCCAGAGAAATAAACATAAGGTAGGCAATCTGCTCCCGGTAATAAAGTTTCCGCACCGGAGGGGCAATCAGCCCTTCCTTTACATAGTTGCTGACCATGGCTGAAGTCAGCCCGATTTTCCCGATCGGTGCCATACAATCTGAAATGTACTTAACGACCTGATTGAGATATAGCCCCACATTCGGTATCATCATATAATCCGGAAGCCTGAAATCCTTGATGGACTCAATCGCTTTTCGTTCTACTTCAAGCATATCTGGTTTCTTAATCATATAATCGCAGCTCCTGTTGTTATTTTTCTATTTTCCTGTGATCTTGCCCGGGTGCATGAGTTTGCTTTACCCGCTGGCATTGTCCATATTTTCCACGATATTTCCACGGCTGACGGCATGTCGCCGTCTGACAATCATACTCTCCCGCAAGCATGCCCGCTTCACTGCAGCATCTTCAGTTATCATACCTTACTTTATCATACCCTCGCGTTTTCCTAAAAGCAATTACAGGAGTTCTGCGTTTTAATCGGTTATTTAATAACTTGTCTTCAGTTATTTCATACTTTGTGTTATGATAGGAGCGGTCATGGCTTTCCCGGCCTTTGCTGCACCAGCCAAACAAATGCCATAGCTGCGCCAGCGGTACCCTGGATATTCAGCGCTGCGCCAGCGGTGAGTTTAACCTGGTCACTGCGTTTTGAGCTGCGCCTGGTACTATTTTCAGACAGGAGTATTATGTTATGGATGATTATTTAATCTACACTGATTCTGCCGCGGATATTCCGGCTCATTATTATCAGGAATATGACATTCGTATCGTTCCTATGGAATTTTCTCTGAATGGAGAAACGGATGAATTTCACACAGAAAGTCCGGATCACGATAAGGTGTGTGATGCGCTTTATGCTGCTATGCGGCAGGGAGCTGATGTTCACACCTCTCAGATTACCGAATATAAATACATTGAAGAATGGACTCCACAGCTGAAGGCAGGACACGATATTCTTTATCTTGCTTTTTCATCCGGCATGTCTGCCACCTGGCAGAATGCCTGCATGGCGGCTGCGTCATTGATGGAGAACTTCCCGGAGCGTACCGTCCGTGTCATTGATTCAAAAGCAGCCACCTGCGGGCAGGGTGTGCTGGCTGTAACCATGGCAATGAATAAGGCAAAGGGAATGAGCCTTAAGGAAAACGGAGACTGGATGGATGCCCACATCCGCTACATCTGCCATCGCTTTACCGTCGGAGATCTCGGATATCTGCACAAAGGCGGCCGTGTTTCTGCCGGTGTTGCACTGGTCGGAACCATGCTCAACGTTAAACCACTGTTAATCATTGACAGTGAAGGAAAACTGCAGGTCGTCGGAAAAGTCCGGGGTGAAAAGGCCGCCATAAAAGCACTTGTGAAAGATACCGTATCACAGCTCGGCGCTCCGGATGTTCCGAAGGTTTTCTTTGTGGGGCACACATCCAAACCGGAAGGTGCACAAAAGCTGAAACAAATGGTTCTGGAAGCATGCGGGCCGGATACCAGGGTAGAGGTTATGTGTGAAACTCCAATCATCGGCGTACATACCGGCCCCGAATTCTACTGCGTATGCGGCTGGGGCATGCACCAGAAGGTCGATTGACCGGAAACAGATTATCCGGTGTCCCAGGTGATCGGATACCCGCATTCCTGTTTTGCACGCATTCCCGATTTACCCACGTGCCTGATTTACCCATATTCCTGATTTATTTCGGTGAAATCAATGGAAGCAATCAAACTGCCAAATTTGTTAGTTGAGATTATCTGCCATTTCAGTATAATGAAATCAGTCAGAGCAGTCAGATCATTCCTATAATTTTAATGACAGGGGCTTATTTATGAGAGAGATTCTTATAACCACGGAGAGCGGTTCCGATGTTCCAAAATGGATGCAGGATAAATATGGTTTCATCGTTCTTCCCATGCATGTGACCATGGGGGATCAAACCTTTGACGATGGTGCTGTTCCGATTAAGGACCTGTATGCTTACTATGACCGCACCGGAGATACACCGAAAAGTTCTGCAGATAACGTGCAGGATTACATCGATTTCTTCACAAAACTGCAGGCCGGACATCCCGGCTGCGTAATATACAACTTTGCCCTGGCCTCCGGAATTTCCACCAACTATGAGCATTCTGTCATCGCCGCGCGTGAATTCAGGGATGTTTATACGATTGACACCATGCGTTTCGGTGCCGGCTGCATTGCTTACCTGATGGAAGCATATCATCTGCTGCAGGCTAAAGGCGGAAGTGAAAATATCACAGATTATGATGGTCTGGCAAAAGAATTCGCTTCAATCGCTCCGAAGATTCAAAGTTCCTTCGTTCCGGACTCCCTTGAATTTCTGCGGGCTGGCGGCCGCGTAACCAACGCAGCCTACATTGCATCCAGCCTGCTGAAAATAAAACCACTCATCGAGCCGGACGCTGCCGGCCATCTGCTGGCAACCAAAAAGTATCGCGGTCCGATGATCAAAGTATGTGAGCGCTATATCGAAGATGTCTGCGAACGCTATGATGTAAAAAAAGATACTCTGTATATCATGTATTGTGAGGGCATAAGTCAGGAAGTTCTCGATAAGATGGAGCAGACCGCACTTCGTCTCGGCTTCAGACAGTGTCTTTTTAATGTATGCGGTGCCGTTATTACCTGCCACGGCGGCAAAGCGGCTGTTGGTCTGGGTGTCGTTCTGAATTAAATTTGTCAACTGAATAAAACAATCCACACAGCCGGCCGGCAATTTCATGTTTATAATATGAAAAGGCCGGCTGTTTTCCCAAGTATAAAAATCTTCAGAATATTTAAATGTACAGTTGCCAGGAGGTTTACGCATGAGTCAATTATCTTCAGGTCTTGTCATGGAAGGCGGTGCCATGCGCGGTATGTTTACCGCCGGCGTCACCGATGTTTTCATGGAACAGAACATTCATTTTGACGGAGCGGTCGGCGTTTCCGCAGGGGCCACATTCGGGTGCAATCTGAAATCACACCAGATCGGACGTGCCATCCGCTATAATAAAAAGTACTGCAGGGATTGGAGATACGGCAGTTTCAAATCGGTTTTAAAAACCGGAGATATCTACGATGCTGATTTTTGCTATCGCCTGCTGCCTGATGAACTGGATAAATTCGACACAGATACTTTTGCTTCCAATCCTCTGGTCTTCTATATGGTAGCCACCGATGTCGAAACCGGGGAGCCTGTCTATTACAAATGCACCGACGGCGGCAGGAAGGATCTGCTGTGGATGCGCGCCTCCGCATCCATGCCCATCGTGTCAAAGCCGGTTCCAATCGACGGAAAGAAATATCTGGACGGCGGCATCTCCGATTCCATACCGGTCCATTTTATGGAACAGCAAAAATATGACCGCATTGCTGTAATCCTGACGCAGCCGGCCGAATACCGTAAGAAAACATCTGCCCTGCAGCCTCTGATGAACCTGATGCTGCACCGCTATCCGGCCATCGCCTATGATATGAAAACCCGCGCGAAACGTTACAACGACACGCTGGACTACATCTGTGCTGAAGAAAAAAAAGGAAATCTCTTCGTCATTCGCCCCGACGAGGCACTGAACATCGGCAAAACGGAAAACGATCCGGCCGAGCTGGAACGCGTATATCAGCTTGGCCGCACGAAAGCAAAACGCATACTGCCGGAGCTTAGAAGTTTTATTTCAGGAGCCTGAGAATGACAGTATCAAAAGTCCACCGCCACGCACGCCTGCATCCTGGTGGTGGAGGACTATTGACACGTCCCTCATGAGGCGTGAAGTGGCGCGCAAGCGACTCGAAAATTTCTCATGCGGCAGCGTGGTGAAAGCTTCGAAGCAGCGGAACCACGTGTAATCATAACCAGGCGGCAAAGGTACTTTTGACACCCATATCACCTGATTTCTCAGCATAAATTTAAAAAAAATTTCATTTACCTGTTGACGTTTTCTTCAGGGCGTGGCATAATGATAACAGTTCTCAATAAGGAAATGTTATGGATAGAAGAAATACACACCAGAAGGAATTGATTTTAAAAGCGGTTAGCGGTAAGGGCATTCATCTGACAGCCGAAGAAATTTTTCAGAGTGTCCGCCAGGAAGACCCGAAGGTCGGACTGGCTACCATTTACCGAAATCTGAACCTGTTCACACAGCAGGGGCTCATTCAGAAGATTGAGGGTCCGGGCTGGAGCTGTTATGACGGCAATCCGGTTCCGCATGATCACTTTCACTGTGTCCGCTGCGGACAGGTAGCTGATTATCCTGACGAGTATAACCCGGATATGGACAATGCCGCTGAGCAGAAAACAGGTGGAAAAATCCTCTTCCATTCAACCACTTATGAAGGGATCTGCGAAAGCTGTCTTGCAGATGAAAACCAGGCGGCTTCCGGCTAAGCAACAGCAGCAGACAGGCATAAAGCCTGCAGCACATAAACTCTATATATAATTCATTTATTACAAAGGAGATCAATACTATGACAAAATGGGTATGCGGCGTATGCGGTTATGTTTATGAAGGCGACAAACTTCCGGACGGTTATGTATGTCCGATCTGCGGAGCTCCCGCATCTAAATTTATCAAACAGGAAGAGCCAGAGGCGGAAGGCGAAGTTACTTTCGCATGCGATCATGAAGTAGGAATCACCGAAGGTGTTCCGGCCGACATCGTTAAAGATCTGCGCGACAATTTCAACGGAGAGTGCTCTGAAGTTGGTATGTATCTGGCAATGGCGAGAGTTGCATTCCGCGAAGGATATCCGGAAATCGGCCTTACCTATCAGAGAATCGCAAACGAGGAAGCAGATCATGCATCCAGATTTGCTGAAATGCTCGGCGAAGTAGTTACCTCAAGCACCAAAAAGAACCTTGAGATGAGAGTCGCCGCTGAGGCTGGCGCTTGCTCAGGCAAGCTTGACACTGCTATGAGAGCAAAGAAAGCCAACCTTGATGCAATCCATGATACCGTTCATGAGATGGCTAAGGATGAAGCCCGCCATGGCCGTGCATTCAAGGGTCTGCTGGATCGTTACTTCGGAGAATAATTCGAAACCCGGAATAATTCGAAACCCGCTGTACGGGGAATGGCAGACAGCCGCAATCTGCAGCAATCAGATAAAACAATAAATCGATACATGATTATAAGATCATAAGCCGCAGGCTGCCGCGTCAGGGATTGCATTCCTGATGCGGCAGCCTTTTTCATACCAGCTTAGCTTACTGCTCCCCCAGTCTGGCCTCTATGATCTCTACTGTTTCCGCCAGGGTGAGCCCTTCCGAGTCTACAATGATTTGCGCGTATTTTTCATAAAGCGGACATCGTTCATTGTACAGATCTTTCAGTGTCTGTCCGCTGCGGACGGCTACCCCGCGGCCTTTCAGGTTTCCGACCCGCTTTTCTATATTTTTGTACGACTGTTTCAGATAGACAATGGTTCCGATTTCACCCAGATGTTCCATGGCATTTTTACCGTAAACAGCGCTCCCGCCCGTTGCGATCACACACCGCTCCGCCCGGATCTGACTGTTAACTGAATTCTCAATGGCCAGAAACCCGTCGATTCCGTCCCGGTCAATAATTTCAGACAGCAGTCTACCCTCCCGCTCCTGAATCAGCAAATCTGAATCGATAAAACGATATCCCAGCCTCTTGGCCAGCACTACACCTGCCGTGCTCTTGCCGACCCCCGGCATACCGATCAAAATCACACAGCTTTTATTCTCACTTTTCAACGTCAGCACACTCCTTACCTGATCCTGATATTCTGCTTTCAGATAAACCCGTGTTAAAGGTACCCTATTTTTTACGGGAGTGCAAGTATCAATGATGTGTTAAATGACACGCTGT
>Ga0256404_1006604_pt1 | contig 19025 bp, 21 predicted proteins | sample RumenRJG_01DNA_FD_185990 | JGI IMG/M metagenome (GOLD analysis project Ga0256404, IMG submission 185990) | Bovine rumen microbial communities from Lethbridge, Alberta, Canada - RJG_01 | ecosystem: Host-associated > Mammals > Digestive system > Stomach > Rumen | place: Canada: Alberta | collected...
CTTTTTCTTTTAAGTATACCACACTATTACAAACAAGTACATAGTAAAACGAAAAATTTGACATAAAAAATGCAGGTTTTATGCGACCTGCGATAACTTTTTTTAATATTCAACTGTCAAACTCCCGAATTTGCATATATAAATATCAAAACTTTTGCAAGACTTGCAAAAACTTCTCATATATAATTGTCATATAATGTGTTATAATATCTACATCTTAATCATTGTATTGGAGGTGTAGATATGTTTCAGACACTTGAATCAAAATATCCAAAATTCTATCAGTTTTTCCGGTTATTTGTAGTAGTGATGTCATCGATACTTTTTGCCTGGAACTTATGTTGTTTTGCTAAAACAGCTAATCTTTTCCCGGGTGGTTTTGCAGGACTGTCACTATTGTTACAGGAAATCATATTTAAGTTTCTTCATATTAAAATTCCATATACAATATTTAATATTGTATTGAATCTCTTTCCGATTTATATTGCATTTAAGTATATTGGCAAGAAATTCACGCTTTACTCAATATTAACCATATTTTTATCAAGTATTTTTGTGGACATTTTACCACATTACATATTTACGCAGGACATCCTGTTAGTAAGTGTTTTCGGTGGACTTATTAATGGCTTTGCGATTTCTCTCTGCCTCAATGTGGGGGCTACTACTGGTGGTACAGATTTCATAAGCATTTTCCTGTCACAGCAGAAAGGCATCGATGCATGGAATTACATCCTGCTTGGAAATGCAATTATGCTTATCGTCGCAGGAGCATTGTTTGGCTGGCCTATTGCACTTTACTCAATTATTTATCAGTTTTGTAGTACACAGGTTATACAAATGCTTTATAAACGTTATCAGAAAGAAACGTTATTTATTATTTCCGATAAATCTGATAAAATATACCATGCAATAAAAGAACTGACTAACCACGATGCTACTTTATTCAAGGGCATCGGCTGTTATGAAGAGAAAGAAAAGACACTTATATATTCCGTAATCAATGCCGAGGCAAAAAGACAGTTAATTCCATTAATCCGTTCAATTGACCCTCACGCATTTATCAATATTGTTAAGACCGAGGAATTGTCAGGAAGATTTCACAATATTCCTAATGACTAAAACAATGTTTATTAAATGGCTAAATCAAGCCTATAATCTATTAACTATTTAATAGCTAAGTCAAACCCAAAATATATTGTCTATTTAATGACTGTTGAAATATTGAAAATAAATGGCTAAATATTTAGAAAGGACGAATATTTATGAGCTTTATGCATATTAAGAAATACCGATTTGCATTTTCCATAATTGCAATCATAATCCTCATATCCGGCTTCTGCTTTGAGAATACCAAAACAGAACCTACATATTTATGCACACCAATTGAAGCTCATAATCCTGCCATAAATATTACAAATAATGCAGGTTCAGATACCTCAATCTGTACTGCTGAAATGCTTGGTTTCTACTCGCCTGCTTATCAGCAACGTATCGAAAGCAGGCAGCTTCTTCGAAATGTAAAGGAAGAGATAATTTCTGATTTCATATATACATTTTTATTAAGTATTAACGGCACACGTTTTAAAGTCAAATATGAACTGGTTCCATTTATTAAAACCTCCAATAAAGAACTGGTTATAAGTTATATACATAATACGGACGGCAAAAAAAGAATCTAGTTACGCTTCTCTTTATCAGAAGCACATACACAATCTTATAATAATATTTTTTTAATTTAGAATTTTAATGCTTTTGCATAATGGAGGTTAACTATGATTCAGAATATTTTTGTAGGCGTACTATGTGTTATTGTATTAGGAGTAGGTGTGTTTGGTTTCTGGCTCGATAATGGTAATTCATTTAAGAAAAAAGATTCAGATGAAAATAATGATAAAAAAGTTTTCTAATACATATGTAGGTTAATTCATAGTTTTTCAAATAAATTATCCTATTTAATATTAACACAAAAAGAGTTTCGTTCTGTAACAGCTTTAATTATCAGACCATTACCCAGTCGATAATATCAGCTATACTTACAAACGAAACTCTTTTCATACTTTAAAATTTTTCTGTTTTAGATAAATCAGAACCTATTAATGCATTCTGAAAATCAAATTACCAGTTGTATAAAACCTTAGAATACAACAACTAATAACATTTTAAATCTTTCTTTACCATAAACTGCATGAGGATGTTTTGCAGGCATTACAATTGATTCGCCCTCATGTAATTCATATTCTTTTCCATCAATTGTAATTCTACCAACACCATCTAAACATGTTACCATTGCATCTCCACCTGATTCGTGTGTACTGATTTCCTCATCTTTATCAAATGCGAATAATGTAATGCTCACATAATCATTCTGTGCAAGTGTCTTACTTACAACCTGTCCGTCCTGATAATTAACCTGTTCTTTTAATACTAAAACTTCTGCTTTGTCAATGTTTTTCATTCTTTCCATTGCTAAAATCTCCTTGTTCTTAATTTTTTAATTGCTGAAAGCTTCTTACTTTTTATTTTCAGACTGCCGAAAACTTCACTTTTTATTTCCGGATTGCTGAAATTATCCTGATTTTTAGATTGCCAACGGCTTCCTACTTTTTTGATTTCTAGATTGCCTCTGTAGCTGTCCCTGATGATAATAATTTATTCAGAGGATTTTTAAGATATTTACCAAAGAATTTAACTACAATACCCGTAAATAATGCCGCTATTATAGTTCCCTCCCTTGTTCCTACTACCCTGCCTTTATAAAATATCAAAGATAATACTATTGATATTATAACACAGGAAATGTCAAAACCAATCTTTATATTTCCGAAATTTTTACCACTTTTATCAGAAATTGCTTTCACAAATGCTTCGCCTGAATTCATAATTACATTTGCAATGACCGATAATGCTATTCCAAAGCCCAATATAATTATTCCACTTATGACTAAAATAATTCGTACTAAATAATTATCTACTGAAATGTGTGAAACACACCACATTCCAAAATCTGTAAAATATCCAAATAAAAACGATAATGGTATCTGCAATAGCTGGATAAGTTTAAATTCTTTTCTTAATATAACTATTTGTCCAAATATCAAGGCACAATTCCATATAATCAGCCATGTTCCAAGTGATAATGAGATAAATTTACAACTCATAACATTTGCAACTGAAGAAATCGGTGAAACTCCTAATTCGCCTCTTTTAGTTATCGCTACGCCTAAAGCCGAAAAAAATAAGCTTACAATGAATAAAGAATATCTTTTTATCATTTCATTTGCGCTCATAACTACACTTCCTTACTATTAAATTTTATCAGCGCTATTAATCATCTCACAAATTTTTCCATATGTCAATCTGTGCCAACTCCTGATACGATTTCAAAACACCTTGTGTTTTAGAATAAATCCAGCATATTATCCAAATATATTTTCTCTCTTAAATTAATCTGGTACTCTGGTTTGGTCATATAATACAGTAAAAATTCAAGAATCAATGCACTTCCAAGTCCACGTCCTTCTATTTTGAAATTTGAAAAGCCCATCGGCAAATAAATATTTTTAATATCATTTATGCTTATAAATGTAGGATTAGTCATTGCCCTTGAAAATGAGTATCCAACACCATCGTCTAATGAAGTACAGTGATGTTCAGGACAATTTTCTCCGAGATTCTTACGACTTACATTTTCATAACATAGCTTTCTTACTTTGCAATCAGGCGAGCAACATTCATTGCATAGGAATTCCACTTTATCCTTTTGCTTTTCAGACAGATTATTTAACTTATCAAACTCCTTATTCAATCGGAAATCAGGTACAACATATTGAAAATCATCTCTATTTACTTCATTTTGAAATTTCTCAAAATCGGTTATAACCTTAGTGGTAGAAGACACAAAATAGAAACTCTGATAATTCTTTTTCAGATAATCTAACAACAGGTCAGAATGGATAATCACACCATTTTTCTTATCTTCATTTCTTCCAAATAAAGTACATAGTTCATTGCATTTTCTATCAGAAAGATGTTCTGCTCTAAGCAATGAATTACTGAACGTAAGCCTTGCTGAAATATCATATTCCTGAACTAATTCTAATACCTTCTCCGGACTCTGATTCCCAAACGAAGTCCGTCCGCCACCCCATATACAATCCTCTGGCGCGCCATATATAGAACCTATATCACACCAATCATAAAAAAATTCTCTGTGTTCCCTGTATATTGGTAAAAATACACGATACAATTCATAGAATTCAAATAAACCCGGAAGATGGTAATACGCAACCTTTCTTGTAGTTTTATTCATTTTTACGTCATCACTTTCTATTTTCTTTATATAAATTTTCTTACTATCTTGCTGAATTTCTTTCTAAATACTTTGCTGAATATCTTACCGAATACCTTGCTGAATATTTTGCTAAATATCAATATATCTGCTATGATTATTTATCATAACATAAGGAATTTTGCTTGTCCATAAACCCTCTTTTATAGATAAGCTTATTGCTTAGGCTTCTCACATATAAATTGTATTTTTTAATCTATATTCAAAAAATTTGTATATATAAATATTAAAATTTATTGTAGAAATTGCGTGAATTTATCAGGTATCTATTTCACTCTCAAATTTTGTGTACATTCAACGGACAGACAATTGAGCCAAATTGTCCGACTATAGCAAACTCTCTCATAATTCTTAATCGTGTGTGAGTTATAAATTGAGTGTTTGCTATAGACGAACAACTTTGGCTTAAATGTTCTGAACGCTGAATGAATACAAATAATCAAAAGAGAGTGAAATTGATACCGATAAATTAGCAATTGAGACATAAATTTCAATATTTATATATGTCAAATTCTTTTAAATCTGCAATCATAAAATACAATTTATACGTGTGAAGCCTTAATAAATAAGCTTATCTCATAAATGATGTATTAATTCTTCATTTACCCCTTGCCTTTTTCTGACTTAATTATATAATAGGAGTTATCGTGGGGTAATATCCTAATTTTGCGATAACACTTATTAATAATATATTTAATTCTACAAATATGTAGGTATGGAGGAAATAATGAAAGTAATAATTGCTGGAGACGGAAAAGTCGGTGCCGCTATAGCACGACAGCTCTCCTCTGAAGGCTATGATTTAACACTTATTGATTCTAAACAGGAGGTCTTAGACAGTACACTTGACCAGTATGATGTTATGACTGTAACCGGTAACTGTGCAACTATGAATGTACTTGAAGAAGCTGGCATTTCCGATGCCAAGCTGCTTATCGCCGCTACAAGTGCCGATGAAATTAACCTGTTATGCTGCTTAACTGCTCATACTCTTAATCCGCATATTCATACGATTGCACGTATTCGTAATCCTGAATATTCTGAACAGATTTTCAAGATGAGTGATACATTTGCACTTTCTCTTGTAGTTAATCCCGAGAAACAGGCTGCACATCAGATAGAACGTCTTCTTAAACTTCCGGGTTTTTTGAAAAGAGATTCATTTGCAAAAGACAGAGTGGAAATTGTTGAATTAAGAATTAATGGTGAAAGCCGTTTAAATGGCGTGGCATTATCAAATCTTGATTCCATTATTAAATGTAAGGTTTTAGTATGTGCTGTTCTTAGAAAAGGTCAGGCAATTATGCCGGATGGTAATTTTATATTTCAGGAGGATGACCGAGTATTTGTTACTGCTCCTACTAATGAACTTGCAGTTTTATTAAAAAATCTTGATATAATTACACATAAAGTTAATCACGTAATGATTGCAGGTGGTGGTCGTGCAGGCTATTATCTTGCAAGCAAATTAATCCGAAGCGGAATTCATGTACAGATTATTGAGAAAGACCGCGAACGTTGTGAAGAATTAGCCGACCTGCTTCCAGCAGCCGATATAATATGTGGCGATGCAAGCAATCACTCAATCTTAGAGAGTGAAGGCATTTCGGATTGTGATGCACTTGTATCAATGACCGGACTTGATGAAATTAATATTATCATTTCATTATTTGCAAATGATATCGGTGTTCCACAGGTTATTACTAAAATCGGACATTCCGAAAATACTGAAATTTTAGACCATCTTCCAATCGGAAGTGTCATTTGTCCTAAAGATTTATGTTGTAATACAATTGTCAGATATGTTCGTGCAATACATAATCAGTCAGGTGCGGCAGTATCTGTTCATTCTATAGCTAATGGTCTTGCTGAAGCAGTAGAATTCGTAGCAGATTCTAACACACGTAACTGTGGTATTCCACTTAGAAGTCTTCATTTGAAAAAGGGTACACTTATTGTTTGTATTACTCATAATGGTAAAACAGAAATTCCTAGTGGTGATTCATCATTTGAAGTTGGTGATACGGTAATTATAGTTACTAAAGCTGACCGCGTACTTCTTCAACTTAATGATATTTTTGAGTAAAGGAGAACGCATATGAATTACAAGAAAATAAATCGATTTCTTTCAGGTATTCTGATATTAGAAGCTGTATTTATGATTCCTGCAATGCTTATCTGTATCTATGATAAGGAAACAAAGGTTGCACTTTCTTTTCTCGCGACAATAACAATTGCAATAATATTAGCAGGAATTTTGTATTTATTCAGTAGAAATCCTTCTAGTGGTTTTCATCCAAGAGAGGGACTCGTATGTGCATCTACCTGCTGGATTCTCATAAGTCTTGTTGGTTGTCTGCCATTCTTTATCTCAAGACAGATACCATCTTTTATAGATGCACTGTTTGAGATTGTATCAGGTTTTACGACAACAGGTGCCAGTATTCTATCCGATGTGGAATCATTATCAAGAGGACTTCTGTATTGGAGAAGTTTCAGCCATTGGCTCGGTGGTATGGGGGTATTGGTACTGCTTATGGTATTTGTTCCTAAAAGTGACCATAATACCGGTTCGACAATGCATTTGTTAAGAGCTGAAAGTCCCGGACCAAATGTCGGTAAACTCGTTCCACGTATGAAGAAAACTGCCCTTGTTCTCTACGGTATATATATGGCTATGACAATATTGAATTTCATCTTCCTTTTTGCAGGAGGTATGCCATTATTTGATTCTGTTTGTACAGCATTTGGAACAGCAGGAACAGGTGGGTTCGGAATTAAGAATTACAGTATGGCAAGTTATAGTCCATATTTGCAAAATGTTACTACAGTATTTATGTTGTTATTCGGTATTAACTTTAGCTGCTATTATCTTATTCTTACAAAACATTTATTAAGTGTCTGGAGAGATGAGGAATTACGTGCATACCTTGGTGTATTCGTGGTATCTACGGCATTAATTACGCTTAATATCTATCATCTTTATTCAAGTGTAACTACAGGACTCCGCCACGCAGCATTTCAGGTCTCAACGGTTATGACAACAACCGGTTTTGCAACAGCAGACTTTGATAAATGGCCGATTTTCTCTAAACAGCTAATGTTATGTCTTATGTTTGTGGGAGCAAGTGCGGGAAGTACCGCAGGAGGACTTAAATTTCAACGACTGTTATTACTTCTTAAGAATTTGAGACGACATATACACCGTACTTTATATCCTAATAAAGTTCAGGTAGTCCGAATGAATGGACAGAAAGTAAGTGAAAAGATTCTTGAGGGAACTGACCTTTATCTTATCGCTTATTCATTAATTCTGATTTTCAGTTTTATGCTTATATCGATTGATAATTTTTCGATTACAACGAACTTTTCAGCAGTTGTAGCCTGCTTTAACAACATAGGTCCCGGACTTGATGCTGTCGGTCCAACCTGTAACTTTGGTGGTTTTAGCATATTCTCAAAATTAGTTCTGATTTTCGATATGCTTGCAGGCCGACTTGAGATTTTACCACTTCTCGGTATGTTAAGTATAAGTACATGGAAACGAAGATAAATATTATGTAATACCAGAGGTAAAAGTTCAAACATTTGAAAGAAATGAGGATTATTATGACTTTAACTAAGAATAATAAAACGATATCACCAGAAGAAAGAAGAACCAATAATAACGCATTTATAAAAAGTCTTGGAATAATGTGTTACGAGCAGCTTCCGGTAATTGAGAAAGTAGAAAAAATAAAAGATATCGACACTATATGCAAAAGAGCAATTGCATGTTTTTTATCATGTCAGTTAGCCTGTGATATAAATGAGGATAATGACGTTGAGGAATCAACAGAGTTCTTTAAAGAACTTCTCAAAAAATATGAAGTTTCTGATAAACTATATGAGAATGAAAAACAGCTTTTTACAGGTGATTACACTAAGCAGGATGCCATTAACATAGCCTGGGAATATGAATCATACTGGGCTCTTGTGTGGGTACTTGGACTTATTGATGATATTAAAATGTCAGATGAGATATGTGATTGTGAGAAAGCGATTGCATTATTTGTAGAAAATGAAGACTATAATGAATTTAAGAAATCGTGCAAATTAAGAAGCATAGATGAGATACTTGATATGACAGACCTGTATTTCCGCTATCATTGGGCGTGTGTTGAGAAAAGCATAAAGCCTGAAACAGAAATCGGAAGCATTAATCCTGATGTTGTTATTGAGCGTAGAAAAGCTCTCGAATGGGTTATAAGCGATGAATATGACTGGAACGACATATCACTTGATACGTAAAATTCATGACAGATAATTGCCTCTTCAATATGCAATTATCTGTCAAAATTCTATAATACCATTAATAAAGTTCCTATACCAATAAGTACACAACCAACTATTGATTTAGGCGTTACTTTCTCATGCAGAAATACAAATGCCATAATAAGTGTTATAACAACACTAAGCTTATCAATAGGAACAACCTTTGATGCATTACCCATCTGAAGCGCCCTATAATAGCATAACCATGATGCTCCTGTTGCCAGTCCCGATAATATCAGGAATAACCAGCTCTTTTTACTTATTTCCATAATTCCTGCCTGGGTATTTGTTATAAATACCATTCCCCAAGCCATTACAAGTACAACCAACGTTCTTATTGCGGTCGCAAGATTTGAATTAACTCCATCGATACCGATTTTGGCAAGAATCGATGTCAATGCTGCAAATACAGATGATAAAATTGCAAATACAAACCACATAAACATTCCTCCATTTCATAACTCTAATTATACAACTTATTCCATACTTGTACACTATCTTACTTAAAATATTTACAATTATTATTCAGTATTCGCACATATAAAGATATAGTATATTCATCTGTGTAGAAAAATTTGAAATATATAAATAGCGAAACCACTTGAAAGAATTGCGTAAATTTGTCAGGTATCATTTTTCGGCTCAAATTTTATGTACATTCACCAGACAGACAATTAAGTGGAGGGTGTAAGTCTATGGCACACACTTTCAGTACTCCTTAATCGGGTGCAAGTAAATGCCGTCCTCTGCAAAGTCTATTACGGTGCAGTAATCAAACGCGCTTCGCTTAAACGGTGATTAACTGCACCGACCTTTTGCATCTGACGGCATATAACTTGCACACACGATACGTCATAATTCAAGTGTGTACCATAGACTTACTCCCCCATTTAATTGTTCTGGATGTTGAATGAACATAAATAATCAAAAGAGTCGAAAAATGATATCGACAAATTAGCAATTCTTACAAAAGTTTCACTATTTATATATTCAAATTTACTATACACAGAGAATTTAACTCAAGGGTATATGTGCGAATACTGAATTAGCAATTGTAAATATTTCTATGATATGCTAGAATTATGGTAATTAAGTTGTATAATGCGATGGACATATGTTTAAAGTTGTATATCCAGCATTACGATATTTTATATTTACAGGAGTGTGTGGAAATGGGACTATTTAAAGATTTATTTTCTAAAACAGCAAATAAACTGGCCAATGAAGTAATTGATAATGTAAAGAATTATGCAAATGACAATGTTGCTGCTTCAAGTTCAGCTAAACATGGTAAAAATCTAAGTGTAAATGAACGAATCGAAAAGGTTGTTCGTGAATGTTATCCCGATTATGAACTTAAGAAGAATGTTTCTTCTGATATATTTAATGGTGAAAAATTTGCAGCAAAATATACATATACTTTAAGCAGATTTGATACTGTACGTTTAACAATTATGGTATTATCAGATAAGAATGCTTATAGACGTTCAGATGTCGTAGCTGCACATAACGCAAGTGAGAATGCTGGAGTTCATTGTATTAATATAATGACTTATCTTCCTAGTACAGAGGAATATATCAAACAAAGAATTGCAGATAACATAAAGTAATTATTTGACATTTCCAAAATCAGTTTTATAATATGTGTAAAAGAAAGAGAAATGTAATTCATATTACACCCATGGCGGGCGAAGCATATACCCTAGATGATTTTGTGGGTAATCCGTATATGTTCAGTCTGGTGATATAAGCACAGCTTTATATCTTCAAAGTTTTTTCTCTTTCTTTTTTTATACTCTTTTTTCATCATATATTACCCTGGAGGCTATAACAATGAATAATTATGTCAGTATTACAGATTCATTTAACCATACAGAATTTAATAATTTTCTTGAATCTAAAATGATGACTTCTTATTTTGATAAAAGTGAGATTGATTCTATTAAGAATTACATAGATAATTCCACATATGAAGCTATGAAAATGAAACTTTTAAATGGAACTTTTCCTGATGAACCTGCTACGAAGTTAATCATTAATAAGGCCGGAACATCTAAAAAGAGAATTGTCTACTCCTATAGTTCTGATATAAATATCACTCTTAAATTTATTGCTTATAAACTCCATTATTTTGATTATTTATTCTCAGATAACTGCTACTCATTCAGGCATAATTATGGTGTTTCAAATGCTATCCGCAAAATAAAGCATAATAAACACATCAAATCTCAGTTTTGTCTCAAAGTTGATATTAAAAATTACTTTAATTCTATGAACATTGATATTTTATTATCAAAGCTTGAGGTAATAAAATCTACTGATTTAGTTCTATACAAATTATTTGAAAATATTTTAGTGGAAAACCACGTTTATTATAATGGCAAAATTATTACTGAAGCTCATGGTGGAATGGCAGGAATTCCGATATCTCCATTTTTCGCTAATATTTATATGTCAGATATAGATGCTTATTTTTACGAAAATAACATCGAATACTACAGATATTCTGATGATATAATTCTCTTTGCCGATACATATGAGGAACTTATGTCTCTCAAAAACATACTATATTCTAAGATAAATGATTTGAAATTAGAAATAAATCACGAAAAGGAATACATTACAAAGCCTGGTGAAGTCTGGGAATTTCTTGGTTTCTCTTACTGTAATGGCGAAATAGATTTATCAGAGAATTCCATTCGTAAAATGAAACAGAAGATTAAAAGGAAATCAGAGGCACTAAGGCGCTGGCAGCGTAAGAAAGGACTGCCAAGTGAAAAGGCTGCTATCGGTTTTATTAATACAATAAATAACAAATTGTATGGAAGAAATATCTCTAATATTATGTCAGATAATTTCACTTCGGATAAATGTTCGTCTGCCTCCTTAACTGGTATTTCTTCGGATATTATTTCGGATATTTCTTCAAAAAATTTTGCTGATTCATCTCTTGAGACAGCCGAAAAATTTAGCAATGATTTCTCTGATTTTACCTGGAGCCGCTGGTTTTTCCCTAATATCACGACAACAAAAGGACTTAAAATCATTGATGATTATATGCAGGAATATATCCGCTATACGATAACCGGACGGCATTATAAAGGCAATTACCGTATTAAATATGACACCCTTAAAAAACTCGGCTACAGAAATCTTGTTAATGAGTATTATAAATCAAGAAATTAATGTGTTTTGCATATTTTATAGATGCCACATACACAGATACATAAAAAATATGAATTAGTTTGTATTGTCAGCATTATATATCTTATGTACTAAAAGACTACAAAATATTTATTTCCACCTTGAAAATGATTGATTAATACCTGGATTTGTAATAGAATATAAATAGTTATGAATTTTGTCTAAATTATTTTATTATCGAATTATTTTTTTATAAAAATTACACAATATTATTCAATAATTTAGACGTAATACGGATTATTTACAGAGGAAAGGAGTCCTACCAATGAATAACAACGAGAAAAAGAAAGTAAAGGAACTTTCAGAACTGGCAAGAAATAATACTCTTGCAACATTTACACATACTCTTACTGTTGTGTTAATGATTTTATTTACCACACTTAAGACCTTTAAGGGTGACCAGTCAATTATCTATTGCATAATTGCCTATGTGCTTGGATTTGCACCTGTAATCGGTGAATTTATATCCATGAAGAAAAATAAAGATACTACGATGGTTAAACATTTTCTTGCTATCGGATTCGCAATCTTTTACACATTTACAATATTTACATCAACTAATAACCTGACATTTGCATATGTTATTCCTTTGATTTTAATAATCTCTGTGTATAATGACATCAAATATTCTACACTTATTAATGGTGGTGTAATTATTGAAAATATTATTATAGTTGCTGTAGGTGCAACTAATGGTAAATTCGGTTATGCAGGTGTGTATTCATCTGTTGTCCAGATTACAGTAGTTCTCTTAATTTCATTCTATTCAATACTTACATCTCAGACCTTGAATCTTAATTCTAAGCAGAAGCTTAAGAATATAACCGAGGCACAGGCTAAGACACAGAAACTTCTTGACGATATATCTGATTTATCAGAAAATACCAAGTCAAATGTTGAAGAAATAAATGTACAGATTGAGAAACTTAATGAATCAACTAAACAGACTCAGCTTGCAATGAATGAAGTATCTGCCGGTGCAACTGATACCGCTGATGCAGTACAGACACAGATGCAGCAGACGGAGGCTATCCAGAATAAAGTTGATATGGTTACTGAAGTAACTTCACAGATATCTTCAAATATGCTTCATACTTTACAGGCTTTAAATGACGGAAATACTAACCTTAACAGTCTCGTAGATAAGATTAATATTTCTGTTGAAAACAGTTCAGATGTAGCCAAACGTCTTGAAACTCTTAATAAATACGTGGATGAAATGCATTCTATTATTGGAATAATCAGTGATATAACATCACAGACAAGCCTTTTATCACTCAATGCAAGCATTGAAGCAGCTCAGGCTGGAGAGGCCGGAAAAGGATTTGCTGTTGTCGCTTCAGAAATAGCCAAAATGGCAACCCAGACTGATGAAGCAACATTACATATAACCGGACTTGTTAAAGATATTTCAGATGCCATTACACAGGTCGTTGAAGTTATCTATCAGATGATTGATGGTATTCAGGAAGAAAAACAATCATCTATTAATGCTACTGAAAGTTTTAAATCTATTCAGTCTAACACCGTTGAAATTAAGAATAATATTGGCACACTTGAAAATAATATTAAAGAATTAAAGGTTTCTAACTTAGAAATTATTGATTCAATCCAGACGATCTCTGCTATTTCCGAAGAGGTTTCTGCACATGCGACTGAAACAATGTCATCTGAAGACAAGAATACGGAAATTCTTGATATTATTTCTTCTAAAATGCAGTCACTTGTTGACTTAATGAACAAATAGATTATCAAACTGATTATTAGAATTGAGGATTATTATGTATACAATCGGACAGGTTTCAAAAATGTTTAATTTACCCATATCTACTCTCAGATATTATGATAATGAGGGGTTATTTCCAAATATAGCCCGTTCATCGGGTATTCGTAAATTCAGCGACCACGAAATTGAAACCTTAAATCTTATAGAATGTCTTAAGAAATCAGGTTTGGAAATCAAAGACATTAAACAGTTTATACAATGGTGTAATGAAGGAAGTTCTACTTATGTCAAAAGGAGACAGTTATTTGAAAGTAGAAAACTTGCTGTTGAAGAAGAAATTAGCAAGCTGCAAAAGACTTTAGATATGCTTAAATTCAAATGCTGGTATTATGACAAAGCCATTGAAGATGGCAATGAGGACGGAATACACGCAATGCTTCCGGATAAACTGCCTGAGGATATCCAGAAATTATATGATAATTCGCATAGTGATTAAATAAATGATAAACTATAGATAATGCTATACAGATAATGAAACTCAAACTTTGTATACACTCGACATACATACATTTAAGACGAGATGACCATCTATAACACACACTTTCATAATTTCTTAATCTAGTGTGTGTCATAAATGGTCATCTCGTTTTAAGTATATGGCATTGAATGAACTCAAATAATCAAAAGAGTTGAATTGGTTTATGTAGCTTATTTTAACTCAATCATTTCATCCATATCTATAGAATATGAATCACAATGAAACTTTATTTTTCCAACATTTTTTGTATATTCTGTAAACTCTTTATACTTTGCACTAATTTCTATAACTATGTATTTTTTACCATCTATCGTCTCATTAAAGCAACCATATTGCCCCATAATATCCTCTGCCAAATCTGTTTCCGGACACACCATTATACCCGCCATACAATCATATTTATCTATAAGTTCAATATTAGCATATATCCTATATCTACTGCCACTATTTTCTACTTTATAGATATATGCCATATGCTTTTTACCATTCTTAACACCTAAAACAACCTCTTTATCCACAATAATTTCATTATTGATTTCCGGTATAGGTAATTCAAATGTTCCGCCTGTAAATTCACCATTTTCTTCAAAATCCATTGTATATATTGACTTAGTTCTTACTTTATCAAATGTCAAATTATCCTTACATAAGATAATAATGTCATCAATATTTATATAATCTCTTTCTCCTATATCCTTGTTTCCTGAAATTAATTTTATAAATGACTGGGTGCTAAAATCATCAAATTCACTATTATTCCTTTTAAAATAAAGTGCGTGTCCACTATTTCCCAATGGATATACTTCTAATGTTCCATCTTCCGAACGATATACACTATTCGTTTCACCTTCATCATATAATTTCTGTTTCGATAAATTAATCTTTATCTCCTGACCATAAATGTTTAAATCAACATAATTATCCGGTTTTAATTTTGTCCTGTATACCTCTTTATGCAGTGCTTTATCATTATATCCCATAATAGTCGATAATTCCTCAACATGTTCGTACCTGTCATCATTTTCTAAAAATATATGTGCATCATTATCTACATTTCCAATTAGAACAAGTTTTTCATTATCCCAATATACAAATCGTAATTCACCATTTTCATTCAGATTAATTATCTGGTCGGAATAATATATAGTTTCATTGTTATCGTCTACTTCAACCTTTCCTTTTCCGTAAACATAATTATATATTTTCTTAGCTGTAGATGCTAAACCATCATAATTGAAAACACCTATGCATAACATAAATATTGCTGCTGATATTGTAATATATAACCATTTATGTAAATGTACTGCTTTATTTTTTTTATTGCTTTTTGTATTTATTTCATCTGTTACATTATTCTCATTTTCACTAAATAACATATTAAGCGTATTATCTATTTTATCATTAACACACTTTGGTATTTCATTAATGCCTTTTAGTTCTTCTAGTTTTTCAAATTCTCCAAATTCATCAAACTCATTTTTCATATAAAGCGCCTCCTTTTTCTGATATATTACTGCTTTTTCTATCTGAAATCTTATCTCTTGCTCTCTTTAATCTGGTCTTAATCGTATTTTCACTTAAATCAAGTATTTTACTGATTTCCTTTATTGAAAACTCTTCTCCATAATACAGAATAAGAACTATTTTGTATTTTTCAGGTAAATCATCAATTAATGCATAGAATTGTTCTTCTGCATAATTTTTCTCGCTATAAACCTTTTTATCATTAACTGCATTTTCCAACTCTGCGCCTTCCATATAAATATATTTTTTATTTTTCTTGATAAAGTAGTTACATTTGTTAATAAGAATTCTTATTAACCACGTATTAAAATACTTTGATTCCTTTAATTGGCTAATCTTCTCATATGCTGTAATGATTGCTTCTGAAATTACGTCTGCCACGTCCTCATCACATTTCAGATATGATTTTGCAACCCGGTACATTGATAATCTGTTCATATTAATGATTTCCACAAAAGCATCATTATCTCCCTTTTTAGCTCTATCTACTATCTCTTCCATTTGTATATATCCGTACCTCCATCCTGCATTTATATCAGAATCTTTTTAATTATAACTGTATACTTTCTTAAATTAAATAGTTTCTCTGTTTTGTAACGTTACATTTAGATATCTATATATTAGATTATAATTGATGCATAAAAGTTTCACATTATAAAATAATTTTTGGATTTTATAAAATAAAAATACCGACCTCCAAATCGTTAGATTTTCTTAGTCTAACTTTTTGAGGTCGGTCCAACCTAGGCATATAGCTATTTAATGCAAATGTTTTATATTCAATAGCTATGTTTATTTTTAAAAATTATCATCTCTATTGTAATGAAAAATGGCACTCCCGCCATAATTTCATCTATAGGCAAATAGACATTATTTTAAAGCTAATCCATCCTTAAATGCATTTCCGACTTTTTTGCCAAGTCCGATATATGTGTTGTTCACAGGATCATATGTGATTGGCTTTAATTTTGCCGGATCAATCTGTCCATCTGTTAAAATGCTTTCATCTGCATTTACATTGACGATTTCGCCCACTAAAATTCCATTATCAAAACTCTTTACCTTACACTCAAGTGCCATTGGTAATTCGTCAATTAATGGAGCATTCACAAATTCACTCTTAGTTGCGTGGAAGCCTGCCTTTTCGAACTTATCAGGTACTTTCTTCGCTGATTCAACACCTACATAATCGCAAGGAACAACTGTATCCTCAGTAGCAATACTTACTGTAAATGCACCTGTTTTAGCAAGATTCTCTGTAGTCTTATGTGTAGACATACTTATCGATATCTCATTCATATCAGTAATAATTCCCCAGGCTGCATTCATAGCATCAGGTACTCCATTTTCATCATAAGTTCCAACAATCAAAACAGGCATTGGATACATAACCGGTTTTGCGCCAAAATTCACTCTACTCATTTTAAAATCTCCTTTGCAATTAAATTTTGTAAATCTCTTTACCTTTTTATAATACCACAAATTTTATTTATTTCCCCATTTTTTGTGTAATAAAATGAGAAATGCGGTTGACTTAGTTAGTTAATGTATGTTAGGATAGGTATTAGGAAATGGGTTTTTCAACCGTACGTGTTATTGTTTTAACAGCCAAGCGGTGTGCTCGTTTCTTTTTTTATATTTAACATATCGTACAAGTATTTATTACCATCTTTATCACATCTTACAATCAAATATACATTAAATACATTATATCTTATTAATTCATCATAATAACCATATACAGGCAAAGCAAATCTTGAATCATAACAATACCAACCATTTGTAGACGTAAATTTATGCTTTTCTTTTCTATTTTCTTTATGTTTTCTATTGTAAGCATTTTCTATTAATTCAGGTATTCCTTGTGCAGCATTTGCTTTTGCCTTAGAATTTGCGCCTTTTAATATTCTCGTATATTCTGAATGTGCATATTCATCCGGTAAATCTCTCCCTATATAAACTATATCTTTGATTACCGATATATTTCTCTTCTCCTCTTTATTCAATTATTATCCTCCGCTTATATTTATTCTTCTCAATAATGTCACTTATTATTTGTGATATTATTGTATTTATCTTTTAGTATAATGTCAAATACTATTTTAATTTTTCTTCCCATTCTGCCTCTTTAAACCCTGTCAAAACCTTATCACCATCAACTATAAGTGGTCGTTTTACTAACATTCCATTTGTAGCGAGAAGTTCTAACTGTTCTTTCTCACTCATATTTAGTAATCTCGCTTTTAAATTCATTTCCTTATAAAGCATACCACTCGTATTAAAGAATCTCTTTAACGGTAAACCACTTCTATTATACCATTCATTAAGTTCCTCATAAGTAGGATTGTCCTCTACTATATGGCGGTCTGTGTACTCAATTCCATTATCATCTAACCATTTCTTCGCTTTCTTGCAAGTTGAACACTTTGGATATTCTAAAAATAACATTTGTAATTCCTCCTGAATATATAATTTAAAACGCAAGACTATCTTTATGAACGATATGAATTCAATACGTTCTGCTATCCTTTTCAAAAGTCTCTGCCATTTCTAGTATTTTACCATACATCTTCTTTATGATGGCAGATATTTTTCATTATTTTTCTGAATTATACTGTACTTTGCCAATTAATTAGTACAATACATTTGTTTGATAAACGATTTATTTTATGTTGCAAAAATAAGGAGAGATACTAATGACAAATTTAGAAATGACTATTCAAAATTATTTAGAGTTTTGCTCTTTTCAAAAACGTCTTGATAAAAAGACACTGAAAGCATATAGAATTGACCTTATGCAATTCTATTCCTACTGTAATAATCTGACAATTACCGAAATAAAGCCTACATTTTCAGAAAAATATATTGGAACTTTGCACACAAAATATAAACCTAAAACCGTAAAACGAAAAATTGCATCTTTAAAAGCTTTTTTTCACTATCTTGAATACCGCGAAATAATCCAAGGCAATCCCTTTAATAAATTGCAAATACATTCCCGTGAGCCAATTATTTTACCAAAAACAATCCCTCTTCATACAATTGAATTACTTCTCAAAACAGTTTACTCAACAAAAAAGTCTGCAAAAACTGTGTATCAAAGACGTAATGCTCTACGTGATGTGGCTATATTTGAACTCTTATTTGCTACCGGAATACGAATTTCAGAATTATGTAATCTGTCACCTGCTGACATTAATATGTATGACGGGACAATTTTAATCTACGGAAAAGGCGGTAAAGAAAGACGTCTGCAGATGTAAATGTCAATATATGAATGTACAAAAAGTGGAAAATAAAAATGTACATTTTATCCGTTACTCTTCCTTTGAGTTTGGCTCAAAAAGTACTTTCTTATCTTTGAGTCT
>Ga0256404_1006607_pt1 | contig 19012 bp, 16 predicted proteins | sample RumenRJG_01DNA_FD_185990 | JGI IMG/M metagenome (GOLD analysis project Ga0256404, IMG submission 185990) | Bovine rumen microbial communities from Lethbridge, Alberta, Canada - RJG_01 | ecosystem: Host-associated > Mammals > Digestive system > Stomach > Rumen | place: Canada: Alberta | collected...
CGAGGGATTGGAGGGGCGGCGGAGCCGTTGGCGGGGCCGGAAGGCGCCGGCAATGGAGCGGAAGCGCAACCCCGCAAAGCCCGGCCGCCGCTTGCCGGCGGCGCCGCCAAAGAAATGAAAAAAAAACGCCGCGAAAACGCGGCGTTCGTTTTGCGGCTGGATTGAGGCAGGCCTTAGCCCAAGAAAACCTGGCCCTGGCCGTCGATGGCCAAAATCGACTTGCATTCCGAGCAGCGGAAGCGGCCCGCCCTTGTGGCCTTGAGCTTTCTTTGGCAGACCGGGCATGAGAATACTTTTGGAAAAAGCGAGTTTGTCTGTGTGGAACCGCTCTTGAAGAAGGACACAGCCTCCTCCGTAGAATTTTTAATATTGAAGAATTGAGAAAAGCCCAGCAACTGGAAGACTTCAAAAACTTTGGGCTGGATTTCCAAAAGCACGATGTCGCCGCCCTTGGGCTTTACCAATTTTAGGAAGGCGGTGAAAGAACCGATTCCAGTTGAAGAAACATAGTTTAAGGCCGAACAGTTGAAAATCAAATTTACAAAGCCCGCTTCAACTACCTTGTTGATGCGTTTTTGGAAAAAGCTTGAATTGTAGGTGTCCACATATCCGTTCAAAATAATTGAAACGCAATTTGGAACATCTTCGATTTTTGACAAAGATATTTTTAAGCTGTCGTCTTTCTCATCGTTAAAGCCAGGAACGAGAGTGTTATTGTTTACCATAATGGCTCCCTCAATATATATGTATTTTAACAAAAAATTCCTAAAATGTCAAATTTTATTTCGGCATTTTTATACATTTTTATTAGCCTTTGCGGCAAATTTTGCGTTTTTTTCCGCTTTTTGCCTTTATTGCAACATTTTTTCTTTTTTTCTATAATTGTGCCATGGATTTGAACAAGGTCTATGTGGTTCTTTGCAGGCCCGAGGAAAGCAGAAACATCGGCGCGGCTTGCAGGGCGATGGCCAACAACGGAATCAGCAAACTTAGAATAGTCGGGAAAAAAGAGGATTTTGACGAAGAGCGCGTGAGGATACTTGCCATTCATGCGGCCGGCATTTGGGAAAGCGCGGAATTTTTTAGCTCCATCCAAGAGGCCACGGCGGACTGCATCATCAGCGCCGCGACAACAAGGCGAAGGGGCAAAAAGCGCAAAGGGAAGCTCTTTTTGCCGGAGGAATTTTGTTCCTTTGTGAAAGATTCGGACGGCAAAGTCGCCGTGGTTTTTGGAAACGAAAGAACCGGCTTGACTGACGATGAGGTTGAGGCATGCTCGGTGGCGGTTACAATTCCGTCCGACCCAGGCTTTATGTCGCTTAACCTTTCCCACGCGGTGCAAATTCTTTGCTACCATTTATTTAGGGCGCAAACCCCAGGCCTTAAAGGCTACACAAAAATCCCTCTTTCGCGGCTGGACAAAACCGTTCAATGCATAGCCGACAACTTGCAAAAAATCGGCTTCTTTAAAATAGCGGGCCGCGATGACATGGAAAATTTTTGGCGGGGAATATTGGCCCGCGCAAGCCTTTCGGAAAACGAAGCCAAATATATAGAAAAAACATTCACAAAAACTGCCGGCCTTGCCTCAAGAAACGCGCTCGAAGATTCTAAAAACTGATTGAGTCTTGGTCTATCAAGCCCGTGTCGCGGCTAAGGACGGCGGCCCGCCGAAGGCAAGCCTTGAACTGACGGAAGTTTCCAGGCCAATCATAACGGCGCATTTTCTGAACAGCGCCTTGAGTTATCGACAAAGCCTTTCCGGATTTTTTTCTCATCTCGTTCAACTCATTCTCTATCAAAAGCGGAAAATCCTCAAGGCGCTCCCGCAAGGCTGGAACTTGTATCGGGAAGTCCACAATCCTCCAATACAGGTCTTCGCGAAAAAGCCTTTTCCTGACCATATCCTCCAAGTCGGCGTTAGTCGCGAAAATCAAGCGGACGTCGCTATGGCATTCCTCGTCGGAACCGATTGGCCTAAAGACTCCGCTTTCTATAACCCGCAAAAGCTTCGCCTGGCATTCAATCGGCAAATCGGCGATTTCATCCATGAACAAAGTTCCCCCGTCCGCCTTTCTAAAAAGTCCGTCTCTGTCGCGCGCGTCCGTAAAAGCGCCCCTTACATTTCCAAAGAGAACGCTTTCCATAAACTCGCTTCGAGCGTTTGCCATGTTAGCGATTACAAACGGCTTGTCTTTTCTAAGCGAAAGCTCGTGCGCTATTTTGGCGGCCATTGTTTTTCCCGTTCCGCTTTCGCCGTAAAAAATCAAGGGCAAGTCAGTGTCGGCCACCATCAAAATTTTTCTTCGAACTTCATTTATTTTTTCGCTGGAACCAAGCAAGCGCGCGAATTGAAGTATGTCGCTAAAATCCATAGCAGGCGCTTTTTTCGCGGGCTTTTCCTCCGCATGGATTTTTAGCAAAGAGCTTGCCTTGTATTTTTCAAAACAGGAATAAAAATCATGTTTGGTGAACGGATACGGTATCGCGCGCGTTTCAGCCCCTAAAGTCTTTTCGATGTCAAAAGCGCAGTCCACTTCGCGCAAAACAAAAAGCCGGCCCTTAAAAATTTGCAGGCAATCTTCCCAACGACCCGCGGCTTTCGCCCGCCAAGCCGATCTTGAATCCATAATCACGCAGTCAAAACAATCCTGCGACTGCAAGACAATTTCAAGCTGGACGTCCAAGAACATGCGCAAATTGTATTCTTCTTCAAAAACGCAGTCAAAGAAAAGATGCACGTCGTCGTCAGAGGCGACAACCGCGATTGAGGCATTGTTGACTTTTGAAAACATAATTTAATTGAATTACTTTTTAAAAATCCTGTACCAGACAAGCAATATTTTAAAGTATAAATACGGAAAAAGCAAGAAAATTTTTAATGGATTTTTTATAATTTCGCTCCAAATCTCGCGTCCCGCTTCAAAAGTGGATTCCTTGGCGCGATGGACTTGATCGCTGAAAATTCCAATCGCGTCGCGGTAGTAGATAAAGACGCTTGACGCAAAGCGATTGCGGCGATTATATGACCAACAATCCTTTTCCTTGATGCCTTCGCTTAGCAAAACCAACGACGGAGACGCCTTGTAAATCGCCTGAATGATGTCGTCTTCCTGCATCTTGGGATAATAGCCGACATAGCGGCCCACAACGCGCAAGTTAGGGAAAGTTTTTATCACATTGCCCGCGGCTTTTTGGAGGGATTTCTTTTTTCCGCCCAAAAGGTAGAAGCTTCGGTAGTGGTTGTCCAAAATCGTTAGAATGTCGATGAGCGCGGTGAAAGGGTTGTAGCGCGAAGGAGTCTCGCGCTTTAGAAAGGCGGCGGCCTTTAATATGCTCTTTGAAATCGGAAGGACCAAATCGGCGTTTTTAACGCATTCGGAAAATGTGTTTTTGCCGCGCGCCTTTAGCAAGCCCCAAATCGAAAGGAAAACGATTTGCTTAGTGCCTGGCTTTGCGAGCAATTCCAAAATCTCGTTCTCTAAATTTTCGGGACGGCAAATGTCAACGCCGACTCCCGCAATGTCAATTCTTTCGATAGCCATTTTTAGTCCTCCTACCCTAGTTGTCCAAAGCGCTTTGAATCGCCGCCGCCGCGTAAAGGGCGGCGGTCTCGCAGCGCAAAATATTCGTGTTAAAGTGAACCGCCTTAAAGCCGCGCGACAAAAGCAGCCCGCATTCATCGGGGCTTATTCCGCCTTCCGATCCGACCGCGTAAACGCAAGAAATTGGAGCGCGGCTTTTTGCAGGGCCAAGGCTTGCGGCGGCGGCTTCTTGGGCTTGCGCGCGATTTTGTTCTTGGCCCAAAAGCGCGTCCTTAAAGGAAACCGTTCCATCCGTTCTTTCATACAAGAAAAGCTTTAAGGCGCTTGGCTCATTTTCGTCAATCAAGTCAAGCGCGGCCTCCAGCTTTTGCGGCTGGAAAATTTTCGTCTCGACTTGCGAGCCGCTTTGCTGCCGCGCCTCGCGGATTATTTTTTCAAAGCGGTCGGGCTTTTGCAAAGCCTTTTCGCAGCCTGCTTGAGTGTAGTCTCCGATGACAGGAACAATCGCGGCCACCCCGCATTCAGTCGCCTGCCTTACAATCAATTCCATTTTTTGCGGCTTTGGAATGAACTGCAAAAGAACGAGACGAATCCGCGGGGCGGCTTCCAGGCCTTGCGGACAATCTTGTCCGGCGCAGTCTTTGCCTTGCGAAGAATTTCCGCCCGCAAAAGCCGTTGCGCAAACTTGAAGCGTCATTTTTTTCGCGCCGTCGTCAACCTTGCAAAGTGTGGATTCCCGCGAAACGCCGCCCGGAAGCGACAGAGTCACCATGTCGCCGACCGAAAGGCGCAAGACATTCCGCAAGTAATGGAAATCCTTTCCGCTTATTTCCAAGAGTCCTTTAGAATTTGGAGAAGCGGCGGAAACAAACTGTCTCATTTGCCGGAAGCGCCCTTATCTTTGCCGTCGCTTTTTTCGCCGTCATTTTCTTTCGCTTCGGCCTCTTCCTGCAACTCCTTCAAAGTCTTTGTGCCCTTTACAAGCGACTTGAAATTTCCTTGGTCAAGAATTTTCATCGCCTCTACAAGCTGAACGTCAAAGTCCAAATCATAAAGGCGCGGATCCTTTGTCCTGCCGACTTCGATGCGGACCAAACGCCGGAGCAAGCGCGAATCCAAGTCATAGTCCTTGCGCAACAATTCCGCGTAACTGGCGATGTCGCCCTCGGTCATTCCGGGATGGCTTTCGACGTATTTTCTAATCGTCTCGTCTTCCGAAAGCTTTAAGAAAGCCTTTGTCTGCTCTTCCGTGTATTCCGGGCTAAGGGTGATTTCCTTGTCCGGCGGAATTCCTATTTTGTCGATGTTGGTGTCGCTTGGCGTGTAGTAGCGCGCCATTGTCACTTTGATTCCGTCGTTATGCTTTAGCGTCATCACTTGCTGAACGCTGCCCTTGCCGTAACTGCGCTCGCCGACAAGGTAGGCCAAGTGGTTGTCCTTTAAGGCGCCGCTCAAAATTTCCGACGCGGAGGCCGAGCCCTTGTTTATCAAAACGACAATCGGCATGTCGCGGACAATCGTGTTTTCGGCGTTGGCGCTGATTGACCGTGTCTCAAAAGACAAGCGGCTTTTTGTGCTGACAATCGGGCCGTCGTCAATGAAGAAGTCGCCGATTTTGGCGGCGGAATCCAATAGTCCGCCGGGATTGTTCCGCAAGTCTATGATTAAGCCTGAGCATTTTTTTTCTTTAAATGACTCTATCGCCTCGCGCGCCCGTGGAACAGTGTCAGGAGTGAACTGGATGAGCTTCATGTAGCCGTAAAGATTTTCCTTGCTTTGAATCGTTCCAAATTCAACTGTAGGAACTTCTATCAAGTCGCGAATCAAAGTTCTTTTAAAAGTGACGCTTTTTCCGCGGAGAACCGTAACTTCGACGCCCTCGCCTTTTGGCCCGCGCAATTTTGAAAGAACGGTTTCCATAGACATTTCGGGAGTAGGCTCGCCGTTTATTTCTATCAATTTGTCGCCGGCTTGGATTCCGGCCTTGTAGCCCGGCGTTCCTTCTATCGGAGAAATCACGTCAACGTAAGCCGGATTGTCGGCGCTAGATTCGTTCCTCTTGGAAATCGAAAGGCCGACTCCGTAAAAGGCGCCCTCTGTTGTGTCGTTCAAGGAGCGCATGTCCTTTGCGTCAAGGTAAACGGTGTAAGGGTCGCCCAGCGACTTCATCATTCCGTCAAGCGCGCCCTTGTACAAAACCTCGGGGTCAACCTCCTCCACAAAACGGCTTTGCAATGTGTAAAAAATCTGCGCGATGGTCCGGATGTATTCGCTTGAATCAACTTGCGCGTCTTTTTTTTGGCCGCTTTCGGCAAAGCACTTTGAAACAAAAAAGCCCGAAACAAAAAAGCACAGCGCGAAAGCCGCCGCGCGAAAAACCTTAACCTTTGTTGAATGAGAATTCATAGTGCCGCCATTATATTCCATATACAATGAATTTTCAAGGGCGAAAATCGGGCGCAAGCGCGTCGGGAATTTCCACTAGCAAAAGCGCGCGAATTATGATAGAATGAAAGAATGCAAATAATTCCTGTTGCCAGCGGAAAAGGCGGCGTCGGAAAAAGCCTATTGTCCGCAAACCTTGCCATCGCTTTGGGCCAAGCCGGAAAGCGCGTTGTCCTTGCCGACCTTGACTTGGGCGCTTCAAACCTTCACCTTGTCCTTGGACAGCCTTCGCCAAAACACGGCTTGGGAACTTGGCTCTTGGGGAACGGAAACTTTGCCGACATCATTCAGCCCACCGAATACGAAAACCTAAGCTTTATCGCCGGTGACTCCGAGATTCCAGGCCTTACCGCGCTCAAGGCCCCGCAACGCTCCAAGATAATCAAAAATTTCAAGAACATCGACTGCGATTATTTAATCATAGACTTGGGAGCGGGAACGCACCAAATAATTTTGGACTTGTTCCTGCTTTCGCCGCAGGGAATCGTCGTTTCCGCGCCGGCGGTGACGGCGACGCTCAACGCCTACCTGTTCCTTAAGAACGCGGTCTTCCGCTTGATGAACTCAACTTTCAAAACTTCAAGCGAGGCGGCCAAATGGTTCCGCGAATTAAAGAAAAGCTCAAGCGCGATGCAAAAGCTTTACATTCCGCAAATGATGCAAGAGCTTGTGAAAGTCGATCCAAAAAATTCCGAAGCGGTGATGCGAAACCTTAAGATTTTCCGCCCGCGACTTGTGATGAACATGATCGACGACCCCAAGGACGCGGACAAGGCGCTTCGCATCCGCCGCTCCTGCAAGGAATATTTGGGAATAGACTTGGAGCACATGGGCGTCCTTTACCGCGACTCGCTGGAAGACAAGGCGCTCGCCTCGCGGCTTCCGATCGTCATTTACAAACCGCAAAACATTTTGTCGCAGGCCATCTATCGCATCGCCGAAAAAATCCTTTCCAGCGAAACCTTGCGTTTTGGCGACGAGTTTGAGCCGCCCGCCGACAACGTCAACAATTCCTTTGACGTGGCAACCGAGGAAGCGGAGGAAGACTACGAGGCAAAGATGGCGGGCCTTCGCGACTTGCTTGGAAGCGGAGCGCTTACCGAAGGCGAATTAGTGGAGACAATAAAAACGCTTTCATACGAGCTTACGCAAGTCCGAAAAGAAAACACTCTGCTAAAATCAAAGCTGGTCAAAGCGGCCGCCCAAGGGTTTAAGCTATAAAAGGAACGGCCGCAAGATTAAAATCGCGCCGTCGAATTGAAGGAGATAAAAATGCTTTACATAAACTACCCGTCATGGATTCATCCGGAGATTTTCCCTGGCGTTCCGTTTCTTGGCCTTTTGCGCTGGTACGGCTTGATGTACGTCTTTGCCTTTGGCTTTGCCTACGCCGCGCTAAAAAAGCAATTTAAGGAAGGCGCCTTGGAATGCCAAGGACGCTCCGCAAGCGAAGACGAGTTGACCAGCTTTATAGCGACTGGAATTGTGTTCCTGCTCATTGGCGCCCGCGTTTTTTCAACCTTAATCTACGACACTAGCGGAAAGTATTTGACAAAACCCTGGCTTATTTTTTGGCCCTTTGACGAAAGCGGCCGGTGGACAGGCCTTCAGGGCATGTCATACCACGGCGGCGCAATCGGCGGAACTATAGGCATGCTTGTTTGGTGCAAAATCCACAAACGCTCTTTTTTTCAATGGGCCGACGCGATGTGTACCGCGATTCCGCTTGGCTACACTTTCGGCCGCATCGGAAATTTCCTGAACGGCGAGCTATACGGCCGCATCACAAAAAAGCCATGGGGCATGATTTTTCCCGAAGCGGAGCCTTTTTCCACTTCAATCGATTGGGTAAAGAATTTTGCGGCCGACGTCGGCCTTTCGCTTAACGGCGCCGCCTTGGCGAACCTTCCGCGCCATCCTAGCCAACTCTACGAAGCCTTTTTTGAGGGAATCGTTCTCTTCGCCATTCTATGGATTCTGAGAAAGAAAAAGCCCTTTGACGGATTTTCGTCAGGACTTTACTTGGCGCTCTACGGAGCGTTCCGATTTGCGTTGGAATATTTTAGAATGCCCGACTCAGACCTTGGCTTTAGAATAGCAAGCGACCCTTCCGCCTCGATCAGCCAAAACACGTCGCTGTTGAATTTATCCACCGGCCAGATTTTGTGCGCGCTTATGATTTTGGCGGGAACTGGAATTATCGCGGGAACGGGGATAAGGGCGGCAAAAAAACAGAGCCGCTTAGCTTGAATAACCCTTAACAAATTCCATCTGTTCCGAATCAAAAAGGCCCAAGTCGGTAATCTTTAATTTTGGAATTACGGGCAGCGTCAAAAATGAAAGGGTCATGTAGGGCGCGTTGAGCTTGCAGCCCATCATGCGCGCCCAATGGCAAAGGTCCTCGTAGTCGCGCGCGACTTTTTTGCACAAGCGGCTTGCCATAAGGCCCGCGACGTCCAACTGGAGGTCGTGGACGCGCGCGCGGTTGGCCACCGCAAGCCCGCCCTTGTTGCCAATAATCCTATTAATGCACTTGACTATGTACTTGTCTTCGGTTCCGACGCAAATAATGTTGTGCGAATCGTGGGCCACGCTGCTTGCAAGCGCTCCGGCCTTAAGGCCAAAGCCGTTGACAAAAGCGACGGCGGGCTTGGCGTCTGGATTGTAGCGGTTTACGCAAACCAATTTTAAAACGTCGGTCTTTGTGTTGGACTTTAAATAGCCGTCTTCCAAGCTGGCGTACATCAAGGCGCTTTCTGTAAAGACTTCCTTGTCGACGGCCTTTATCGTCCTTACTTGCGCGGTGTCGGAGCGGACGGCGATGTCGGCGGCGCTTATTTTCTTGCGGTTAAAGTTGTTTATGCCTTTGGCGCTTGCGGGCTTAAAGCAGGAACGGCCGCCGCTTATGACGGTTTGTCCGTTTACGACAACTTTTTCAATTTTCATTTTTTTGATTCCGCTGACAACGATAAAGTCCGCGCTGTCGCCTTCCTGCAAAAGGCCTACGTCAAGCTTGTAATGCTTGATTGGATTGTAGGTGGCGGCGCGCAAAACGTCAAAGGAATCGTAGCCCTCGGCGACAAGCTTTTTGACCAAGCCCCAAAGAAGGCCCTTCTCCAAATCATTGGAATGCAAGTCGTCCACGCAAAACATAAGCTTTTCCGGGGCGACCTTAAAAAGCGGAGCGAGCGCCTTAAAATTCTTTGCGGCGGAGCCTTCGCGGATTTGAACGAACATTCCGCATTGAATTTTTTCCAAGCCTTCTTCGTAGGAGGCGCTTTCGTGGTCGGTGGAAATGCCCGCCGCCGCGTATTTTTTTAGCGCCTCGCCGCTAAGCATCGGAGCGTGGCCGTCAACGGGCTTTCCCAATTTTTTGGCGGCGGCGATTTTTGCCATGACCTCTTTGTCGCCGCCCAAGACGCCCGGAAAGTTCATCATCTCGCCAAGGCTTACAACCCGCTTGTTCTTTAAAAGGCGGGCGACGGCGGCGGAATCCAAGAACGCGCCTGACGTTTCAAATTTCGTGGCCGGAACGCAGGAGGGAACGGCGAAGTAAATTTTCATCGGAGAACGGGCCGCGTCCTTTAGCATAAAGTCAAAGCCCGCCGCGCCGCAAACGTTCGTTATTTCGTGGGGGTCAGCAACCGCCGCGATGACGCCGCGCCTAAGCGATTCATACGCAAAGAACTGGGGCGTGACCATGCTGCTTTCTATGTGAACGTGGGAATTCACAAAGCCTGGCACAAGGTATTTTCGCTCGGAAGTTTGACAGCGCTCGATTTTTTTTATGCGGCCGTCTTCGACAAAAAGCTTTCCGCCGTAGGCTTCCCGCTTTACTACATCAACGATTTTTCCTTCAAAAACTTTCATAACTCACTTTCTGCGAACAGTGAACCGCGTCTTTGGCGCCTTGTTGCGCTCGGCCCGCGCTTTGTATTCGTTGTAAAGAATTTCCTGGGCGCGCTTTGCCGCCTCGCCCGCCTTGGGCTTAAGGGCAAGCCAAGAGCCGTCGCTTTGAAGCTCGTAAGAATTTATGTTTGACTCAAAGTAAACGTCAAGGACATGCTTTATTTCCTTGAACGCGGCGGCGTCCAAAATCGGGAACATCAATTCTATGCGGCGGTCGAGGTTTCGCGGCATCCAGTCGGCGCTGGCCAAATAAATTTCTGGCGAGGCTCCGTTCTGAAAATAAAATACGCGCGAATGCTCCAAGTAGCGGTCGACGATTGAAACGACGCGAATGTTTTCGCTCATTCCGGCGACGCCAGGAAGCAGCATGCAAATGCCGCGAACGTTAAGCATTATGCGAACGCCCGCCCGGTTGGCGCGGTACAAGGCCGCGATCACTTCCTCGTCGGCCAAGGAATTCATCTTGGCGATTATCAAGCCCGGAGTTTGCGGAGTCGAAAGCTCAATCTCGCGCTGAATCATCGAAAGCAGCTTGCTCTTTAGGTCTACCGGCGCCATGCTAAGGTACTTCATCTTTTGCAGGGCAGAATAGCCGGTGACGATGTTAAAGAACTTTGTCGCGTCGTTGGCGATTTCGTGGTTGGCCGTAAAAAGCGAAAGGTCGGAATAAATTCGCGCGGTCCTTGGATTGTAGTTTCCGGTGGCCAAGTGAACGTAGCGCTTGAAGGCGTCCTGCTCGCGGCGGATGACCATCAAAATTTTTGCGTGCACCTTAAGGTTTACCAAGCCGTAGACGACCAAAACGCCGGCCTTCTCCAACTCCTCGGCCCAAGCGATGTTGCGCTCCTCGTCAAAGCGCGCCTTAAGCTCCACCAATACCGTCACCTGCTTTCCGTTTCGCGCCGCTTTTTCCAAGGCCGAAATTATCGGAGAGCCGCGGCCGGTCCTGTAAAGCGTCATCTTTATTGAAAGAACGTCGGGATCGTCCGCCGCGTCGTTCAAGAATTTCACGACCGGATTATAGGACTCGTAGGGAACGTGCAAAATAACGTCGCGGCGCTTTATCGCGTCCCAGTAGGGCTCGTCTTCCGGCAAAGCGGCGTTGGGGAAATTCTTCCATTTTTCGTTTCGCAAATGGTCGGTGTTTTCCGCCTCGCCGATTTCGCGCAAAGTGGCCGCGTCAACCAAACCGTCAAAGGCGTAGATGTCGTCGGACTTAAGGCCCAGCTTTTGCGCCAAAAATTTTTGCAGCTCCGAGCTGGCCTTGTCGCAAACCATTCTGACAGCAAACGAAGACTGGCGCGCGACCAAGACTTCCTGCATCGCCTGCACGATGTCGTTGGCGTCCTCGTCAACCGCAAAGTCAGCGTCAAGCGCGACGTTGAACAAAAGCGACTTTGAAACTTCGTAGCCGTCAAAAACCTGAGAGCCGTATTGCAAAAGCAAATCGGCCACAGTCGTAAAGTCCTTGATTTCTTCCTTGCCGCCCGGAAGCCAAATCAAATTCGGTATCGCGTCGGGAATCTGAACAAGCGCCACAATCGGAGCGCCTGGACGCGCGGCGAATTCCTTGTTGGCGATTTTTATTCCGGCAATCGGCTTTAGCAAAAAGGCCGCGTGCCATTTAAGGTTGGCGATTTTGGGAAACTCGTCGCTGTCGGTTCTAAGCGGCGTCAAAAGCGGAAGGATTTGCGCCTTGAAAATTTCCTGCGCGAATTCCTTTTGCGCGACGCTAAACTGCTTGGGCCGCTTGTAGACAAAGCCCTCTTTTGCCAAAGCCGGAATTATTTGCTTTTGCAGCGCGTCTTGCTGCGCCTGCATTACTTGGCGGGCCCGCGCCGAAATGTCCTTTAATTGCTGCTTTGGAGTGCGGCCCGAAATGTCTTTTCCGCCAGGCGCGTTTTTAAGAAGGCGCTTTACGCTGGCGACGCGCACTTGGAAGAACTCGTTAAAGTTGCTTGTGACGATAGAAAGAAAGGTCAACTGTTCCAAAAGAGGAATGTCGGTTCTCTTTCCCTCGCGCAAAACGCGGTCGTTGAATTCTATCCAAGAAAGCTCGCGGTTTAAGAAAATGTCTTTGCCTGTCGTTTTTGCTGCCGCCATTCCGTTCCTCCTAAGAAAGAATCACCTTGTAGCCAAAGACGCTTTCAAACATTCCGCCCTTTTCGCCCAGAGCCTGCCGCTCCAAAACCGTGTTGTGCCTGTTTCCTGTATGAACGACCAAGGAATCTTTTTGCTTGGTGATTTTTAGCTGCGTGAATTTTTGCGTGTGCGAACGGTCGATGGCGTCGGCGATGCGAATGATTGCCGTAAGCTTTAGAATCGTCATGCGGCTGGCGCGCGGAAGCATTTGAAAATGGTCGTCGTCCTGCGGATTTGAATGGCCGCGATGGTATTTTGCGATTTGCGAAACGATTGTAATTTCGTTTTGGGTAAGGCCGAAAAATTCCGAATTGCTTATGATGTAGGCCGAATGCTCGTGGTGGTTTTCCATGCGTATGAAAATTCCGATGTCGTGAAGCATCGCCGCCACTTCCAGCAACACTCGGGCGCGCTCGTCAAGCGCGATTTCGCTTTTTAGCGCGTCGAATATTTTTAGCGAAACGTCCGTAACGAATTGCGCGTGGCCTTCGTCGCCGTGGTACTTGCGCAAAAGGGTTGTGGCGCCGGCGGCGATCTGCTTGTAAAAATCGCGCTGCAAGTCTTCGTTGGGGGCGGCAAGCTTGTTGATAAGAGCGCCCTCGCGCAAGTTTGTTTCAGGAACGATGACGCTGGCCACGTTCGTTGTCTCGACGAACATTTTGTAAATCAAAAGGCCTATGCGCAATTGAGCCGCGTCCGAGTAAGCGATTTTAAAGCGCGCGACGCATTCTTCAATAGAATACTCTTGGATTTCGTCGACAAAGTCAATGAACTTTTGGCGCGGCATTTCCCACAAAAAAGTCGAAACCGGATGCCCGACGTTAAGGGCCGCGACTTGCGCCTGCTTTCCGACGGCGACGACGCTCTTTAGCTTTAGCGAGCTGAATTCCTCGTTTAACAAATTCTTTGAGTTTAGGATGAACTGCTGGATAAAGCGCCGCGCCGTGTCGCTCTCTCCGCTTTGGCCGATTTGCCCCTCGACGCGAATCGTTCCCAAGCGAAAGGAGTGCGCGCTTACAATGCTTCCTTTTTTTAAAAGCATCATCTCGGACGAGCCGCCGCCGGCTTCCAAAATCATGTAGTCGTCGCCTTCTAGGCTGAACTTAGAGTCCTTGAAACATTCTCGCACGGCAAGGTACATCAAGCGGTTTTCCTCTACGCCGTCGATGACGCGGACGACAAAACCAGTGCGGATAAAAATCCTGTCGATGATTGAATCCTTGTCGCGGCTTTCGCGCAAGGCGGCGGTGGCGATGACGCTTGTGTCGCCGGCTTCGATTCCCCAGGACTTAAGCTGTTCCTTGTAGCGGCTTAAAATTTGAATGCATTGGCCGATAGTGCTTTGCTTGACAGAACCGCCGGTAAAGATGTCCATTCCCAAGTTGACCGGCATGTCGGAGCGGTCAAGCGTGTTCCAATGGCCGCTCGGCAAAATTTCAACGACGCTAAGGCGAATTCCTGTGGAGGCGATTTCTATGATTGCTTCCGGCTTTACTTGCGGAACTTGCTTTTTTTGCCTTGCGCTCATTTCCTATAGCTTGTCAATCAGCATAGAGCAGCGGCCGGAAGGAATCGGCAGCGTCTTTTTCTTTTGCTCAAGAATGTTGATTGTAAAGTAATAAAGCTTTTCGCTTTCCATTTGGATTTCCCAACCGCGGTTGGACTTGTTTGAAAGAATCGTAATCAAGTTGCGCTTGAGCGAAAGGTTTTCGATTCCCATGATTTCCAAATTGGGAATGATCCAGTCAACCGTTTTGCGCGGAAGGCTGATCAAAAGGCCGATTACGTTTTCTATCATCAAGGCGATTGTAGAAAGCGCGACGGTCTGCAAGTAGCGGGGGCGCGGGAAATTCGGCTTTCCCTTAAGCGAAGCCTTTCCTTCCTTGCAGGGAAGATAAGCCTCGTACAAGTCGCCTTTTTCCTTTTTGCTTTCCGGAGTGAGCGCTTCCAAAATATAGTAAAGATGGCGAATGGAACATTCGCGCGCCAAGTCGTAGCGCTGGTATTTTTCCAAGCCCTTGATGACCATAAAGTTCATCGCCGGGAAAACGCTTCCCTTGTAGCCTTCTCCGCTTTCCTTAAAGTCGCGGCTGTCTGCGCTTAAAGTCGGGAAGGGATGGTCCGTTCCAAAAGTCTTTTTGTTGGTAAGGTGCGCGATCAAAGTTTCGGCGCGGTCCGCGTTCGGGATTTCCGCGAGCAAGGGCCAGAAGCCAGCGATCGTCTTTTGCGGAAGAATTTTTTCGTCCTTGTCAAGGTCGTGGTAAAAGCCCGTCTTTTGGTCCCACATCATGCTGTTGATTCTGGTCTTGAGCGAGAAGTAGGCCTTTTTGTACATAAAGCTCAATTCCTTGTCGTTCATGATGTCGCCAAGGGCCGAAAGGTGGAGCGCGTTTAAAGCCATCGCCGCGTTAAAGTCAATCGGATAGACGACTTTTTCGCGCGGGCTGTTGAACATTCCGCTGGCCGCTACAGGGGCGGCGTAAAGGCCGTTGGGCTTTTTGAACTTTTTGTCAATCCAATTGACGTATTTTACCAAACTGGGAATGACTTCCTTCACGCGGCGCTTGTTGGCCAATTTATGGTAGAGGTTGAATTCCGCCCATGCCAAAAGAGGAAGGGTGACGCCTTCAGGATTTCCCTTTTCTGAAATAGGCTTTCCGCTCTTTAGGTCGTACTTAAAGCGAATGGCGCCGTCGCGTTCCTGGCGGTCATACAAGTAGTCCAAGTTTTTGCTGGCGGAATAGTTGCGGTTTGAATACACCAAAAAGAAAGAAGAGAAAATCGAGTCCAAGTGGTTTAAAACGTTCACGCCGTCTTCGGGATACACAAAATACCCGTCGTTTGACTTGGAGCTTTTTTTTATCTCAATCCAATAGTCAGCGATCCAGTTCCACGACTTGTTGTAAATATCGACAAAATCCTGATCGTAAAAATGGATTTTGGGGAAATCTCTTTTATTCATAGTCTTTTCATTATAACACAGATTTTGAAAAAACGCGCAAAAAAATTTAAAAAATTCTTGAATTTTTTCACAAAAAACGATGGAAAAGCAAAAAAAACGCGGCCTACATCTTGACACTGTAAAGATAGTGTGCTAATCTTGACAGTGTCAAGATTAATCAAGGGCAAAAGGAGGCGCTGATTGGACACTTACCACCACAAAAACCTAAAGGGCGATTTGATAGAGGCCGGAATCAACTTGGTGGCGAAGGAGGGGCTGGACGGCTTTTCCTTGCGGAAAGTCGCGGGCCTTTGCGGAGTTTCGCACGCGGCGCCATATTCCCATTTTGGGAACAAGGACCGCTTGCTGGAGGAAATGCAAAACTACGTAAGCGAAAATTTTACAGCCCAGCTGGAAGGAACGATCGCGCGCTGCAAAGACAAGGAGCGGCTTTTGATGGAGCTGGGCAAGGCCTACCTTGACTTTTTTACGGCCCACCCCAACTACTTTGCCTTTCTTTTTGGAAAGACCAAGATCGCGCTGGACTTAACCGAAAGCGCCGATCCGCAAAAAAACTACCGCCCCTACGAAATCTTCAAGGCGGCGGCGGAAGACTTTTTGGCGCGAAAAAATTGCCCAAAGGAAAAATGGCGCGACATCACGATTTCGCTTTGGGCCTTTGTCCACGGAATCACGTCGCTCGCCACAATGCGCGGCGTAAAATGCGGCTTCAACTGGGAGGAAAAAATTTTTGACTTTATGAGCGCGTTCCAATTCTAGCGGCTGAGAACGGAAGCAAAACCATAACGCGGCCGCGACAAAAAGGTTTCACAGACCTTAACGCGCGCGGACAGCCGTAATATTAGGAGGACCAGCGGCGATAAAAGCGGTCGAAAGACCATAATCTAAAGACGCCGCATACGCTGGGCAAGCCCATCGTTTTGCTAAGTTGAAATTATTTACTTGCGCTCTATCGAGCGCTAGGCAATAATCCGCAACATCCGCGCTTGCCAACTGGCGCGCGCGGACAGCCGTAATATTAGGAGGACTATAAATGAACGTAATTTATTTTAGCGGAAGCGGGAACACAAGACATTGCGCGGAGCTTTTTGCCGGCGCGACTGGCGGAAAGGCCGTCTCGATTGAAAGCGGCGAGGCCTTGGAAATTCTAAAAGGCGGAAATTGTTTGCAAGACCATAAGGCGGGCGGCCAAGAGGCTTTACAGACCATAACGGAGACCGCCGAAGTAGGATTAGCCTACCCCACCCACTACAGCGACGTTCCGCTAATCGTAAAAAACTTTATCGCAAAAAACGGCGCCTTGTTCAAAGGCAAAAAAGTTTTTGTCATCGTGACAATGGGCCTTTTTAGCGGCGACGGAGCGGGAGTCGGAGCCAGGCTCTTAAAAAAGCACGGCGCAAAAATTCTTGGAGGCCTGCACCTAAGAATGCCCGACTCAATCGGCGACGTTCCGATGCTAAAAAAACCGATGGCAAAAAACCTTGCGACAATAAGGCAAACAGAACAAAAAATCGCGCGCGCGGTTGACTCCACAAAAAACGGCCGCTATCCAAAAGACGGCCTTTCTTTTTGGCATTTCCTTGCAGGCCTTTTTGGCCAGCGCTTGTGGTTCATTCCGACTGTAAAAGCCTTGAGGTCAAAGCTAAAAATCGACGCGAAAAAGTGTTCCGGCTGCGGAACCTGCGCCAAAAATTGCCCCACAAAGTCAATCGCGATTCAAAAGGGCAAGGCCGTCTTTGCGCCCGGCTCCTGCACTCTTTGCTACCGCTGCGTAAACCACTGCCCCGCGCGCGCGATCACCCTTATCGGTAAGCGCGTCCTGGAACAATGCCGCTACGAGTTGTACGAAAAGGAATTGCATAACTAAAGGGCTTCGTAAGACCAAGACTTGTTGCAAGGCCTTAACGCGGGCGGCAAACTAAAAGGCTTCACTAACCATAACGCGGGCGCGGCCCGACACAAAGGAGACAGCATGAACAAAAAAATTTCGATCGTAGCGGCGGCAATCTTGTGGACCTGTGCCTTTGCTTTTGGACAGGACGCGCCGCAAACGCAAGCCAATAAGCGTTCCGTCCAAATCACGATAACAAACATAACGACATCAAGCGGAACAATCGTCCTTAGCACGCACGACAGCGAAGAAAGCTTTAAAAAGAGAAAGCCCGTCCAGACCGTCCGCGTCCCGGCAAAAGTTCCGTCCGCGACAATAGAGCTAAGCCTTGAAAGCGGCGAATGCGCCTTTTGCGTTTTTCACGACACAAACGACGACGGCGACCTTAACGCGGGCTTTATGGGAATTCCCAAAGAGCCATTCGGCTTTTCCAACTACGACGGCAAAGGCCCGCCCGGAAATTTCAAAAAGCACAAAGTCGCCATTCCCGCAGGAACGGAAGCGCTCGCGCTGGAAATTCCTTTGATTAAGTTTTAGGCTTAAAGCAAGAACAAAGCGTCTCTACACCATGGCAAACGTAATATAAATACAATAATAAAAATGCTCCCAGTTGCGGCTGCGTCAGATCGGCGCCGCTTGATAACTGCGCTACACGCGCATTGCGCCTTGAAACTATCTACGTATGCCGCTATCGCGGCATGCGCAATGCGAGTGTCGCCGCCAGCCGCCCCGCTCCCTCGCGCATTTTTTACTGCTTCCATTTCGTTTAACCTGCTTGCAAGGCCTTAACGTGGGCGGCAAAAAGCGCTAGACTTGACGTATGACAAAAGGAAGGTTCGCTCCGTCGCCCAGCGGAAGAATGCACTTGGGGAACATTTACGCCGCGCTCATCTCTTGGCTGTCCGCAAAAAAGGACGGCGGCCAGTGGCTTTTGCGAATCGAAGACCTGGACAAGCAGCGCTGCAAGCGCGAGTGGGCCGACCGCCTGATGGACGACCTTTTGTGGCTGGGCTTGGAATGGGATGAAGGCCCTGGCAAAAAATCTTTGCAAGACAAAAACCGCGCGGCAAACGAAGGCCCGACCAAAATCGATGGAGGCGCGGCGCGGGGGCTGCAAGACCAAAACTGCGCGGCGGCAAAATCATACTACCAATCCGAGCGCGATTCAATTTACCAAAAATACTTTAGAGCGCTGGAAGAGCGTGGCCTTGTCTACGACTGCTTTTGCCGCCGCGCGGACTTATTGGCCGCCTCCGCGCCGCACGCAAGCGACGGAACTCCAATCTACGCCGGAACATGCCGCGACCTTTCGGCGGCCGACCGCGAGCGGCTTTTAAAGGAACGTTCCCCCGCAAAGAGAATGCGCCTTCCAGACCGCGAATCGATTTTTGAAGACGGCCATTACGGCCCGCAAAAATGCAAGCTCGCGAGCGACACAGGCGACTTTATCATTCGCCGCGCCGACGGAAATTTTTCATACCAGCTTGCGGTGACCGTTGACGACGCGCTCATGGGCGTGACCCAAGTCGCGCGCGGCCGCGACCTGCTTGCCTCAACCCACCAGCAATTGTTTTTGTACGAAGCGCTGGGACTTGCCGCGCCGCAATTCCTGCACTTTCCGCTTTTGGTTGACAAAGAAGGCCGCCGCCTTTCCAAGCGCGACAAGGACTTGGACATGGGCTATTTGCGAACGCGCTTTTCGCCCCAAGAAATCATCGGAAAGCTTATGTTTTTATGCAGCATGTCCCCTGTCTGCAAGCCGATGGATTTGCAAGAGGCGGCGGCCATTTTTGCCTGGAACAAGTTGCCGCGAGAGGATATCGTTGTGGGGGAAGGATTTTAGAACGCCGCATAAGCAACTGCTTGTACCGCAGCGGGTCTGACCGCGTATCGACTTTGAAAATTATGTTATACGATATTTTTTACAGATTTTACAAATCTATAATTTCATATTTACTACATTTCAAAACTTTGTTCTATTGACATTACAACAAAAATGCTTTATATTCTAAGTTGTAAGGTTAATAGAACAACACTTTACAGAAAAACACTAATTATGGGTAACAGATTTACTCAAGGAGAAGTCACATGAAAGTAGCTGTAGTTTGCTCAAACGGC
>Ga0256404_1006609_pt1 | contig 19010 bp, 19 predicted proteins | sample RumenRJG_01DNA_FD_185990 | JGI IMG/M metagenome (GOLD analysis project Ga0256404, IMG submission 185990) | Bovine rumen microbial communities from Lethbridge, Alberta, Canada - RJG_01 | ecosystem: Host-associated > Mammals > Digestive system > Stomach > Rumen | place: Canada: Alberta | collected...
TTTCGTCTATATCATAGTTCATTTACATTACCTCATTTTTATTAATCTATTTTTTCAATATTACTTATATATTCATTAGAATTATATTTTATAATTCCTTCTTTAGCTAATCTTGTATATAAAAAACATAATGGTATTTTATTTTCTTTTGCTATTTTATCTCTATTTGAATAATTATCTAATATACTTTTATATACTGAACCAGGTAGCATTTCTTCTAAAGCTAATTTATCAATACTTTCTTCATCTTCACTTATATATATTTTATTTTTAAGCATATTAAAATCTTTCTTTATATGCATAAGTTCATGATATAAAGTAAAATAAAAAGATGATTTTTCTTTATAATATCTGGTAAGATAAATAACTGGAGTATCAACCATAACCTTACAGCAACCTCTTATTTTACTTCCTTTTAATGCATCTTCTATGTAAAGAATAATTCCATATTTTCTAAGTATTTCAATAATCTTCTTTTCATTATATTTTTTTATTCTTTCATTTCTTAATTCTGTTAATATTAAATCAAATTTATTTGAATCATAAGTATTTATATCTTCTTTATTTATCATGTTATCGCAATGATTAATCCATAAAGATATTTTAATATCATTTGATTCATCTTTCTTTTTAAATAAAAATCTTTTATTTACATATGAATTAAAGGTATCTAAATCTTTTACTTTTAAGAAATCAACTAAATCTAAATATTTTTGTACAAGTGAACTTTTATCTTTTAATTTAATCCAGCCTCTTTTTTCCATTTCATTTATATAATAAGAATTAAGTAATTTATTTATTTCTTTGTCAGTTTTATATTTATTAATTAATTTATTATATACATTCTTTTTATTTTCTACATAGTAAATCAAATTAACATCAATATCTGTTAATAAACTAATTGCCATCATTAATTCAAGAGAAATACTTGTTTTATCATTAATAATTTCATTCATATGTTTTTGAGAAATTCCTAAACGATCTGCAAAATCTGTTTGAGATATTTTGTTGTATTCTAAATAATCTCTTAACATACTACCAAATCCACTCATTATTATCCCTCCCCATAATGTTTATCATCTATATCTTCAAATATAATCTCATCTATCTCTACTTCATTATATGGATACTCTCCTACTGGTTTCATTAATAATCTTAATTTATCATTTAGCCTAGCGGTATAATATTCCTTTAAATTACCAGTTTTCTTTTCTATTCTATAAATATTTTTAAATTGACTTAATAGTAATTTATGTAAGTTTTCACTATTTATAATTATATTCTTGATATTTTCTAATCTTTCTAATTCTCTCTTTTTATTCTTTAATACCTTTTGTACTGATTTTTTATATTTATTAGTTTCTATGATGATCATATATTATTCCTTTCAAACTCTATTATAACCTATTAAGTAATAATATACAATACAAAAAATTTAGATTATCAAATTATATATAATCACGTTTTAACATTTATTAAATTTAAAATAAAAAGAACTTGAATTAACAAGTTCTTAATGGCATATACTAGTTTTGTTCATTCTGATGATAATCTTTAATTAATTGATCTGTAATTTTTATTGAATTATTTCTTATGTATCCTCCTGCTATTTTCCATGGAGAATTCTTTTTATGAGTTAATTTTACTAAATCATAAGTTTTTGCATTCTTATATTTAGATATTGTCTCATCAATACTAAATACTTTCTCTAGTCCATCTTTCGATGACATAATTCTAATTCTTAATGGCATTTTTAACTTAGTTTCGTCTTCTACCATTTTATCATCTTCTTCTTCAATAAAAAGAATTGTTTTTCTCTTTTTATATTTTTTGTATACCGACTCTATAACCGGCCCAAGCTTATAGGCAAATATATTGTCATCAAGCAATTTCTTACCAGTTTTGACCATATAATCTGCATATGCAAAATAAACTATTTTTTCTAGTTTTAAATGTGTGCATGGACATTTACTTAGTATGTTTTTTGCTACATCTAGTCCTTTTAATTCAGTATCTTGATCCAATATATTTTAAAAATTCTTTCTTTGTATTTATAAGTTTTACATTACTAAAGAAAACATCTATTTTCTCAACAGGCTCCCAATCTTTAGAATTTGTTGATATGAAATGTGAGGATAAATGAATATCATTTTGTGCATTTCCCTGAATATATTTCATATCTTGTTTAACAGTTTCTATATCATTATCATTTTCAATAATATAATCCAGTGCTATTCTTGTACCTAATGTAAATGCACTAGAAATAACAATATAATGCTTATACATTAGCATCACCCTCTCTAATTAAATCACTTTCATTTTGTATAATCTGGTATTTTTATCTTCGTTTTATACGTCAAGATAAGATTATAAACTAATTTTTTAAACATCCTATTGGCACTACAAATATTCCATCTTCCCTTTGATAAGCATAATTTCCAATTCCAATTAGTACCATTGCAAACGAAGGACTTTTCATTGTGTCTGAATCAATTTTATTCATTAATGCTTTTAGATTTTCAATGCCCTCATTAATTAGCTTATCTCCACCGATTTTTATTTCAATTAGTCCGTATTCTCCATTTCGTAGATGTATAACTGCGTCACATTCTAGATTTGAGGCGTCTCTATAATGATATACATTACCGTTTAGGCTTTCAGCATATACTCTTAAATCTCTAATACATAAAGTTTCAAATATAAAACCAAATGTTTTTAAATCACTTATCAAATCATTAGGCCCAAGTCCTAATGAAGCTGTTGCGATAGAAGGATCAATATAATATCTTGTATCAGAAGTTCTAATAGCTGTTTTGCTTCTTAAGTTTGGATTCCATGCCGCACTTTCTTCTACAACAAATATATTTTTTAGTGCATTTACATATGAAGCAATTGTATCTGTGTCAATATTCGATGATTCATTTGAAATTATATCATCTTTTATTGTTTCATTTGATGCTTGTGTTCCAATATTTCTTGCATAACTTTTCAATAGTTTTCTTGTTCTTTCTTGATTTCTATTTATTCCATCAGATTCTGATATATCCGTTTTAACAACTGCTTCTACATAATCATATGCTTGTTCTAAAGCTATATCCTTATCCATAAAAGTACTTCTTGGCCATCCGCCTCGACAGCATAAATATGCTATATCTTCTATTGATAATTTATTTATACCAGTAATTTTCTTTTTACTTAAAAATAATTCTTGTAAGCTAACATCACCAGAAGATTCTCCAGATTCATATAATGTCATTGGCCTCATTGTAAGCCATGAGAATCTTCCTGTTCCTGAATGTGACACTTCACTCATATTAGCAGGTGTTGACGACCCAGTTAAAATAAATTGTCCCTCTTCATTACGATGGTCAACTTCAAAACGTACTGAATCCCATAACTTTGGAGCCAACTGCCATTCGTCAATTAATCTTGGTGTCTCTCCTTCTAATAATAATTTTGGACTTAAATCTGCCAAAGTTAAATTTTGCTCTTTATCTTCTGGATTTGCCATATATAAAACACTTTTTGCAATTTGTTCAGCTGTTGTAGTTTTACCACACCATTTTGGACCTTGAATTAATACCGCTCCTTTTCCTTTTAATTTCTTTTCAAGCAATGTATCTACAATACGCTTTTTATACTCACTCATATATAGTCTCCTTTTTGTATCAATTATACCATATCGATATTTATCGTTCAATCCTTTTTCGGTTATTTATGAGTTTTATTTTCGGTTATTTGTTGATTCTTTTTTCGGCTATTTGTAGTTATGTTTTTCCTATTATTTATCAAAATTTATGCATTATACACCAAGATAAATAAAAATGTGAAACTTTTTCAATATTTTTTTATAAAAAAGTTTCACACTATAAATAACTAAAGTTACCTCGAACACGGATAATAACATAACTAATAGATATAAACAAATCTTACTTTTTACAAATTATAACTATTATCAGTTTTAATATTTCTCTACTTAAACTTATTAAAAAAAGAACTTGAATTAACAAGTTCCTTTGTTATAGTCTTTATCTAAATTTATTTAAAAATATTTCCATGTAATTAATTAATTCATCATATCTATTATTGATTTCATATATATCTTCAACGTTAATCTTGTGATTTATAGAATCTCTTAATTTTTTGCAAGATTTATTATTTCTAATATCATCCGCAGAAAATATTTTACTTAGAATTTCTTTTTCTATTTCTATTTGAGCATATTTCATTACACTAGGTGCTGTATTCATACTTACTTTTAAACTATTCATATTAATAATTTCATTTCTACTTTGTTTATAACTTATTAATAATAATTTATACATATTTTCACATAATATATATTTTTCTATAAACTTATTAAAATTATAATTTATACTTTCATTTTTAAATAATTCTTCTATTACTTTTAATTTATTTTTAGCTGTTTCTTTAATTTTAGAATTATCAATCAATTTAATCATTCCTTCTTTTTACTAATACTAATTCTTTATTATCTGAATTAGAAACAAGTGTTGTATATTCATAATAACCATTATTATTAAATAACTTAATTTATGATTTATATTTATCAAATATAGTTACATATATTTCATTAACATTATTAATAATCTTCTCTTAAAGAATTAAAGAATTTATCATTTACATCTAATTCAGATAAATATCTACATTCGATATTACTCATATAAAGTTACTTATATAGATATTATAACAAATTAACATATTATTTACTTTATATAATTATATATTCTTTAGTAATTATTCTTTCATCACTACAATATTCCATTATAAATTTATTATCTTTTTTACATATAATAATACCTATAGTTTTATCATCATTAAATTCTTTAATATTCTTATCTATATAATTCATATAAGTTTCTATTTGTCCTATATGTTCTTTCTTTAGATTAGTTATTTTTAATTCTATTACTACATAACATTTAAATTTAATATTATACAAAAGTAGATCTATATAATTATAATAATCACCTATTCTTATCTTATATTCATTTTCAATAAAAGAAAATCCACTCCCTAATTCTTTTAGAAAAGATGGTATATCTTGTAGTATTAATTTTTCTAAAGTTTTCTCGGATATAATTTCATAATTACTACTATTTTTAATTATTATAGGATTCTTAATATATTCTTCTATTTTTGGATTATTATCATTACTTATACTATTTCTGGTTTCTTCAGGTAATCTTTCATATTCTTTATTTTTAATCTTATTTCTCAATTCTCTAATAGACAAATTATATTGTTCGATAACTTTAATATAATAAAACAATTTATCCTCATTAAACCAAAGGATTTCACAAAAATGACTCCAACTCAATTTGGCAGACATTGTCTGCCATTTTTCAGTTACTTTATAATATTGGCGCATATTTCTTAAGTTCCTTTGGCTATAACCCTTCCCTAAATCGATTGTTAAACGTCTAGAATACTCTTTTATAATTCCTTCACCATAATGTTTACCTGCGTCTAATAATAATTTACCAACATTATAATATTTCTTTAATTCATATCTATTCTTACTATAATCTTTTACTTTCTTATTAATTTCATTATCAAGTAATTCATTCTTAATCTCATTATAATAGTCCAAAGTATCACCTCGATGAGTGATATTAACATAACTAATATTATTATACAAATTATATATTTTTAATAATTAATAACTTATCAGCATCAATTTAATTATTTCTCTATATAGGTTTATTAAATTCAAGAGAAAAAGAACTTGAATTAACAAGTTCAATACTGATATACTCAATATTTTTAAACATATTAAAATCTTTTTTTATATGCATAAGTTCATGATATAAAGTAAAATAAAATGATATTTTTCTTTATAATATCTTGTAAGATAAATTACTGGAGTATCAATCATAACCTTACAGCAACCTCTTATTTTTTTCTTTTAAAATATCTTTTATTTATAGAATAATTTCTTACTTCCTAAAAAACATGAATTACTAATTTATACTTATCTACAAAAATATATGTTTATCTTCTTATTTAAATTATAAATAAAATTATAATTATAGATTTATTACTATTTTTTTAAAACTAATCTCTATAATGACTTCATCTAGAAATCTTACTAATTCATTTTTATCTATTCTTTTTAATATTTTTATTTTTTATTTGGATTTCTTTTTTTACTATATGAATATCCAGTATCATTTTCTTCTGAAGCTTCTTTTCTACTCGTTATTCTTTCTAAAACTCTACCACTTAAGAATTTTTCATTATACCATTTATCCCATTCTCTATCAAACTGTCTCTTTTGTTCTTCCGTTAATCCTTTATCATATCTATTATCTTTATTTGTTATGATTATATTTTCTCCTAATGATTTATTGGCTTCTTTTATGTTTGTGGATTCATTCTCGATTTTTTTAATTATTCCTTTTTTTAATTCTTCTTTCATTGCTTTAAAAAAATAATTAGATCCAAAAATAAAAAGAAAATCATATAACAATGGCATACCTGGTTAAAAAAACAATGATAAATAAAATTTTATATTTTCTTTTATTTCTTCTTTTAATGTTAAGTTTTCTTCTTCTCTTATATATCCTTCATTTTTTATTTTAGCATAATAATGATGCTCTGTTATCGTAGATAATGGAAATAGTACTAGTAATGATAATCCTTGAAACACTGTATAAGGCCCTAATATATATAGTAATAATTGTGACATAAACTTGCCTCTTTTCTCTTCTTGAATATAAGTAATAGACTAGAGCTTTTTTTAGACTACGATATTTCATAGACTAGTATATTGATACCACTTATAAATCGCTTAAGTTGTATAAATAGACTAGTATATTTTTACATAAAAAATGAGCTGAATTATAGCTCACTTATTATGTTTTATTTTTCTAATTCTAGTCTAACTCGAACTTTTTCGACAATTTTTTTTGCCCTTCTACCACCAATCCATTCAAATATACAAAATTTTTGATTGCTTATGAAATCTAGAATTGGAATATATATACTCTCACTCGCATTTAATCCATTTGAAATAATTACATTCTCTGTTATATCTTGTCTTGCTTTGTTATAGATGCCATTTTTAGATATAAATCTGATTAAAAAGCTGTTAGGAGTATCATTTTCATCGTTGCCTCCTATTATTATATAATCCACTAGTGAGTCAAATACATTAATATCAAATTCTTGTATTGAATTATAGCATTCTCTAGCGCGTAAATCATTTCTAATTTTTTCAATTGTCTTATCAATATTTTGATCTTTATTCGAAATTTTTTCTATAGTTTCTATTTTTGCTGATAAATCTTCAATTTGTTCTTCCATTGCTTTTTGTTTTTTGTTATACAACTCTCTATCGATTTCTCCATCAACATATAAATCGATTAGTTTGTTTAACTTCTGTTTCGCTTTTTTTCTATTTTCCTCATATTTTGCTTTCATAATTGTTGGAGTGTCACTTTTTATGGTCTCTTTAATAGTTTTTATAAAATCATCTATTGCTAAGCCATCATTTTTTGTTAATAAATAAAAGCATTCCATAAACACGCTTTTTATAGTCTCATTTGGTATCTGTCTACTATCAGGACAACTAATTTTATTTCCTTTAACGCATGTTGAACAATTCCAATGAATGTTTTTTCCTACTCTTCTCACATAAGAATTGCCACAAAATCCACATCTCATTCTTCCAGTAAAGGATTCCACTCTCGTTCTTTTTCGTCCAGTCATTATTGTAATACTTCTACTATTCATTATTTGTTGTGCTTCTTCAAAAGTTTCCTTATCAACAATAGCTTCATGATGATTTTTTATATAGTATTTATCCTCTTCTCCATTGTTTATTACTCTTTTATGTGTAATTGAATCAATTGTGAAAGTTTTTCCTTGGATGACATCGCCCATATATTTTTCGTTTTTTAAAATAGAATTAATGGTGCAAGGAACCCATTTTGTTCCTCCTCCAGGAGCTACTATTTTCATATTTTCTAACATAACGGCTATCGAATTAGTTCCATATCCCTTTAAGTATTTTTCAAAAATAAAACGAATTACCTTTGCTTCCTCTTCAATTATAGTCATCTTATGTTTTTTTGAATCATATCTTAATCCATAACAAGATGAGAATCCAACCAACTCTCCTCTTTCTCTTTTCATTTTTAATCCTAATTTTATATGAGATGAAATAGTTTCGGATTCTTGTTGAGCTACAGAAGATAATACTGTTAATAATAGTTCCCCAGCCATGTCTAAAGTGTTAATGTTTTCTTCTTCAAATAATACTGCAACACCATTTGCTTTCAGTTCTCTAACATATTTGAGTGTATCAAGTGTATTTCTTGCAAAACGGGAAATTGACTTTGTGAGAATCAAATCAATTTTTCCTTCTTTTGCATCTTTTATCATCCTCATAAAGTTTTCTCTTTTTATTGCTTGAGTTCCTGAAATACCTTCATCAGCATACACTTCAACAAAAATCCAATTTGGATTTGAAGTAATTTTTTCTAGATAGTATTTTTGCTGAGAAATAAAACTTGTCTGTTGTTCTTCCATATCAGTACTAACCCTTGCATATGCAGCAACTTTTAATTTTTGTTTCGGTAAATTTGCCTTTGAAAAATCATATTCTTCTTTTCTTTTTATTATTTCTACTTCTTTCACATAATCACTCCTCTACTGTTTCAAGGGAAACACGAATGTTTTTAATTATCTTTCGTTTGTTCTCTTGTGTCTTTGTTAGAAATGAAGTTTTATGTATAAATTCAAATAATATGTGATATTTGTTATTAAGTATCTTTATTTTTGATTCAGTTTCTCCTAAAAAATCATCTTTTAGAATAAATCTAATTGAATAATAACTTTTTCTTCCACTCAATAGTATTTTTCCTAGAATTGCATATTGAATTATTTCGTCAAATAGTTTCTTATTAAATTCTGAGGTATTATCCTTTGATATTTTATCTTTAGTCTTCATCAATACTTTTTTATAATTATCAGTTATCAGCTTCTTCATTTCTAATTTATTATTCTGTATTATTAACAATTCTTTCTTATTTTGTAATTCTTTATACTCTTTTTCAAATTCATTTTTTGATATCTTCTTATTTATGTATTTATCAAAAACAAGTGATATAGAATTATTTAAAATATTTAGTTTGTTTGAAACTAGCCCCTTTTCATAGTTATTTATTTTTTGCTTTAAATCGTCAGTTTTTAATAAAGCAATTCTGTTTATTAAATCAACAAAACTTTCTTTTAATACATTTTCAGGAATTGCTTTTGCACTACACTTATTAATATGTGTATTTGTAGCTACACAGATCCAACTTCTATTAATATCATTATTTTTTGTAAGATAAACTAATCTATAGCCACAAAATCCACAATATATTTTTTTAGAAAAAACAATATTTCTTTTTTTATAGTTTTTATTTTTGCTCCGATTTCTAATTTCTTCTTGAACTCTTTCAAATGTGTTTATATCTATTATTTGAGGATTATTATTTTTAATAATGAATTTTTGATCCCTAGATTTAAAATTTGCTACATAATCTCCTGTATATTTGGGATTTTTTAGAATAAAACGAACACTCATTGCAGTCCAATTTTTACGTTTTACACATTTTATCCTTTTGCTATTTAACAGATTCGCTATTTGTTGAAGCGAAAAACCAGAATCATAGTATTTAAAAATGTTTTTTACCACTCTTGCTTCTTTGATATTTATTATTAACACATTTTTTTTATTATCTCTTTTATAACCGTAAGATTTTTGTGTGTTTCTATAAGTATTATTTTTTACATGCATATAGTATCCGTATGATACTCTTTTTGATACCTCGTTTATATCCATCTGTGAAATTGATGAAAAAACGGTTAATAACATTTCACCGCTCATATTTAAAGTGTTAATATGCTCTTCCTCAAATATAATTCCAATTCCATTAGACTTTAATTTCCTTACATATTTGAGTGTATCTATAGAATCCCTTGAAAATCTTGAAACAGACTTTGTTACTATCAAATCTATTTTCCCTTGTAATGCATCTTTTATCATTTTTGAAAATTCTGTTCTTTCTATTGTTTTAGTCCCACTTACACCATAGTCACCATATATACCTACCAACGTCCAATTCGAATTTTGTAATATTTTATTTTTATAATAATTATATTGTGATTCATAACTTCCTATTTGTTTTTCTAACTTAGTACTAACTCTAATATATGCAGCGACCTTCAATTTTTTTGAATAAAAACTTATAGTTTGCTTTTTCGGAATTTTTATTACTTCCATTAGAAATACCCATCCAAATCTATTTCTACTGAAACTCTCATATTTGTAACTTGGTGAAGTTTATTAGTTTTATATTCTCGCCAATTAGTTTCTACATTTGAGTTATATTCTATTATTTTATAGAAATTATGATTCAAAAAATCTCTATTTGGTAATACGTTCAATATTCCATTAGATTTTAAGATAAATCTAAATGTATGTGTTTCTCCCTGTTGATTTATATTTCCAAATACTATCATTTCTACTAAAGCATTAAAAACTTCATCTTCAAAGCCATCTATTTTTTTGTTTAATATATATTGTCTAACGTATTCATACTTTTCTTTTGCAATAGGGTTCAAAATATTTAACTTTTCTTTTTTTAATTTTTTTAACAATTCAACAAATACTTTTTCAATTATTGGGACCTTAATTGTCTTACTGCAATTACACAAATCTTTTTGAATTCGCTCATTTGCAACACATCTATAGTATGCACCAGTATATTTTAAAACATTTCTTTGAAGAGAATACCCACAAAATCCACATCTAATTTTATTGCTAAAACAATATCTTCTGATGCATTTGCTCTTGTAATATGTCTGATTTTTAGATTCAAATAAACTTTGAACTTTTTCAAAATCACTTCGTGAAATAATTGGTTGATGATCATCCTTTATATAGTATTGATTTTCTTCTCCTTCATTTTTTTTAATTTTCTTATTCTCAAGATGACCTATTGTACATTTTTTACCTAGCAATAAATCTCCAACGTATTTTTCATTTTTTAAGATACCAACTATTGTTTTACCCCGCCAATAATCCTTTCCTAATGGCGATGGTATTCTTTTATCATTTAATTTTTGTCTAATATTTTCTACTCCGTTTCCTTTTAAATATTGCTCAAATATAAAACGAATCACTTCAGCTTCTGTTTCTTTGATAAAATATTTATCTTTTTGATTATTGTAGTCGTATCCATAACATCCTGTAAATCCAACATTATTTCCATTTTTCATTACTTGATGAATACCATATTTCACATTTTCAGATAAATTTATTACTTCTTGTTGAGCTACAGAAGATACAATAGATAACAATAATTCATTTTGAAGTTCCATTGTATTAATATTTTCTTCCTCAAATAAAACTGAAACTCCCATCTCTTTCAGTTTTCTTACATACTTGAGTGTATCAAGTGTATTTCTTGCAAAACGAGAAATCGACTTTGTGAGAATCAAATCAATTTTTCCTTTTTCTGCATCTATTAACATTTTTAGAAACTCTTCTCTATTATGTGTTGTTCCACCTGATTTCCCTTCATCACCATATATACCTGCAAATATCCATGAAGGATTTGTTTTTATTTTGTTCAAAAAATATTTTTTTTGTGATTCATAACTATTACTTGAAGAATCTTGTTCGCTACTAACTCTTACATAAGCAGCAACTTTTATAATTCTTTTTATCTTATTTTCATAAATATTTTTTTTAGCTATTTTTGTAATTTCCATATTATATTACCTCATCCAAATAAACCAAAATATCAAATCCATTGATTATAGTTGAATTATTACTTTCATCCACACCATAAAAATCTTTATCACAATATATATCGAAAAGTCTTCTACAATTATATAATTCTATAACTCTTTCTGTTAATTTCTTAGATAATATTCCGTTGTTTTTTAAAATAATTATTATTGCGTAAGGATCATAATCATCACCTACAATAATGCATTCTATTAATCTTTGATTAATAGATTCATAATCTTTTTTATCAATATTTTTCACTTCTTTGATTAAGTATTGTAAATCAGCTGATTTATTTGTAATTTTTTTTAATTTATTAATCATCAAATCTATAGCTAATAGTAAGTTCTCTTCTTTAATATATTTGGAAAACAAACAATATTTATTGAAATGAAATAATTTTTTTGAACAAACATGATAATATCTATTAGTATTTGTTATTCTTTTTTTTATCATATAAGAGCCACAAAATCCACATCTTATTTTTTTTGAAATTTTGCTAGTTCCTTTCAGACTATTATAATGACTATATTTCTTTGTGTTTAAAGCCATTAATTCTTTTACTTCTTTAAAAGTATTTCTATCAATTATTGCTTCATGATTATTCCTTACGATGTATTTATCACATTCTCCTTCATTTTTTTTATATCTTCCTTCTAGGGGGGATACTTTGAAAAACCTCTCTTGAATTAGATCACCTGTATATACTTCATTGCGAAGAATATACTTTATTGTTGACCCACTCCAAACTCTATTTCCGCTTGGAGATGGAATGTTTTCTTCTGTTAAAGCTTTTCCTACCTTATAGATGGATTTAAAAGACTTATAATAATCAAATATTTTTCTTATTATTACTGCTTCTTTAGTATTTACTAATAGTTTTCCTTTTTTGTAACTATACCCTAAACATTTTACATTTCTTACTATTTCTCCTGTTTTCATTTTTTGCCTTATACCATATTTCACATTTTCAGATAGATTTATTACTTCTTGTTGAGCTACAGAAGATACAATAGATAACAATAATTCGTTTTGAAGTTCCATTGTATTAATATTTTCTTCTTCAAATATAATTCCGATTCCCATCTCTTTCAGTTTTCTTACATACTTGAGTGTATCAAGTGTATTTCTTGCAAAACGAGAAATCGACTTTGTAAGAATCAAATCAATTTTTCCTCTTTCACAATCAACTAACATTCTCAAAAACTCTTTTCGTTTATCTACTCTTCCACCTGATTTCCCTTCATCAGCATATATATCGACTATACTCCAGTCTTTTCTTGACGTTATTTTGTTTAAATAATATTTTCTTTGTGAGTCTAAACTGTTTAACTGGTTCTCGTTTCTAGTACTAACTCTCACATATGCTGCAACTTTCTTTCTAGTGTCATTCTCTTTTTCACTTAATCTTTTTATTTTATTAATTTTATATACTTCCATTATTTTCTCCTTTCATAACGAAAGTATAGACTCGATTATTTAATTTTTCTAGAATACTTCTTTTTTAATTCCACAATTGACTTTTCTAATTTTTCTTGATTCATAATTTTATATTTTATATTCACTATAGTTAAAGCATTGATTTGTTTTAAAAATTGTTTGAAACTCTTATCTATTTTGTAATTATCATTCAACATTTCATTAACATTCATAATCCAACACCTCTAAAGTTATTAATTCGGCAGGTGCCTTTATTTGAAAAAAACCTTCTTCTAATAATCTTGCTATAACATATAAAGCATGTTCATATGAATCCATTACAATACTTGAAAACACTTCCCCTTCTTCACTTTTGATTTTAAATGTATATAATAAATTTTTCATTTTTTTCTCCTTTCTTATTTTTGTTATAAATATAATTCTCATTCTCTCCCATTATTTATAAGTAGGAGGACCTCTTAATAATTTGTTTAATTCCATGATTTTCTCCTATTTTCTATCTGACCTACTTGCTACTACACAACAGCAATAGATAAAAATAAACATAAAAATTAAAAATAGTTTTATAAGTATTTTCATAATTCACCTCAACAAAAAAGGATTACAAATCATTGTAATCCTTATAAGATTTTAGTTCTTTCATTACGTTGTCATTTAAAACATATATATCGAACCACATCGATATTTTTAATACACAACTTTTTTTCTTTTTTGATAAATAAACGTAACTTCTGTCACAATTTTTATCATTTGCAATTGAAGAGAGTCTTTTGCCTCTTATTAACACTTCATCGAAAATCCATTTTTCATAATAATTAAGATCTTTAATATTTTTTCCAATCACCTCGTCACAATACTCAATAAAATCTTTTAAATTAATTAATTGTTCTGCGTGTCTTGCTGTCGAGTTTTTTTTATAACTCGGATTATCTACTTTCTCTTCAAACTGTCGAGAAGTAGCTCCAATTTTTTCGATTTCCTCGAAAACCTTGTTCTTAAACATCCTATACTTATTAAATAGGCTTTTTACGTTTCGATAAGTCGCATCATAATTATATAATTTGAATTGTTCTTCATCAAAACTGTCATCATAACATGACATAAATTCTCCCACTCCCTTCATAACAAAAAAAGAGAATTTGATAATTTTGTTGTAAATCGTCAAATTCTCTTATTTGCTTTATTTTTGTCGGATTTGTTTGGTGTTGTTTTTTGATCTTGTGTTTTGAATATCAAATCATCATAGACACAAAAACTGTAATTACTATAAGACATAATAATCACCTCGTAAATCCGTCAATAGAATTTATTATACAAACAAAAAATAGAAAGTCAATACATAAATCAACTTTCCAATACTTTTATATAATTATTCTATTTTACTATATTATACCTCTTGACAATAAAGAAGAATATATCAATTTTTTTAACAAAAATTTAAACAATTATTTAACTAAAATATAAACAATTATTTAACTAAAATAGTTTTGATATTCTTTATATTCATTTATTTCTTTTAAATCATGTAGTTCTGAGCAATAAAAAAACTAACTAGTATCAGATAAGATATGGTTTGAAACTTAGTTAGTTATTACAATAATATTTTAAAAAGTAATCAACTTAGATGTATATTTTATTTTTTCAATATTTTTTTTATACTTTTCTTAGTTTTAGAATATAATCTTTTAACTATAGATGGTTTAGGTATATATTTATTTATTAACAAATCAAACTCTAGTTTATCAATATCGTTGATAAATGCTTCTTCATTTTTGTTATGATTAACCGGTTTAATCATGGCAGAGTTATATTTTATTGCTTCATCTAAATTGGTTTCTATATATTCAATTTTATTTTTAATATTATCAAACAATTCTTTTCCCTTTTTTGAATTTATAACTACTATTGATGTACCTTTATCATCATTAAATTCAGGATGAATATTGCCAATACCCCAGTAATCCCCTAATGTAATATCTGACTCACGGTATTTCTTCTTAAACAAACAATTATAACATGAATCTCTAAGGCAAATATTTCCTAAAAAAGCCTTCATATATATATCATTTGCATGATTTTTAGAATATGATTTAGTATCAAAAGATATATTCATTTGAAACTTACTCCATCCATTATCCTTATTTCTAAAAGAAATAGATTTAATAGTTTTTCCATATTTTTTCTTTTGATATTCCAAGTAATTATTCCAAGCTTTAGGCGATGGGACACCATGACATATTATATCTTGTGTATATAATCTATCATAGTCTTTTTTTAAATAAGCTTTTAATCCTTCAATTTGGCATGGAGTTCCAGTAAATAAAACATATCTACCTAAATCAAGAAACTCTTTTACTTTTCTATATGAATCACCTATTAAGCTTTGTGTATACTTAGATCCCATAAATTTTTCTAGTTCTCTTTCTGTATCAATATATGAATGATTAACATTAAAATCTTTATCAAAGGTAGCACCAAATACTACACCATCTTTAGCAATTATTTCTTTTGCAAGTAGAATAAAAATTCCACCTGAAGAAGAGTTAAATCTTTCACTTGAATTTTTGTTATAGCATGCATATGCTGCTATTTCTTTGCTTTTTTCTTCTTTATTACATATTATAGGACATGCTTTTTTGCATATTCCGCAATTAATGCATTTTTTTTGGTCAATAGTTGGATATCTAAAACCTTTATTATCAACCTTCATTGTAATAGCGTTTTTAGGGCAAGCATTGAAGCAAGCATGACAGCCACAACATTTTTCTTTATCACATATCGTTTCCATATTTTATGCCTTTCTTAAATGTAATTTTATTAACACTTTATTGATTAATTCTTTTTCATAATTATTCATAGATAAAAAATATGCTACTATACAAAATAAAATAGTATAAATTCCACCATATAACACAAAAGCAAACATTCCTTTAACTTTTATAATTTTCATAAATAAAACTATCAGAATTATAGGAACAATAAAAGGAATTGATTGTTTTATTATGTTTTTCCAAAATTTTATAACATCTAATTTTATTTCTTTGTAATAATATATATTTATTATTATTATATTACAAATTATTAATGAAATACACGTTCCAAGGGCAGCCCCTGTTGCACCCCATTTTTTTGCTAAAAAAATGCTTATTATTATATTTATTACTGACATAATAGCTGTTGAAATAGACTTGAATTTATACTTATTCATAGCTTGCATTATACTTAATCCTAGATTTTGTATTAATGGGATACAGACTGGAATTATTAACAATAGTGCTACATAATATGATTCTTCAAAACCTTTGCCTGCCCAAATTATTATAAAATTCTTGCCAAACAAAACTAATCCACTACACATTAAAAATATAATATAATTTTGAATTCTTCCAACTTTAATCATTTCATCAGTTAATTGCTCTCCTGAGGTGTTCTTTGCTACTAGTTTTGACATTTTTGGTAATAGCACTCCACTAACTGCAGTTGACAAATTAATAAACAAATGATTAATGGTAGCAGCTATCGAATATATTGAAACTGCTATTGTACCAGATACTGCTCCTAAGACAAAATTATCTACTGACCAATTCACCTTATCAACAATAACACCTAAAAAGATCCATATAGAATATCCTAAAATAGTCTTGAAAATCTTTTTATCAAAACCTAAAAATTTTGTGGAAATCCTTAACTTTTTAACGCAAAACAAATAATTAGAAAGTAGCACAATAATATTAATTATAGTAATTCCAACACACATTGCTATTGATTTATATCCTAAAAAAAGAAGTGGTATCATCAAAATTGGTTTCATTATAGAATTTAATAATGCCATAACTTTTTGAAAAACAAATTTTTCATAAGCACTAATAATCGAGCTATAAATACTAAACGAGAAAGTAATCATTAAATTAAATGATAATATTAACATCATTATTTTTGTTTTTTCTATTTCCTTTATAGACATAGTATTTCCGAATATATTATTTACATTTGCATATAATAATAAGCTTAAAATTGCCGCAATTATACCAATTATTATAAAAATAATCTTAAACATTCCATGTAACTTTTGTTCCTCTTTTGTTTTACCTTGTGCTCTATATTTAGAAGTATAAACAATAATGGCATTACCAAATCCTAAATCAAGAACTGTTAAATAACCTATTATTGATGAAGCGAGTGAATATAATCCATATTCGCTTTGCCCTAATTGCCTAATCAATAAAGGTGTATATAGTAATTGTATTATGGTGTTCGCTATTATCGTAATGTATGATAGTATAGCACCTAATTTACGTTCATTTTTGTTTGCCATAATTGTCCCTTCCTTCACTACTTATCATTCAAAGCTTCGTCTAGATATTTTTCAAATTTTTCTTTTTCTTTTTTGATAATTTTATTTACAGATGAATAATCTGACATAATTTTCTTTTCATCTATAGAACCATTATAAATATTATTATTTAATTTAAATATATCTAGAAGATTTTTAATCCTTGAACTCATGTTATTAGTTCTACCTAATCTATCAAAAACAATAAATTTCTTTTTGAATAATATTGAAAAAACACAACTATGAAAAGAATCAGTAAAAACAAAGGAAGCATTGTCTATTAACCACAAAAAATTCATAGGTTCGCAAGTGTAATAAGGACTATTATAATCTAAAATATTAATTATTTCACATCCGTTTTTATTTGCAAAATCATTTATGACATCATATCTTTCTTCATTGATTTTACCTAAAAAGTATAATAACACATATTTCTTATTTGATTTGTTATATATATCAAATACTGTGGGTTTTTGCTGGTATTCTTTCCAAATTTTTATATCAACAAGCATCGTTGGATCTAATACTACCTCAACATCTTGTCTTTCGGTGTATTTTTCTATCAAAGACTTTGCTTGTTCTTCTCTAACGGAAATATAATCAATTCTGCTAAAATGTTTAATATATTCATTTTTATTAGTGTCTGGTATATCTTCAGCAGCTATAGAAGCAGAAATTGAAATTGTTTTAACTTTTTTTTCTACTGTAGCCTCATTTATAAATTTAACAATTTTATTGCTTTGTGTATCATTTGGATTCCAAACCTGATCACTTCCAATAAAATAATAATCAATTTTCATATTGTTTATTTTTCTTTTTTTAATCTTTAAAATATTATTGTCAAACTTTTTAAATTCTTTTTTTCTTTTTCTATCTTTAATTATTTTTTTTCTATATTTAGGAATGAAGAATTTTATAAAATCTTTCATTATTCTTTTCATATTAATACTTTCTTCAAAAACAACGGTATAACTCTCAATATTTTTATTTTTTAGTAATTCTTGTACCGCAAAATTTTGAAGTTTATTACCATAATTTATGTTACCATATAGCGTAAATATTAATCCGTTTTTCATTCAATCACCTATTTTTTTATTATTTATATTGTAATTATAACGTCCTATACATATTCCCCATGTTAACGCAATTGGCATAATTACTAAAGATTGTTCAAACAAATAACTAAAAAGACTAAAAACAACTGTGATTATTAGTGTAAATACCATATAACTAGATAAAGCAAATTTGTCTTTAATCATAGTTGATAGTTTTTTGAAAAGGCTTACAACAAAAGTGATTAATCCTATAAATCCAACATATCCATAATCATATAAATACTCTATGTAGCTATTGTGCGCAAACCTTGTTATATTAAGTGGTTTCAACACCCAGTATACACTTTGAAATCCGTGTCCAAATACTCTTCTT
>Ga0256404_1006612_pt1 | contig 19000 bp, 16 predicted proteins | sample RumenRJG_01DNA_FD_185990 | JGI IMG/M metagenome (GOLD analysis project Ga0256404, IMG submission 185990) | Bovine rumen microbial communities from Lethbridge, Alberta, Canada - RJG_01 | ecosystem: Host-associated > Mammals > Digestive system > Stomach > Rumen | place: Canada: Alberta | collected...
GATATTATTAGTATCCACTTCATTAAATACTATCTTTCTTGTATATGTATAATTTCCTATTTTAAACTTATCCCCACTAATATCCAATTTATTGTCCAATGGATTATCTGGCTTTACAAATTCCTTAAAAGTATAATTAACACTTTCACCTACAACTTGCTTCTCTGGATATTCCTTTTCAATCCTCTCAAAAATTTGAATAGCACCATTATCCCAAAATGGATAATATTTATTGTCCTCATAAAAATATCTCACACAAAACATTCCAAAATATATTAACAAACAAGTTATTATTAAATAAAATGCCAATTTACTATACTTATAAATCTTTTTCAAGCATACTAATTCAAAATAGTTTGCAGCTATAAATATACCGTTCATTTTATTTGCATTCATTGAAATTAACAATCCAACGATAAAATTAGAAATAAAATAAATTATAAAAATAACATTTAAATTTAGATTTTTTCTATCTTCACCCTTAATATCTAGAAAACTTGCTATCAGACCAATTATCATCAACAAGGTTCCAAGATAGTACATAGTTCCAAACCCCTTTATTGAATTATAATTCAAATAATCTTCAAATAAAGCATATTTTATTGCTACAATATTACTTAAGATATTTGAAAGTCCTACTTCATTTGTTCTATATCTTTTTAATTTTGGAATTGTAATAAATGAATGTATTTCATTAATAAATCCCATCTGAACTAATTGGCATAATATCAACGGTATCGCTAAAATAATTAAAGGAACTGATAATACAATAATTTCCTTCAAGTTAATTTTCTTTAGTCTAATAAAATATATCAACATTGCTAAAAGTAATATTGGAAGTACTATATATGAAATTGCATAAGTATATAAAGTTATTCCGAAATAAAAATCCTGAAATTATAAATTTTAAAATTCTTTTTCTTTCACTCAATGCAGCCGAAACTAAAGCATAAATACTAAACAACTGAAATGGTGAAAACAAATATGATTCTAACCCCCATCTCGATTTCATTATATGCCATGGTGAAATAGCTACTAAAAGCATAAATAAAAGTGATTCTTTTTTACTTCTAAATTTATTGACCAATAAAAATGCAACAATGACTTCTATTACACTTACTATTAGCATTGGAATTCTAATTATTGTCGAATTATAATAACCAAATATTTTAATTAATATTGCAATTAAATATGTATATAAAGCATTTTGTCCATCGCCATAATTTATAAAATATACTGGAAATTTATTTTGAAATCTATCTACTCCATAATTAGCTATACAATATGCATCATAAGTTGATCCCACCTCATCATTATTTAATCCAGAAGGTATCCTTCCAATTTTAAAAACATTTAAAAAAATAGCTAATGCCAATATAATTACAAAAAATATTTTATAATGGTTTTCCACAAAATTTGAAAATTCTTTATATTTATTTATCCACTTTTTCATTTTTTCTCCTTAGCATAGCTACCATTTCCATAATAATTAATGGTGCGCAAACTATTATGTTATATATATATCTTAAAATTGCGCATGGTCCTAATAAACAAGTTATAAAATATACCAATAATAAAAACGAAATCTCAACATTCTTCTTTTTATAAATTGTAACAATAAAATATAGTAATACCAAATAAAAATATACAGCTGGTGTAAATAATTTTCCTATTATTGGGATTTTCCTATACTCATTTTTTGCAAACAATGACATATACATTCCCTTTAATTTAGGTAATAAATTTGATTCTTTTATCCTAATCGAATCCGGAATACTATTTTTATAATAAGTAAAAGAATTATACTTATCTTCTTTAGATAATTTTACAACTTCCTCATGAGTATATATTTTAACAGTATATAATTCTAATGCCCCTCTTTTTTCGCTTTCCGGGTAAATATTATCAAAAGAATTATCCTCCAAATACCAATAACCTCTTGTTACATTTAATACAGCTTTGATTGATGAACTTGGATATTTTGTAATCATGTGAATAACAAATTTAATATAATTTACTTTATTATCTAAAACAGCATCTTTATATAATAACTTATTTGCTCTATCTGATAAATGTTTATGATAACTTTTCTCCAATTTTTTATAATCTTTATAATATAAATTAATATTAGTAATTTCAAATTCAGTTAATTTACTGTCATTTTCGCAAGCATCATTGGCAATAATTTGTGAATATATATGTTGCAAAAAAAATGTTTGCTTAATTGATGATTTATTATTCCAAATTAATAAACAAATATAGTTAATTAAAAAATTAATTATTAAACCACTTATTAAAACAAATATGCAAATATCCTTTTTCCTATTTTTAACTGACTTTACTATTAGAAATACTATATACGCTAATATTGCATATTTTGAATTTGTTCTAAAATTACAAACAAGTATAGTAATAATCAAGTATATTAAACATTCTATTATATTTTTCTTAGAATCAATTGAATTTTGTTTAATAATAAATGTACAAATCATAAACAATAAAAATAATCCTGCGAAAATTGTATCTTTAGTTGTAATAAAAGGAAATAGTTGATTTAATGGAAAAATTGCAAAAAATAATATTGAGCATATAGTAATAATTTTATTTTTATATCTTTTATTTATAAAATCACAAGTTATAGCAAAACATAATGCTAAAAAAACAGATTGAAAAATACAATATAAAGCTAATCCAATAGTTAGTGACTTCAAATGTTTTATTCCAAATATTGTAAAAAGTTTTAATAAAGCAGTATGTAAAATAGGATTTTCTATAGTATTTCCAATGCTAAATAATACTTGATTAGGACCATCATAAGAAAATATTGCAGGATAAAATGCTATAAAAACTGGTATCCAGCAAACAATAATAATAGTAAAATAATGCAAAAAGTTTAATTTCAATATTTTATTATCAAATTTATCCAAATGAATTTTCTTTAATAAATGTCTAATTAATTTTAATAAAAAATATACTGTTAATGAAATAATTAAAATTAAAGCTAATTCTCCAATAGCTATCTTAAAATTATCAAAAAGGATATTATTTTCTTGCAAAAAATATCCTATTACAAATTGTATTCCTATTATTAAACTAAAAATTTTTAAAAATATATTATTACTTAATATTTTTTTCGTCTGTTCCTTCATTATTATCCCCGACATTTATCATCTTTTTTATGATGTACTGAGGTCTGTCCTTAACATCATCATAAATTCTTGCAATATATTCACCAATCATCCAAAGTGACATTAAAATTGCTCCTCCCAAAAATGTCATTGTACACATAATTGAAGTCCATCCAGGAGTTAAACTATTCCATTTAAAAGCAAATGACAATATTGAATATATTAATATTATTAAAGAAATTAGTATAGAAAAGATTCCTAATCCGCCTACAATCTTTAAAGGTTTTGCTGAAAAGCTTAATATTCCATCACCAGCTAATTTAAGCATTTTCTTTAATGGATATTTAGTTTTTCCTGCAAATCTCTCTTTTCGTTCATATTCATAAGCATATTGTTCAAATCCCACCCAACTAAATAAGCCTCTTAAAAATTTATTATGTTCAGGTAAAGAGTTTATCACATCTACAACTTTTTTATCTACTAATCTAAAATCACCTGTATCTTTAGGTATTTCAACATCCGATAATTTATTTAAAGTACTGTAAAATGCTTTTGCAGTTAAAAGCTTAAATGGAGTTTCCCCATCTCTCTTTTTTCTCTTTCCATATATTACTTCAGATCCTTGTTCCCAACATTTAAGCATATCAGGAATTAATTCAGGTGGATCTTGCAAGTCAGCATCCATTATTACGCATGCATCTCCAGTAACGAATTTTAATCCTGCCGTTACTGCAGCTTGATGTCCAAAATTTCTTGAAAAAGATATTACCTTAACATTTTTATCAGCACTTGCAATATTTTCTAAAATACTCAAAGTTCTATCCTTTGATCCATCATTTACAAATATTATTTCATAATCATAAAGTTCATTTAAATCTGTTACAACCTTATGAACTCTTTTATAACATTCTTCTGCTACCTGCTCTTCATAATACATTGGTATTACTATTGAAACTTTTCTCATTTTTTTCTCCGTTAATTTATCTCGTTTTCTTCTCTTTTTCCATTATATTCATTTACTAAATACAATGGTCTATGTTTTGATTCATTAAATATTCTTCCTAAGTATTCTCCTACAATTCCAAATAATAAAATTTGAATTCCTGCAAAAAATAATATTAATAAAATTATAGCTTGGAAAGCTTGAATTGCTACATGTAGTCTTATACATTTTACAATTACATAAATAAAATATACTAACAATGCTAAGAATGTTGGAATAGCAATGTATGTAGAAATTCTTAATGGAGATGTTGTAAAAGATGTGATTCCATCTATTGCTAGATTTATTAGTTTAGCATAATTCCATTTTGTACTTCCTGCAACTCTTGGATCTCTGTCATAAAAAATTGCTTTCTTTTTATATCCAATCCAGCTAAACATACTTTTAGAATTCCTGCCTGTTTCTCTCATTTTTCTTAAAGCATTTACACATCTTTTATCTAATAATCTAAAATCTCCAGTGTCCTTTTGAATTGGGACCTTAGTTAATGATTGCAAAACCCTGTAATACATTTTTGATGTAAACTTCTTAAGCCATGTTTCACCTTTTCTTGATCTTCTTTGAGCATAAACGTCATCATATCCTTCTTCCCAATACTTAATCATTTCAGGAATTAATTCAGGTGGATCTTGTAAATCTGCATCAATAAAAATTACACAATCACCTGTTGCATAATCTAAACCTGCAATCATTGCTATTTCTTTTCCAAAATTTCTAGCAAAATCCACATAATTTATTCTCTTATCTTTTTCTCTATATTCTTTAATTAAATCTATTGTTTTATCTTTTGAACCATCATTAACAAACAAGATTTCAAATTCATAGTTTGTGTTTTCATTCATTAATTTTTCTAATCTCTCATATAAAAATGGTAGAGATTCTTCTTCATTATATGCTGGTACAATAATTGTTACTTTTTTCATAAATTCTACTTCCTTTCAAAGCTAATTTAACATCTAAATTTTATCAAATTTCCATTATTTTTTCAATTAAATAAACAAAAAAAGTGCATAAATTATGTATACACTTTTCAATCTTTATTTTAACCAATCTGGATGAGCTACATACCAATCAATTGTCTTAACAATACCATCTTCAAATTTAGTTTCAGGAAACCATCCTAATTCTTCATGAATCTTTGTTGGATCAATAGCATATCTAAGATCATGTCCCTTTCTATCAGCAACATGTTCAATTAGTGATTCTGGTTTATTTAATCTTTGTAATATTAATTTTACAATATCAATATTTCTCTTTTCGTTGTGTCCACCAATGTTATATCTTTCTCCAGCTCTTCCTTTATGGAATACTAAATCAATTGCCTTGCAATGATCTTCTACATATAACCAGTCTCTAATATTTAATCCTTCACCATAAACAGGTAATTTTTCATCATTTAAAGCTAATTTAATCATGTGTGGAATTAGTTTTTCATTGTGTTGATAAGGTCCATAGTTATTTGAGCAGTTTGTTACTGTTACATTCATATTAAATGTATGGCAATAAGCTAAAGCTATTAAATCTGAGCTTGCTTTTGATGATGAATATGGAGAACTTGGTTGAATTGGTGATGTTTCTGTAAAATATCCTTCTTCACCTAATGAACCATAAACTTCATCTGTTGAAATATGTACAAATTTATTTTTACTTCCTTCTCCCCATAATTGATGTGCTGTTTCTAATAAAGTATGTGTTCCAATAACATTTGTGTGTGTAAATACAAATGGATTCTTAATACTATTATCAACATGTGATTCAGCTGCAAAGTGAATTACTCCGTCAATACCGTATTGTGTGAATATTCTCTTCATTTCTTCAAAATCACAAATATCAGCCTTTTCAAATATAATTTTATCAATTACATTATCCAAATTATGCATATTTCCTGCATAAGTTAATTTATCTACTACTACTATTTTATCTTCTGGATGATTTGCTATATAATATTCAACAAAATTTGATCCAATAAAACCAGCAGCACCAGTTACCATTATATTACTCATTTTATTCTCCCTATTTTAAATCTTTAAATAAATCTGTTTCTCTTATTTCTTTTAATGAAGACCATTTTCCATCTTTTTCAGATGTTAAGTATTCTTCTGGTTTCATTCCTGGAACTTGTGGCCAAACAATGTTTACATCTTCATCATTCCATTTTAATCCACCCTCATTTTCATGATCATAAATATTATCAACTTTATAACAAAATTCTGCTACATCTGATAATACTAAGAAACCATGTGCAAATCCTCTTGGAATATAAAACATTTTTTTATTTTCTTCAGAAAGAATAACTCCTTCCCACTTTCCATAAGTTTCGCTTCCAGGTCTTAAATCAACTGCAACATCAAATACTTCTCCTCTAATACATCTAACTACTTTTGCTTGAGAATGTTTACTTTGAAAATGTAATCCTCTTAAAACGCCTTTTTTTGATCTAGATTGATTATCTTGAACAAATTCTCCTGTTATTCCGATTTCTTCAAAGTCACTCTTTTCATAAGTTTCCATGAAGTATCCTCTTTCATCTCCAAATACAGTTGGTTCTATAATACATACACCATCAATAGATGTATCAGTTCTTTTAAATTTTCCCATAATAGTTCCTTTCATTAAAAATTATTTTCTGCTAAATCTTTTAAGAATGCTCCATAATCATTTTTCTTTAATTTAGTAGCTAATTCTTCCAATTGTTTATTATTAATCCAGCCATTTTCAAAAGCTATTTCTTCTGGACAACAAATTTGTAATCCTTGTCTCTTTTGAATAGTTTGAACAAAGCTTGCAGTTTCAAGTAATGCGTCATGAGTTCCTGTATCAAACCAAGCCATTCCTCTTCCTAATTTTTCAACTTTTAATTTATTCATTTTCATATATTCTTCATTAACAGTTGTAATTTCTAATTCTCCTCTTGCAGAAGGTTTAACATTTTTAGCAATTTCTATTACATCATTTGTATAGAAATATAATCCTGGAACTGCATAATCTGATTTTGGTTTTTCAGGTTTTTCTTCAATTGAAATAGCATTTCCCTCTGCATCCATTTCAACAACTCCGTATCTTCTTGGATCTTTTACTCTATATCCAAATATTGTAGATGAATCATCTCTTTCATTTGCTCTTCTTAAAGTTTCCTTTAATCCTGCACCATAGAATAAATTATCTCCTAAAATCATTGCTACATTATCTTCGCCAATAAAATCTTCAGCAATAATAAATGCTTCAGCTAATCCATTTGGCTTATCTTGAATTTCATATTCGATTTTCATTCCCCATTGAGAACCATCTCCTAATAATTCTTTAAACATTGCACTATCTCTTGGTGTAGTGATAATTAATACATCCCTAATACCAGTTTCCATTAATACATATAATGGGTAATAAATCATTGGTTTATCATATACTGGCATTATTTGTTTTGAAATTGCAAGTGTAAGTGGATATAATCTTGTTCCACTTCCTCCTGCTAATATTATACCTTTTCTATTTTTCATAATAAAAATCCTCTTTTTTATAATCCTAAATATCTATTTAAAGCATCTTCATAAGTTGGAATAACAATTCCATACTTTAATAATTTATCTTTTGACATTTGTGAATTCTTAGGTCTTTTAGCTGGTGATGCAAATTCTTCACTTGATACTGGTGTAACCTTTGTTTTTACACCCTTTAATTTATAAATTAATTTTGTAAATTCATACCATGTTGTATAACCAATATTTGTTGAATTATAAACTCCATAAGGAATTTTCTTTTCAACAGCTTGATGCATAATGCTTGCTAAATCAACTGCATAAGTTGGTGATCCATGTTGATCATCTACTACTTTAACTTCATCATGTGTTTCAGATAATTCTAACATTGTTTTTACAAAATTATGTCCATCTCCATATAACCAAGCTGTTCTAAATATATAATATTTATCACATTCTTGTTCTACAAATTCTTCTCCAGCTAATTTACTTGTACCATAAACTGCTTGAGGATTTTTTTCATCATCTTCGCTATAATCTTCTTCAACTGGCTTTGATCCACCAAATACATAATCCGTTGAAACATGTAAAAATACTACATCATTTTCTTTTGAAGCGATTGCTAAATTCTTTGGTCCAATAGCGTTTATCTTATAAGCTAATTCTGGTTGGCTTTCTGCTTTATCTACTGCTGTATATCCAGCGCAATTGATAATACAATCCGGTTTAACATTTTCTACATATTTTTTTACAGCGTCTAAATCTGTAATGTCTAAATCAGCAACATCTGTTAAGATTTGTTCGTCATCCTTAAATTCGTTTCTAACTGCTTTTGCTAGCATTCCGTTAGCACCTGTAATTAATATTTTCATTCAAATACCTTCCTTTATCCTATTATACTCGTCTATTATATCATATATAATGATAATTACAAGTTTAAAGATACTTTTTCACAAAAAAATATGCCTAAAATCTAGGCATATTTTTACAATTATTAATGTCTACTTCTATGGTTCTTTTTTCCTTTTTTTGATAATGCAATTATAATTAAAATTACAACAATAACAACTGCAACAATTATAATTATTTTTTTATTATCATTTGAATTAGCATCAATATTTTTAATTTCTACAACATCATTTTTGTCTTCTAACACTTCATTTAATTCATTTCCATTAGTTTCATCTTCAACTTCATTTACTATGTTTTCTTCTTGAACTATTTCATTTTTAGCAACATTACTTGTTGTTTCATTCTTTGTAGGTGTTTCAACATTAGGAGTAATCACTTGTTCTGAAATTGGAACTGATAATTTTCTTACTTTAATTTTATAAGTTGCTTTAGTTCCATTTTCAGCAGTTACTATTACTTTAACGATGTTTGAACCAACTTCTAATTGATTGTTACCTTCTATCGTAACATTTGCTCGTTCGTTAGTTGGCTCTGCAACTATATTTAAAGAACTTACATTATTTCCTATTGTAATTTTATATGTTGTGTTATCAACTTTTTCATAATCCTTACCAGGATTAATTTTCAAACTTTTTAATGATACATCACCAGATAATGCAAAAGATGATGTTCCTACTAAAAATAGTATTACAAAAATTAATGAAATTATATTAATAATTTTTTTCATTTTAACTCCAATTCCTAAAGTTATTCAACCTTTATTTCAATAGCTTCAATTCTCTTATTTTTTCCAGTAGTTCCAGCTAGTTCTCCGTTTTGTTTCCAATCCATCCAACCATAATCTTGAACATGAACTCTGTACTTAATTTTCTTTCCTAAAGACTCATTTATCTTTATTTCAATAGCTTCCATTTGTCTATTTTCTCCAGTTGTTCCAGCTATTTCTCCTGAATTAACCCAATTTAGCCATCCTTCATTTTGAACATGGGCCCTGTATTGAATTGCGTCTTTCATACTTTCATCAACGCCTAATAATTGGATTTTTATAGCTTCCATGTGTTTACATTGTCCAGTAACACCACCTATAGCTCCGTTTTGAACCCAGTTCATCCAACCATAGTCTTGTTCATGTGCTTGATATTTAACACCTGTTACTTGTGGTTTAGTGTCTACAATTTCAATTTGAATTGCTTCAACTCTCCTGTTTTCACCAGTTGTTCCAGCAATGCCTCCATCATATTTCCAATCCATCCAACCATAATCAGCTACATGTGCTCTATATCTAACATGTTTTCCTAATGACTCATCTAATTTGATTTGAATTTCTTCTATTTTTAAATTTCTTCCAGTAGTTCCGGCTAATTGACCATCACTCATCCAATCCATCCATCCAATATCTTGAACATGTACTTTATAACTAATAGCATTTTTTACTTTTATATCTGTTCCTAATAATTGAATTTGAATTGCTTCCATGTGTTTACATTGTCCAGTAACACCACCTATAGCTCCATTTTGAACCCAGTTCATCCAACCATAGTCTTGTTCATGTGCTTGATATTTAACACCTGTTACTCGTGGAAAACTGTCAACAACAGAAATTTGAATTGCTTTAATGTGCTTATTTTTTCCTGTAGTTCCAGAAATTTCACCATTAGCAACCCAAGCAGTCCATCCTTCTTTTTCTATGAAAGTTCTATATTTAATTGTCTTTCCAAATACTTCATGAATTTTAATTTGAACAGCTTCAATGCCTAAATTTCTTCCTGTAGTTCCTGCTATAGATCCTGATTGTACCCAATCCATCCAGCCAATCTCACTAACATGTACCTTATATTGAATTGCATTAGCAAAACTTATATTTTCACCTTTTAATTCAATTTTTAATGCTTCAATATTTTTAGATTTATCAGATGATCCAGATTCTTCATTATCTTTTTTTACATCTGTCCAACCAATATCTGTCACATGAGTTGAGTATTGAATACCAGAAATCTTTGGTTCTACTTTTTCAAGTTTAATTTGAATAGCTTCGATTCTTAAATTTTCACCAGTAGTACCAGCAATTTCACCACCAGATTTCCAATCCATCCAACCATAATTTTCACACATCGCTCTATATTTTACTACATATCCAGGTTCATCACAAGTAACTCTAATCGCTTCAATTTTTTTAGCTTTTCCAACAGTTCCTGCATCTTGATCATTTGTAACCCAATCCATCCATCCAATATCACTTACATGAGCTTGATATTTAACTCTTATATTTGATTTAATATTAAATGTTTCTAATTGTCTGCATTGATCTATAGAACCTATAGTTTCTCCATCTTTTGCATAACCAGTCCATCCATAGTCCTCTAATTGTGCCTTATAAGAAATAAGTGAACTAGAATCATATTGATTTCCAGTATACAATGTACCTCTTGCATATTTAGGATTTACTGTAGTTCCAGATGCAGTTTTATTTAATTTTGTTAAATATTTATTTGTAATATATCCTACTTTACCATTATATGATACTTTATCAAAAGTATAACCACCTGAAGTTCCAGCACTTCTTTGAAGCATTGTTACAACAGTATCCTTCCATAAAGCTCCATAAGATCCACCTGAAATACTTGTTCTAAAATTAACTGCGCCATCATTCCAACTACTCTTTGAACTTACATAATACAAATCATTACCTACATTTTCAGTCATTGGTGGCAATTTAGCATAAGAAGGCATATTCTTAAATACTGGAATAACAAATGTTAAATCATTATCCAATAAATCATAGTTTGTATATAAACTGAATAAAGTCTTAGCTTGTGAACATGGATCTTGTACATTTGTCATATATTGATGTGAATATAATTGATTCTTTTCACTACCCCAAACATCAAATTTATATAAATATTTATTTACTTGACCAGCATTTGTATAATTTGTTGCAATTAATTTTGCTCCATCTATAATAGCCTTTTTAGGAGTTGTCCATCCAGCATTTCTTGCATAATTAACAGCACTTTGAATGTTATCATTTCCATCAAATGCTCCCCAATTATAAAAATTATAAACACCATAACTTCCATTTACTAGTGTAGGTAAAGTTTTACCATTACCTAATTCTTGAAATATTCTAACCAATATACTATATGCATTTTCACCTGATTGATTTTGTGCTTCATAAATCATTTGTGCATAAGATTCACCATTAGCTCCACCCTCCAAATAAGTTCCTGCAACAGCTTTACTTATATCAGAAACTGAAACACTAGATTTATTTGATAAATCTAAAAATTGAAAAATTGTTTCCTCAGTTAAGAAGTTTCTAGTATCTATAAAATAGCTAGTTAATTCCTTTGAAGAACAGTAGTATCCTCTATCTCCTGATCTACCACAACTATCATACCAAGATGCATCATGTCCCTTATATACTGTATTTCTTAAATGTACTGTTTCATTATCAATAACTTCATTCCAATCAATATCAGTATATAACATTCTAAATTTCCAATTATCATGTCCTGTTGTTTCAACTAATTTATTAAGTAAATCCTTATATTCAGATGGAAATTCATTTATTCCATTGTTATTATCTCTATACGCAGATTTAATGCTTTGATTATAAGTTGCTGCACTTACAGAATTAAATATTCCATATATTAATAATAAAAAAATAATCATTAATAAACAAATTAATATTTTATTATATCTTTTCATTTAAATTCCTCTCATAAAAAATATGCTATTTTTATTGCCCATTTTTGTACATTATATCATACAAAAACCAAAAAGCAACAAAAATAACACAATTTTCACATTATTGTAACATTAATTTAACATTTTTTTAATTTAGTAAAAATTATCTTTTGAGTAACACAATATAATATAAATTGTGCCCCCATTGTAGCTAAATATGCGAATACTGCACCCTGAATTCCATATTGTTTAGTCAAAATATTTGAAACAACTAAAGCTATTAATGAAACCACCACATATATAACAAATTGTACAAATGTAAATCTCATTGTAGTTAAAATGTTTGATAAAATTATACCTACATTATATAGAGTAGCTGCTACAACTATTATAGTTAACATTACCCTGTAACTACTTAATTCAACTCCATATATTAAGTTTAACACTGGAATACCTATTGAATAAGCCATAATTGACGCAAATAAACCAAAACCTAATACATATATAACAATCTTATTCTTAAGTTTAGTTAAATCTTTATAATTCTTCTCCTCATTTAATTTAGTAAACTTATTTAAATAAGGATGAATTAAGAATTGTCCAAATAAGCTAATAGCAGTTGCTGGCATAACAATAATTCCAAATATAGTTTGATAACTATTTTCCAAATAATTATCTATTGAATATTTTGAAGCATTTAAAATATAAATTCCTAAAAATGTGATTCCAAATATAAAGAATCCTTTTTTAAATAACAGCCAAACATTATTCCAATTAGTTTTAATTGTATAATTAACTTTTCCTTTTAAAAATACAATATCAAATAGTACAATAACCAAAATCCAAACTAAATTCATGCAGATACTTGATATAATTAAATTTTTAGTTATTATATCCACTATAATAAAAATTATTAATCCAGCTAGAGATTTAATAAAATAAGATTGACCAACCTTATATAAATCCCCCTCTTTTTGCATTATTCCATAAAGCACATCACTAAATGCTTCAAGCATTTTATAAAATGCTAAAATAATAAATAATGAGGCTTTATAACTATTATAACCCTTAACTAATACGAAAAAAAGGACTGATATCATCATTAATATACATGTTAAAATTCTATTAACAATGAAATCTTTATCACTTATTTTTTTATCCACCTCTGTAACTTGGAAAACACGACCAGCATATTGTCCAATTACAAATAAAATGCATGCAGTTGAAAATGCAATAGTAAATATTCCTGCATTATCAACTCCATTTATTCTTGTTGCTATTATTAAAAAGAATAAGGAATTAAATGAATTAAATCCTGTTCCTAATATATTCCAAATAAAGTTCTTTTTAAAAGACTTTTTTTCTTCCATTTCTTTTTTCCTATCCGTTTGTTTTTATTGCGTTTTTATAAAAATGCATTAAAAACTTTGCTATTGGCTTTGGCCAGAATTTACAAAACATTTGATAATCCTCTTCTAGTCTAATATTATTTTCAATTAAACTTGAAGTAGTTGATTCTTCATGTATTCTATGACACATAATTTCTTTATCTACATAAGCAAAAGGATTATCTAATTTACTAAATTGGTACCAAGAATCCCAGTCAAGATCGCATTTTAATTCAGTTCTATATGGTTTATCTCCTAATACCTTTTTATTTACTGTAACACAAGGACAGCAAATTGAGCTTCCTAATTTCAATGCATTTCTCTTAGCTCTTCTACTCTTATTATTTTTCTTTAAAGAACTTAATAAGAATTTTTTAATTTTTAAATTTTTAGTTAATGGAATAATTTCCCCATTTTTAATTTCTCTATAATTACCAAATGCAATAGAAAAATCATTATATTTTTCATATAGTTTGCTTATTTCTTCTAGATAATTTTCATTATATATATCATCTTGATGTGCAACAGTAACTAAATCAGTTTTTGCAGACGATACTGCAAAATTCCAATCTGGTCCTATTCCATGTTCTCCATTATTAATAAATAATTCAATTTCATATTTTTTTGCTAAATCTTTAATATAATCATTTGGTGTAGAAGTACACATAATTATATTACTTTTTACAGTTTGTTTTTTTAAAGATTGAATACATTCTTCTAAATATTGAGATTCTTTGTATGCACAAATAGCGAATGTATGATTATTTAAGTTTTTCATTTTCTTCCACCTTTTCTTCTTTTTCTTTAAGTATACCAATTTCTTGATTTAATCTAACTATCATTTTATTTTGTTTTGTTATAACAACGGAAACATGAATTATGCATGTTCCTAAAACTATAATTGCTAATAAGAACAATAATGCAGGTGGATAATATACTCCGCATAATTGTGCTAAAGCAATTAAAATGTTTGGAAAAATTGATACAATTAGTATAATTAAACCAGTAAATAACCACAATATTGAATATTTTTCATCTAATTTTTCTTCTCTAACCAATTTTAAAATAATTAATATAAATAAAATTGAAAATATAATCGCTAATTTATAAATCATTGTTTTTTCCCCCTATTAAAAAATTCCTTGAATTAGTAAATATAATATAACTTTAAACATATACATAATACTCTTCAAAGGAGATATTGATGATTTTCCTGTTTCTCTTTTCTTCATTTCTACAGGAATTTCAGCTACTTTATATTTTTTCTTTAAAACATTCATTGTAGTACAAGGTTCTGGATAATCATAAGGATACCTGCAAACAAATTCTTTTATGATTTTTTTATTTGCTGCTCTAAATCCTGATGTTGTATCATAGATTTTTCTTCTAGTTCCTATTAAGATAGCTAAAGAAATCATTCTAATCCCCAACATTCTAAAGAAAGTTTGTTTGTATAGGCTCTTTTTTACAAATCTAGAGCCTATAACCATATCATTTCCTTCTTGAATTGAATCAATTAAATCTTGTAAATACTTTGGATCATGTTGTCCATCACCATCAACCTGAATTGCAATATCATAATCGTTTTTATATGCATATAAATAACCAGTTTGTACTGTTCCACCAATTCCTAAATTATTAGGTGAATCTACTACAATTTTTGCACTTGAATTTTTTGCTTTTTCGTAAGTATCGTCTTTTGAGCAATCATTAACAACCATTACATCCAAGCCTTCAATCTTTTGATCATATACTTCTTTAACAACTTTTTCAATTGCTTCAGATTCATTATATGCTGGTATAATTACTAGTATTTTCATAGTTGGTCTCCTTTATTTTATATTTGCTACAAATATATTTAATAATGATGGTACTTGGAATAATAACATACTAATCACAATATATTTTTCATCAAATTTGTTCTTGAATTTAATATTCTTCATAGGAATTAATAAGAACATTAATCCTAAAATAGGTACAAAATATCTTCCTTGTACTCCATCAATATATGTTGCTCCAATATCTGGTACACATGCAGTATACATTGCAGTAATAATTCCAGCAGATGTTGCAAGAACAATTAGAGCAATCCATATTTTTTCCCATACCTTAAAGTTATTGTCTTCTTCATCTTGAATTAATGCTAAGAACATTACTCCATATACTAACACAGATACAATTTCAGGTTGCACTAAATCTCTACCCCATTGCATATATCCACCAACTGTGTCTAATGCCCAATAAGAGAAATTATCACAAACACTTCTTATTAATATTCCAAGATAAGCTATTGGATGATGCATACAATATGTTAATTGTTCAGCCATATGAGGTTGTGAACCTGAGAATGATACTTTTCCTACTACTTTCCACCATAAGAATGAAGCTAATGCTAATAATGCAGCTCCTCCAAGGAATGCAACCTTTCTCTTTCCGTTTTTAAAACATTGTTTTGGAATTAATAATAATAATCCACAAACAGGAATATAAACAAACTTAGACATTGCAATAACAGGTAATGTACATGCAAAGAATAAATAATTTTTTAATTTTAAAGGTTCGCCCTCATGTCGTAATTTTAATATATTAGCTAAAAATAGCATTACAGTCATGTTAATTATATTATCACTAGATAATGTAGAAGATAAATATAAAATCTTAGGACTAAATAATATAGCCATAAATAAATATTTTTTATTAGGCATTACTTTAATTATGAAATATCCCATAATAATAAAGAACATTACATTAAATAATCTACCAATCATCGCTTGAGAATAAATATCAAATCCCAATCGTCTTGCAACAAATACCCCTATTGATTGTGGTAATACTTGTAATGGTGAATATGATAGCGTTAGTGAAGTATTAACAGCAACTAATTCTTTTAATTCTTTATTATTTCTTGTTTGAATAGAATATCTCCATGTTGCTAAAGCTTTACTATAAGTAATATCTTGAAATAAACCATCATAAGCATAAATATTTACAACATCTGCTGGTAAATAATTTCCTGTAAATTCATCAAATTTTACAGTACTTAATTTTCCCATAGAAATTTCATAATCTCTATACCATTGATATTGTTCATCATGACCTTTAAACAGAGGTGTTGCAAACATATATGTTAATTCTAAGAATATAGCACAAACCACAAATACTTTTTCAGGTTTTAATGTTTTTTTCTTATTAATAAGATATACTAAACCACCTATTAATATCGTAACAAATGTAGATAACACCCAATATATAACTATCCATTTTTTATTTGGATTACTATCTTTTAATAATTTTGTAAAAAAACTAACATTCATTAATATTACAAATACAAAATATAACAGAATATTTAGAATTTTCTTATTTTTTATTTTCTTATCTTCCATTTCATCCTCACTCTAATATACACATAAATGTATTGTATTATTTTTAAATATTATTTGTTCATCATTAAAGTTATCCCAGTCTTTTTCTTTAAAGTATTCTTTTAAATTATCATTATTTTCAACTTTTTCTAATTTAATATTATTAAAGTAACAGATTGCATTTACATCAGACCAGTCTGTTGCAAAACTTGACTCATTTATGTCTCCTGAAATAAATAAACTTTTATATGTACGCCTTGGGTTTTTATCTTTGTATATGCTTATCTTATGAACTTTAATTCCGGTTGAATTTTGGTACTCTTCTATTGCTCTACCAATATTTTGACAGATTATTTTATCTTCATAATTTAGAGTATAATGATCAATTTCTATTTTAGTAAAACCATAAAATGTTAAAATTATTATCACAATGCTTATTAAGGTAATTAAATATTGTGATATTTTATCATCTCCAATGTAGATTAAAATATACATAATTTGAATAGCTAAAATTGAAGCAAATGCATATGTAGATCTTGGCTGAAACCATATACTATCAGAACTTTGCATTATGAAAGGTGCTATAGTTGAAATGCTAATAACACTATCTAGGTAAATCAATTTTATTATTGATAATACTTTTTGTTTTGAATTTCTTATACATTCAATAATAGCAATAATAAATACCACAATAAACATTATTGCAAAGAAGTATTTAGGTAAAATGTCATAGGCTTTTATCATAGAAATTATTCCATTTTTTATTCTTAAAATAGATTCTGATAAAATAATTCTACCATTTACTCTTTCTCCAATAAAAATGAATTTTATAATAAATACGTTTAAAACTGCTGGTATTCCATATACAATTAGGCTTTTTACTGTTTTAATAATAAAATCTTTAAAATTATTTGAATATTTAATTACAAATAATGTTGCTAAAGCAAGGAAAATTGCAGCTACTCCTTGATAGCAGGAAATTGACAATGCCATAAAAATAATTGATAAAATAATGCACTTCTTATTATTTTTATTTTTCAACAATTTAACAAATTCATCTACTGCAAAAACACTAAATAAAATCGCAAGTGTCATAACTCCCTTTTCAATAAATAAAAATAGTTCTATTGAGAAAGGATTTATTATTATAAGTATTGAAACTAAAATTGCAATCAACTCATTCTTTACAATTTCTTCTTTTATCAAATAGTATAGTTTATAAATTGAAAACGTAATTGCAAAAATTGCTATTGCAAAACTGACTATGTATGTAGTTGAAAAGGATACTTTAAAAATTTTTACGCATATAAAAAACAATGACGTTACTAATCTACCCGACTGTAGAAAATTTCCTAAAATATTCCTCCCTGGTCCTTCCAAAACAGCATATGTATCTGTAGCAAATTCTTGGTGAACAAATATCCCGAAAAAAGCTATCGTAATTATAAAAAACAAATATAATTTTTTATCTTGTAGAATTTTTTTCATTTTTATTGGTATCCCCTGTATAATATATTTAGATTTTTAAAGGATATAGCTATAAACCTTTTAATCTATCAATTGTATCAATAACATGATATAATTGATTAAACACTATGGACTTTTATCAATCCTTCTTTTATTTTCTGTAAAATATGTAGATGATAATCTATCGTCATAAGCATAAATGATTGCTTCTGGTAATTCACTTTTAAAGTCTTTAACTACTTTATCTATTGTATTACTTTCATTATAACAAGGTATTAAAACTGCAATCTTATCCATTTTTGCCTCCAGACTTTATATATTTTCACACACTTATTCTATCAATTTTTTAAATATTTGTATAGACTTTTATACAAATTTTTCATGTATTTTTTTAATTAATCTATAATATTTTTTATTAATCTATAATATTTCTATTCTTTTCATATTTTTTTATAATATTTTTTGTAGTCATCGCGAAAGTAAAGTAAATCAAATATAATAAATATTAACAAAACTATGTATAAGTAAACAATATTTAGATGACTATTTGGAACTGGCATTAGATTAGGATTGTAAATTA
>Ga0256404_1006613_pt1 | contig 18999 bp, 15 predicted proteins | sample RumenRJG_01DNA_FD_185990 | JGI IMG/M metagenome (GOLD analysis project Ga0256404, IMG submission 185990) | Bovine rumen microbial communities from Lethbridge, Alberta, Canada - RJG_01 | ecosystem: Host-associated > Mammals > Digestive system > Stomach > Rumen | place: Canada: Alberta | collected...
CCAGAGCGTTGATCCCGTCCTGGGGATTGCCGGCTGCATGAGCGGATTTACCGTGGAACTCGATATCTACGGGCTCGCAGGCAAAATTCCGCCCGCTCAGTGAATCCGTGGGCTTTGTTCCCGGATGGACACCGATGGCAAAATCTACATCGGAAAGGTAGCCCTTTTTGGCGAAGGATCCTTTGGAGCTTCCGTTCTGGCCGCCTTCCTCACCGGGGGTGCCGTAAACTCTGACTTCGCCGCCGATCTGGTCGATCACCTGTTTGAAGGAGGCGCCGGCCAGAGCGGAGGTAGCTCCGTAGATGTTATGGCCGCAACCGTGTCCCAGCCCTCCCAGAGCGTCATATTCGGCCAGGAAGACGACTACCGGACCCGGCTTTGAACTCTTATAGGAAGCGGCAAATGCGGTGCGGTGACCGGCAGCCGGTTTTTCAATGGTGAAGCCCTCTTTTTCAAGTTGAGAGCTCAGGGTATCACAGGCAAAAAACTCAAAGTCGGAAACTTCCGGTTTATCGTGAATAGCCAGTGCGATCTTCTGATATACCTCCGCGTTATTATCTGCGTAATCAATAATCGTTTTTCTTAGATCAGACATGGGAACCTCCAAATTCCGGGACAACGATCCGCTCGGATCGTGTGATTTTCTAAGCAAGACATCCTTGACTTGAGGATTGACGTTATCATAACAAATGTATCAAAGTTTGTATAATGCTAAAAATATATGGTAAGTTATAGCATCAGGCTATATAATCATAAATAATATAATTTTAATATTAATACAGGCTATTAAACTTTATAGGTTAAAGCTATAGGGGAAACGTCTGTAAAATGTTTGAATTATAAAAAGCGAACCGGTCATCCTTGACAGATCCCGGTCCGCTTGCGTCACTTAGTATATTGCGTATTCTATTTTCGATTTGCCTTGGCACTTAATAGCTGTTTCAGTCCAGTATATCTTTGATGACGCGCTCGGCGTTTTCGTGGGCGATCTTCTCGATCTGTCCCCATTTCCAGCCCCGCTTTTCCAGCTCTTCAAAGATCTTGTGCATGTCCAGAGGGCTGGCGACATCGCAGATGCTGTCGAAGCCGTCAAAATCAGAACCGAGCCCGACCGAATCGATGCCGGCAGTGTTGACGGCGTATTCGATATGATCGCAGATGTCCTCGACCCGGCTGTATTCGTCTTTGACAGATCGCCCGCAGAAATAGGAAAAGAAGTTGATGCCGATAAATCCGCCCTTTTCAGCCAGACGGCGCAGCATGGGGTCGGTCAGGTTACGGCGGTGAGGGTTCAGCGCCCGGCAGCAGGAATGGCTGGCGACGAAAGGTTTGGAGCTGACATCGGCCACGTCCCAGAATCCTCTGTCCGAAAGGTGAGAAACGTCCACGATCATTCCCAGTTCATTCATGCGCTGTACAACGTCTTTGCCCAGGGGAGTCAATCCCTTTTCCATGTCAAGCGGATCGTCGGAAGAGGGATTGCCCAGACAATTGGAATGGTTCCAGGTCAGGGTGATCAAACGGTAGCCCAGTTGGTAATACTGATCCAAAAGGTCCAGTGACTTGACCATGCGGCCGTCTTCAAAGGTCAGAAATAAGCTGATCAGACCCTTGGCTTTGTTGGATATCAGATCTTCATAGCTTTTGGCGAAAGCGATCTTATCCGGGTATTTTTTGACGGCATCCGTCAGCCCGTCGTATAAATGGCTCCGGTAGCTTTCGTCGGATTGAGTCATGTGATTTTCCGGGGGCAGAAAAGTGGAGAAAAACTGAGCCTCGCAGCCGCCTTCCGCAAGGCGCCTTATGTCGACCATGCCCTGGGGAAAGTCCCACAGGTCAGGTTTAAGACCGGCCCGCGGGCCTTCTTTGGGTCCTTCGGGACCATCGGAGAACATCATTAAGGTGTCCGCGTGAAAATCTATATAGGGGTGAAAGGCAGGATCCCTCAATACCGGGGCAGCTTCAACAAGACTCATGAAAGACTCCTTTTCTGAAAGCTGCGATCAGACGCAGTCAGATAGATTGATAATAATACAATAATTATAATGAGCTTATAAAAGGACGTCAATTGAAACAAAGTTTTGACTTCCGGGCAGGGAACTGTCTTCGGAAGGCTTTTTATTATTGTAACCGCTTGTATTTCTGGTTTTTGCTTCTCGGATGTTCCGGATCGGTCATTTGTATTTTCCCGGTTTCAATAGCCGGATGCAGGTAATTTCCCTGAAGCCCTCTTCGTGATTTTAAATGCAGCAACTGCATAAGTTCCATGGCCGTATATTCCCGTCGGTCTTCCATTAAGCTTAGAAGCCGTGCAGTTCTTGCAAGCTGGTCATTTCCCGTTAATGACTCTTCTGACAGCATATGCATGAGGATCTCGTCGATCCTTTGCAGCATGAAAAGAATGAATACGTCTGAATTTCCGTTTTTATGGCATTCTGATATTGCTTGATAATATCCATCCTGAAAGTTTTGGATCTGACTTTCCAGCGGTATATACTGAAAGATATCTTTCCACCGATATAAGAGAGATGTCTGCCAAAGCCTTGCCATTCTCCCATTGCCGTCAGAAAAAGGATGGATAAAAACGAACTCATAATGAAATACGGATGACAGGATAAGAGGATGTATTTTACCTTTATTTTCCTTCATCCAGGTAAACAACTGCCGCATCAGTTCCGGAACCATATCCGGAGGCGGTGCCATGAAGACACAGACATCTCCGTTAAAGACGCCCTCGTTCCCATGACGGTAATTCCCGCTATCTGCGATTATCTGATCCATCATGATCTTGTGGGTATGGAGAAGATCGGATTCTTTATACGGATCTATGGCTGGGATCTGCTCATATGCTTTATAGGCGTTCTGCACTTCCCGTATCTCTTTTTCCGGACCTATGACCGGATTCCCGTCAATAACGGCACGAGTTTCTTCCAAAGTAAGAGAATTTGCCTCGATTGCCAGTGACGAATGAATGGAGCGGATGCGGTAGTCTCTTCTAAGATGTGGTTTTGTATTCAGAGCGTTCCTTTCAGCGATCCTTCCTATATTTTCCGAAATTCTGCTGACCAGCATCAGCATCTCGTTGTTGACGGTAAATGGCGGTTGATAGTTGTCCATAGATTTCTCCTTTTTATAATTATATCATCTTCATAGGCATTTTCATAGGCATTTTCATAGGTATTTCCTGCCGCAAGTAACGGAATAAGACCGATGAAATAAAGCGAATTATAGCGTATAATTTAAGTAGAGAAAGGAGAAGACGATGAAGGAATTTGCGAAAGATTCTTACCGGGTCCGCTGGTACGGCCATGGGACGGGAGCCAAAGCCAATCCGGGCTACGCGGCTGTCGTTCTTTGTTACGATGGGGAATATGCCGAACGGGTCAGCAAATATTTGTCCCCTATTTGTACGACTTTGTGCGTATATGCCGTTTCGACTGCAGAAGAAGTTGGGGACGATAGGGAAGAAGTGCCGGACGAAATCGACTTTTCTCCTTTTGCAGCACCTTCTCTTCGCAGAGAAGGCGACATAGCAGGAGGCGGCCGCTTGTTCCTGGAAGATATTACATCCACTGTGCTGCCCCAGGCAGAGCAGTTTTTCGGACTGTCATTATCCTACCGGATGCTGGTCGGCTATTCCATGGCTGGTCTATTGGCTTTGTACGGGCTTTACCAGTCGGATTATTTTCAGGCTGCGGCGACGGTGAGCGGATCACTGTGGCTGGAAGGATGGTCGGATTTTATCAGAGAGCATTCGTTTAAAACCAGGCAGCCGGATATTTATTTGTCGGTTGGAGCCAAGGAGAAGAGGACGGCAAATCCGCGGATGCAGCGGGTCGAGGAAGCAACCAGGGATACCTATCAGTATTATTTGTACGATGATGAGGTCAAAAGTGTGGTTTTTGAACTCAATCCCGGGGGACATGGGGCAGACGATGCCGACCGGATCCGCAAGGCGGTCAAGTCGCTTTTATCGCAGCACCGGGAATGACGGGGGCTGGCGGAAGCATCGACCACTTCCCGCAACAGGGGCAATTTCGAAAAAAATGAAATTGATGGTTGACAGAAAAATTCCTTAATGGTAGAATAACACTTGTCCTTGACGAAAAGGACTGCCGGATGCGGATGTGGCGGAACTGGCAGACGCGCAAGATTCAGGTTCTTGTGATCGATAAGGTCATGGGGGTTCGATTCCCTTCATCCGCACTAGATAAGCTGTGAAGCAGATGCTTCACAGCTTTTTTCGTGTTGATTTGACAAAGATTACCGGGCCGCTTTACAATAGAAAGACCTTTTAATGCAGGCAGCAGTAAATCAGTCATCCCTTACAAATCTACATATTATCTTAGGAGAACATCATGACGCTGCAGGATTATGCCAGGGGCCTTGGAGAACGCGGCCTTTTGATCGTAAAAGATAGGGCTTTCGGCCAGATGAACGGATATCCTTATTTTATTTATCCCAACTGGCGCGGTTCGGTCATTCATTCATTGGCGGCCGTGTTCCACTTCAGCCAGAATGTCCGTCCCCGGTACCTGAAAAATCAAGTTCCGGATACAAAGTTGACTTCGGGGACCAATCCCGGCACTCTGACCATGACGGTCAAGGTCGATAAACTTGACGACGGAAAAGACAGCCTGAACCGCTTCTTTCAGAAGATGGGGGAGTTTACCGATGCCGCCCATAAGATGGGGCTGACTGCCCCCGGCAAATGTCCCATCTGCAAGCAGGGAAACTGCGATTCACTTGCCTTGTTCCCCCAGGGCTATGTTCCCACTCACCGCGCCTGCGTGGAGCAGAGCAATTTTGACCGGATCCGGGACGCTGCCGACAACAGCGAACACGGCAATCACGGATTAGGCATCCTGGGCGCCTTTCTGGGGGCCATGCTGGGCTGCCTTCTGGTATTTCTGATAGCTATGTTCAGCGGAAACATCTATGCTGTCCTTTATGTTGTTATTCCTCTGGCCTCCTATTACGGCTATAAACTTTTTAAAGGCAGGATGGATAAGACGGCTCTGACCAGTGTCCTTATTTTTTCGATCTTGTCCTTGTTCGCCTTTGAATTCGCTAACTTTGCCGTCGTATGGCACCGGCAGATCGGAGAATGGCTGTCACCGGCAGGACTTTTCAGCCGTTACTTCCAGATCATGTCCGGCAGCGCTATGCTGTCAGATATGGCCATGCCGGCCCTGTTCCTGTTTTTCGGCATCCTGCTAGACTGGAACACGATAAAAAGCTCAAACAAAACGTATGTCCAAAACGCTGAAAATCAGCTGCAGACGCTGATGGTCCTGGATCCTCAGGCGCCGGCTGTGCCGGGATCGGAAGTTGAAAAGGCATCCCGGAACGCGGCGGCTGTGGAAGGTAGGGACAGCCTAGAACGTTTTGGCTCAGCAGGAGAAGGAGAGGTCCTTGGCGACGATATAGCCCGTCAGAGCGGCAAGCAGTCCTTCAGCGAAGCCCTCAAAGAATACCAGCAGCAGAAAAGCCAGGAAGACTCCCGCAGAAAAGAACCGCCAGAGAATCCGCAAAACAATGACACATTTGATGTAAAATAAGATATAATATAACCTATATTTACCGAAGAAAGGATCCTATCCTATGATTTGCCCGCATTGCGGATATGACAATGTATCAGGGTCCAAGTTCTGCTATCGGTGCGGAAAGCCTCTGCCGGCTGAAACGGATCAGTCCGGACAGCCTGCCGGAGCGGGGCAGCCCTATCAGCCCGAAGGCCCACAGACGATGTATCAGCCGCCTCAGGGACAGTCTTCTGTGCCGCAGCCTCCTGCCAATAAAATTTCGCCGCTGGTTCCTGTTTTGATCAGCGTAGCTGGCTTATTGCTAGTCCTGGTAGTGGTGCTTTCTGCCCTGCTTGTGACAGGTCATAAAAAATCGGCAGGCGCAGGGCACAGCTTTTCGACCATTGATCAGCTTTTGGAGAAGTCGGACAAGGAAAACGGCTCAAAAGCAGGACTTCTTACGGATGAAGATTCTGACAGCGTAATGGTATCGCAGCCGTTCATTGACGGTTCTGACAGCGCAGCAGACAAAGGTCCGGAAGACGATTCGGACAAAAAGGATGAACAGGAGATGGAAAAAGCTCCGGAAAGCGTCCAGCTGTCCTGCGGCGCACAGATCCTTAAGGACGCGGATAGCGCAGACCTGTCCCAATATTCGGTCGGCGATCTAAACGGGATCGAGCAGTGCCCTGACTTGTCCAGCCTGATCATTAAACAAGGCTCTCTGACCGACCTGGGACCTTTATCCAAGCTGACCCATCTCAGAAATCTGGTCCTGAATAATGTCCCGGTTTCGGATCTGGATGCGCTGACGGGACTTTCGAGTCTTACAACGCTGGACATTCATGATACCCAGCTGAGCGCGGATGCGGTCAAACGGTTTACCGATACCCGTCCGGATGTCCAGATCTCGGGCTATACGGCATTCTCCTATACGGTCGTGATCAAGGACACGAGCTGGGACCAGGCCGAAGCAGAGTGCGAGGCGGCCGGCGGGCACCTGGCCAGTATCAGGAGCCAGGACGAGCTCAACCTGATCATTGACGGCATCAGCCGGGCTCAGGATCAAAGCGGGGTCGTCCTGCACTATGTATGGCTTGGCGCATCCTCGTCGTCCGGTTCCTGGCAGTGGGTGGACGGCACGCCCTGGACACAGCTTGACGGCTGGTATCCGGGGGAACCTTCGGGACACGATGTTGACGGGACCGTGGAAGACAAGCTTTGCCTGTGGAATATCGATGATTACGGGTGGACGCTGAACGACCAGCGCAATGACCTGACCGGTTTCAATCAGGTGGCAGGCCACATGGCTTATGTGCTGGAGAAGGAAGAATTGACCGGTATAAAGCCGCAGTAACAATAAGGAGACTATCAATGAAGATTTCTGAAGAATTAAAGGCGCGCGGACTGATCGCGCAGATGACGGACGAAGAGGAGATCTGCGATCTGATCGATAACGGTAAAGCCGTTTTCTATATCGGCTTTGATCCTACCGCGGACAGCCTGCACGTCGGCCATTTTATGGCCCTGACATTGATGAAACGGCTGCAGATGGCCGGCAACCGGCCTATTGCCCTGGTCGGCGGCGGGACCGGTATGATCGGCGATCCTTCCGGCCGGTCGGATATGCGCAAGATGATGACCATCGAGACCATCGATCACAATGTGGAATGCTTTAAAAAGCAGATGAGCCGCTTTATCGATTTCGGACCCGGCAAGGCTATGATCGTCAATAACGGGGACTGGCTGCGCAATCTGAATTTCCTTGATTTTATGCGTGATATCGGTCCCTGCTTTTCTGTGAACGAGATGCTGCGCGCGCGCTGCTATGTCAACCGTCTTGAAAATGGTCTGAGCTTTTTGGAATTCAGCTACATGCTGATGCAGGCTTACGATTTTTATGAGTTATACCAGCGCTACGGCTGCAACCTGGAGTTCGGAGGAGACGATCAGTGGTCCAACATGCTGGCCGGCACCGATCTGATCCGCCGCAAGCTGGGCAAGAACGCCTGCGCCATGACCATCAACCTGCTTTTGAAGCATGACGGGACGAAAATGGGAAAGACGGCCGGCGGAGCGGTATGGCTGGATCCCAACAAGACCGCTCCCTATGATTTTTATCAGTACTGGCGTAATGTGGACGATCAGGATGTCCTGAAGTTCCTGCGCATGATGACCTTCCTTCCTTTGGAACAGATCGATGAGATGGATAAATGGGAAGGCAGCCAGCTCAACGAAGCAAAACGGATCCTGGCTTATGAGCTGACCAAGATGGTCCACGGCGAAGAAGAGGCTCAAAAGGCGGAAGAAGCGGCCAAGTCCCTGTTCGGTGCCGGTGCTGCTTCTGAGAATATGCCCGAAGTCGTTCTTGCCGACAGTGATTTCAACGACGGCACCATCGACATTATTACCATGATGCAGAAAGCCGGCCTGGCTTCCAGCCGCAGCGATGCCCGCCGCAATATCGAAGGGGGCGGCGTCAGCGCTGACGGGACCAAGGTGACTGAGATCGGCCTGACCTTTACCAAAGAGGATCTGGCAAATGGCGGCATCATCGTAAAACGGGGCAAGAAGAAGTTCGTCCGCATTAAAGCCTGATTTGTTTGACAATCTACGGCCTTAATGTTACAATTCTTTATGTTTGACAGCGATAAAAGCAATGAAATCGGCACAGTAGATGCACGCGCGGGCATACAGAGAGTCGGGACCACAGGCTGAAAGTTCCGGCCGTAAGGCGGGCATTCGAAATTTCACCGGTCAAGCTGCCCTTAGAAGGGGCTGGGCGCCATCCCATTATGAATGGCAGTGAGGAAAAACAAAGACAAGGCTGTAAAATTTGATAGCCGGTCTTTGGTTTTCGAAACATGGTGGTACCACGGTAACAAACCCGTCCAATGTAACAGTTGGACGGGTATTTTTAATGTAAGGAGATATAGTCGTGAGCGAAAAAATCGACGAGCTGAAACAAACCTTTCAGGAAGATATGGACAAGGCTCAGAACACAGAGGATCTGGAAAATATCCGGGTCAAGTATCTGGGAAAGAAAGGCACCATTACCGAATTGCTGAAGGGCATGCGCAATATGCAGGGTGACGAGCGTAAAGAAGCCGGCAAACGCATCAACCTTCTGAAGGCTCAGGTATCCGAGAGTATCCAGGAAAGAGGAAAGCAGATCCAGAAGGAAATGGAAAAGCGCCTGCTGATGGCAGACCGGCGCGTGGATATCAGCCTTCCGGCGGGTAACAATATCGGCAGCCTTCATCCTATTACCATCGTACAAAGAGAACTGGAAGAGATCTTTTCCAGCATGGGCTTTGCCGTCGAGGATTATAACGAAGTCGTTACGGAATACCAGAACTTTGAGGCGGTCAATGTCCCTAAAAACCATCCGGCCCGCGACATGCAGGATACTTACTACCTGGATAACGGCGAACTGTTAAAGACGCAGACCAGCGCGGCCCAGAACTACATCCTGAGAAAATACGGGGCACCCTGCCGTGCCATTTTCCCCGGACGGTGCTTCCGCAACGAGGCTCTGGACGCCAGCCATGAAAATACTTTCTTCCAGATGGAAGGTATGATGGTCGACAAAGACATTTCGGTCGCCAACCTGATCTATTTCATGGAAACCATGCTGTCCGAGGTCTTCCAGACCGACATCACCGTCCGCCTGCGCCCCGGATTCTTCCCCTTTACCGAGCCCTCCTTCGAGCTGGATATCCAGTGCCCCTTCTGCGGAGGAAAAGGATGCGCTACCTGTAAGCACGGCGGCTGGATCGAACTGTGCCCCTGCGGCATGATCCATCCCAACGTTTTGAAGATGGGCGGCGTCGACCCTGATAAGTACACCGGATTTGCCTTCGGACTGGGCCTGACCCGTCTGGCCATGATGAAGTTTGATATCAATGATATCCGTGTCCTAAACAGCGGCAATCTGAAAGCTCTGGATCAGTTCACGATCCTGTAATCGAAAGAATCCTGAAAGCGGAGGAAAAATATGTTTTTATCAATGAACTGGATCGGCGACTTCGTAGACCTTACCGGAGTCGATATGGACGATCTGATGCATAAATTCACCATGGGTACTGCTGAAGTAGAGGGGTACCAGTGGGTCGGAAAAGATGTTCAGGATGTCGTCGTAGGAAAGATCATATCCTGTGAAAAACATCCGGATTCCAGAAAGCTGCACCTCTTAAAGGTCGACGTCGGCGATAAGGTCCTGGATATCGTCTGCGGGGCGCCCAATGCCCGCGTGGGGATCAAGGTCCCGGTCGCTCTGCCCGGCGGCAAGGCCGGCGGTATGGATATTGAACCCCGCATGCTGGCAGGCTGCATTTCCAACGGTATGTGCTGCAGCCAGAAAGAGCTGGGCGTATCCGACGACCATTCGGGGCTGTGGGAACTGCCGGAGGATCTTCCTCTCGGCAAAGACCTGAAAGAGATCTATGAAATCGACGATTTCATCTTTGAAGTAGATAACAAATCGCTGACCAACCGTCCCGACCTGTGGGGCCACTACGGGATCGCCCGCGAGGTAGCGGCGCTGACCGGACGGACGCTGAAACCTTACCAGACCCACTCGCTGGACGCTTACGAGAGTCTGCCTGAGGTGCCGATCAGCGTTGAGGACGACAGCTGCTACCGGTATTCGGCCATGGCCATTTCGAATATTACCGTGCCGAAAAGCCCCGAAAACATGCAGATCCGGCTTTACCGCTGCGGTATGCGGGGCATCAACCTTCTGACGGACCTTACCAACTATCTGATGCTGGAACTGGGCCAGCCTATGCACGCTTATGACTATAAACGCGTCAGCCAGATCGAAGTCAAGAAATTCGACCAGCCTTTCCAGTTCACGACCCTGGACGATAAAGTCCGTACGGTAGGCACCGACACGCTGATGATCTGCTCTCAGGGCAAGCCGGTCTGCGTAGCCGGCATCATGGGCGGACAGGAAAGCGAGATCGTGGATGACACCGACAGCTTCCTTTTGGAATGCGCCAATTTTGATTCCATGAGCGTGCGCAAGTCCACCCAGGCCCTGGGCCTTCGCACTGACGCGGCCCTGCGCTACGAAAAGACCCTGGATCCGGAGATGACCAGGACGGCAGTAGCCCGTTATCTGAAGCTCCTTCTGGAGATCGATCCGGACGTCAAAGTCATCAGCCGCTTCAGCGACTGCTATAAAAAGCACTATCCGCACCGAGTCATTACCATCGACAAGGACTATGTCGACCGTTATACCGGCATCGATATTTCCGAAGACCGTATCACCAAGACCCTGACCGATCTGGGATTCGGAGTGACCCGCCGGGGCAAGGACTTCATTGTCGATGTTCCCAGCTATCGGGCCACCAAAGATGTCACTATCCCGGCCGACCTGATCGAGGAGATCAGCCGTATCTACGGGTACGATAACTTTGCCAAGAAGACGACCCGGGCCGCTATCCATCCGATCACCATGACTCCCGAGCACCGTCTGCACCGGGGCGTCAAGAATCTGCTGGCCTTCAGCTACGGCAGCCACGAGGTCCACACCTACATCTGGAACGACGGCAAGACGCTTGGCCAGCTGGGCCTTTCCAATAAGGGCATCCTTCATCTGACCAATGCCGTTTCGCCGGATATCGACACCATCCGCGAGGAAATGGTACCTTCTTTGATTTGTGTCGCAGCCAAAAACAAGACCTACGCGCAGGAGTTCTCTGTTTTTGAGATCGGAAGTGTTGTGACCGGTCTTGATAAAGACAATCTTGCCATCGAAGAGAAACATCTGGGTGTCGTTCTGGTCGGACAAAAGGGCAGCGAGGAAAAGCTGGTAATGAGGGCCAAGAGTATTTGCGAGTCGATCGCCAAGATGCTGCGCGGCATCAGCTTTTACTACACCAATGATGAATCCGGGGACGTTAAAGAGTGGGAGCATCCTTACAATGCCTTCACGGTCATGGCCGCTGATGAAGATCCGATTACGCCTGACCTGAACGTCGGACGCATCGCCATCGTTCATCCTTCGGTAAGCGCTAAGATCAACAAGAAGCTGGCCCTGGTTGGCATCGAGTTGAATATGGACGCTATCTGGCCTTTGACCCGCATCATGCCCAAGTTCCAGGAGCCCAGCCGCTTCCCCAGCATCACGGCGGATATCACCTATCAGGTGGACAGCAGTGTCCGTTATTCCGAATTCATGCGCGTCATTGCCCAGCATCCCAGCCAGCTTCTGAAGGATACCGAACTGATGGGCATTTATGAAGATCCGGACGTGAAAGGTAAGAAGGCCGTCACCATTCGCTATACCTTCGGGGCGGATGACCGTACCCTGACTTCGGAAGAGGTCACCGATGCCATCGAAATGTACCGCGGTGTAATGCGCGAACTTGGAGCGATGGTAGAAGGCTGACCGGTTCTGATCCAATAAAGAAATCGACCCAGGCGGCAGGGCTTTTGCCCGCTGCCTGGGTTTGCTATTTACCGGGGGCCTGGTGTATAATAAAAAACCAGTTTACAGGAACAGATCGTTAAGGGGATAGGGGGACTTGTATGTTTGACGTGTGTCTTTTGGGGACCAGCGGTATGCTGCCGCTGCCCAACCGATGGCTGACCAGCTGTCTTATCCGCTATGGCGGGACCTCTCTGCTGATCGATTGCGGAGAGGGTACTCAGATCACCATGAGGATGCAGGGGTGGAGCTTTAAGGATATCGATACTATCCTCTTTACCCATTATCACGCAGACCATGTGGCCGGCCTGCCCGGCCTTTTACTGACCATCGGAAACAGCGGCCGGACCGAGCCTATCACAATCATCGGACCTAAAGGGCTCAAGCGAGTACTGGACGGTCTGCTGCAGATCGCGCGGGGCCTTCCTTTTCAGGTACTGTACCGGGAACTGACAGCGGAAGAGATCGACGGGCAGCTGCCCATAGAGCGGGGCCCTCTTATCATCAAGTCCTGCCGCTGCGATCACGGAGTGCCCTGTGTCGGCTACAGTGTACAGATCAGCCGCAAGCCCCGTTTTGACCCGGACCGGGCAAAAGCAGCCAATATCCCTCTTCCCTACTGGCACTGTCTTCAAAACGGAGAAACAGTCAGGGGGGAGGATGGGACCGTCTTTACCCCGGATATGGTCCTGGGAGGCGCCCGCCGTGGCCTTAAGGTTACTTATGTGACCGATTCGCGGCCCAAAGACACCATCGTCAGCCTGGCAAAAGGGTCGGACCTTTTCATCTGCGAGGGTATGTACGGAGCCAAGGACAAGCAGGAGAAGGTCAAAGAACACAAGCATATGTCCTTTCAGGAAGCCGCGGCCATGGCGAAAGCAGCCGGCGTGAGCGAGCTGTGGCTGACTCATTTTTCACCGGCTATGCCCCAGCCCAAGGATTATCTGCCTGAGGCAGCGGCCATATTTGCCAACACCAGGATCGGGCGCGACCGACAGACGCGTGAACTTACCTTTGAGGAAGACTGACACGGAGGCGAAAGCCGACAGAAAGAAGGATCCATGGAAAAATATCCCGTTATTTTAGGCATCGAATCCAGCTGCGACGAGACAGCGGCAGCCGTGGTCAAAAACGGCCGTCAGGTCTTGTCCAATGTGATCAGCTCCCAGGTGCCCGTCCACACCATTTTCGGAGGCGTCGTGCCGGAGATCGCCAGCCGCAAACATATCGAAGCGATCGACGGGGTCATTAAAAAAGCCCTTGCCGACGCCGGTATGACCTTTGACGATATCGACGCCATTGCCGTAACCTACGGCCCCGGGCTGGTGGGAGCCCTGCTGGTCGGCCTTTCGGAGGCCAAAGCCTTGGCTTACGCCCTGAATAAGCCTCTTCTGGGCGTGCATCATCTGAAGGGACACATAGCCGCCAACTATATTACTGACCCTGACTGGGAGCCTCCTTTCTTATGCCTGGTCGTCAGCGGAGGCCATACCCATATTATTATGGTCGATGATTACCGCCATTATCACATCCTGGGACACACCCGCGATGATGCTGCCGGCGAAGCCTTTGATAAGGTCGCAAGGGCGATCGGACTCGGTTATCCCGGCGGGCCCAAGATCCAGAAAGCAGCGGAGAATGGCAATCCCGATGCTATTCATTTTCCGCGCCCCTGTCTGGATGAAGAAGGGTACAACTTCAGTTTCAGCGGTCTTAAGTCAGCCGTCCTCAATTATTTGAACACTGAGAAAATGCAGGGACACACGGTCAGCCAGGCCGATGTGGCCGCGTCTTTCCAGGCGGCCGTGGTCGAGGTGCTGGTAACGAAAACCATGCAGGCTGCGGTGGATCACCATGTGAAACGGGTAGCCGTAGCCGGGGGCGTGTCGGCCAATAAGGCTTTGCGTCAATCCCTGGAAGCAGCCTGCAAAAAGCATGGTTTCGAATTCTGCCGTCCCGAGATCATTTTGTGTACGGATAATGCCGCTATGATCGCTTCGGCGGCTTATTATGAGTATGATAAAGGCGAGCAAAGTGAGCTCTCGCTGAATGCCGATCCTAACCTGACTTTATAAGATATAAGAATCTGAAAAAAAGAAGGCCTGCCATGAGCGATTTACCAAAAGGTGTTTTGGAGCTGAAATGCCCCCAGTGCGGCGCCAACATGAATTATGATCCGGTCAAGGGACTGGTTACCTGCGACTATTGCGGCTACCGTCTGGTGCTTCCGGAAGAAAATAAGGAACAGATGGACAAGGCACAGGGGATCCAGCCTAAGACCCTGACCGAGCAGATGGCCGAGAAGACCAAAGAAGAGCAAGAGAAACACCGCCGGGAAGAGGAAGAAGCCCAAAAGGCAATGGAACAGAATGGGAAAAGCAGCCGCGATGCTTACGATTTCGGCCGTTTCCTGATGGGAATGTTTACCGGAGGTTTCGGCTGGCATCTGAGACGCTTTGTGCGTTATGTCATAACTTTTCTGATCTGCGCAGTCAGTGCTGCGGCCGGCTTTTTTGTCTGCAAGTACCTGCCGGTATGGACGGGTGCAGATCTTGCCTCGTATAACGGGTATTTGCTGATCGTAGGAGCGGTCCTGGCGATCGTCGGGATCTTTTGCCTCAGGATCTCTTATAAGAAGGCTAAAAGCATCCCGCTGGGACTGGGGATCGGACTGCTGCTGGCTTACTTTTTAAAGCTTTGGCTGTAAGACATTTGACGGTTATCTTTTTATAGCCTTGGATATAAGGTGGTTGACGGCTGTCTTTTTGCGGCCTATAATGCCCTGTAGTTGTAATCGTTTACAGGTGAAGCGCCGGTTTTCGGTTACATGCAAGGCAATAACTATTTCACAGGAGGATCTTCCCAATGAACGGTAACAACTGGTACAAGTCCATGGTCGTATACCAGATCTGGTGCCGCAGTTTCTGCGACGGAAACGGCGACGGGATCGGCGATCTGTGGGGCGTGCTCAGCAAGCTTGACTATATCAAGAGCCTTGGCGCCGACGCCATCTGGTTCTCTCCCATTTATCCTTCGCCCAACGCCGACTATGGATACGACATCTCCGATTACATGAATATCCATCCGGATTTCGGCAATCTTGACATCTTTAAGGAAGTCCTGGACGGTGCTCACAAAAGGGGTATGAAAGTCTTTATGGACCTGGTCGTCAACCATACTTCCGACGAACACAAGTGGTTCATCGAAAGCAAAAAAGGCGACGACAATCCCTATCATGATTACTATTACTGGCGCAAGGGCAAGGTCGTCGACGGAAAACGTGTACCTCCCAACAACTGGACGAGCCTGTTCGAAGGCGGTGCCTGGGAGTATGACGAGGGCCTGGACGAGTATTATCTGCATGTTTTTGCTAAAAAACAGCCTGATCTGAACATGGCTAATCCCAAAGTCCGCGAGGAAGTAAAAAAGATCCTGAAATTCTGGCTGGATATGGGGGTCGACGGCTTCCGCGAGGACGTTATCACCTTTATCGATAAAGCCGAAGGGCTGCCGGACGACTATCCGGTGCGTGACCGCGGCACAGGTGCCAGGTACTACGTGGATCGTCCCAAAGTCCATCAGTATCTGAAAGAGTTCCGTGATGATGTGCTCAGCCACTACGACTGCTACACCATCGGAGAAGCTCCCGGGACCAGCCCGGAAGGATGCCTGCGCTATACGGCGGAGGGACCGGATCATGTACTGGATGAGATGATCAGCTTCGAGCCCATGGACGCGGACGGCGATTCTCTGACCGGCCTGCCCAAGAAGTTCGATCTGGTTCAGATGAAGACTGCTTTCACCAATTGGCAGAATGTCCTGGCCGCAGGAAAGGCGTGGAACTCCCTCTACATCGAGAACCATGATCATCCCAGGATCATCAGCCGCTACGGGTCTGAAAAATACTGGAAGGAGTCCGGCAAGATGCTGGCAGCCATGTATATGCTGCAAAGAGGTACTCCTTTCGTATATCAGGGTCAGGAGCTGGGCATGATGAATCTGAGACTGGACAGTGTCGATAAATATATCGATATCGCCTCCAAGAACAATGCCCGCATCTACAGCAAGACCATGAGCAAGGAAGAGGTCCTTAAAGCCATCCAGGCTTCCACCCGTGACAGCGCCCGCACTCCCGTACAGTGGAGCAGCGACGAAAACGCCGGCTTTACTACCGGGAAACCGTGGTTCTATGTCAATCCCAACTATACGACGGTCAATGAGGCCGATGAGGATAAGGATCCGGATTCCATCCTTAATTTCTACCGTCAGCTGATCAAATACCGCAAGGAAAGCCCTGTCGCTGTCTGGGGTGATTTCAAGGAATTTTATCCCGATGACACCAATTTCTACGTATATCAGCGCACCTATGAAGGCAAACGCCTGCTGGTGATCTGCTGCTTCAGCGGCCAGCCCCTTACCTTTACTGCTCCGGAGGGCTATGACCTGTCTAAAGGAAAGCTGGCTGTCACCAACTATCCGACTGAAAGTGTCAAAATCGACGGCAGCACCTTTACTACCCGTCCTTACGAACTGCGCGTGTACGAGTTCGACTGATCGTTCGGGACCACTCCGGAGGAGGATTGACTGGAAAGTTGCCTTGGCGCAGCCCGTAGGCGGACGGTAGGCGGATAAAATTCCGTAAACTTCTCCTTTTTATCCGCCTAAGTAGGCCTTAGAACTGGTCAAATTGGCGGATATATTCGCGGGATCCAGCTTATTTATCCGCCTGGGCGTTTTGAAAACACTTCAAACTGGCGGATATATTCCGGAAAATCCGCCTTTTTATCCGCCGCTGGTACAGTCAGCTGCCGGTACAGCCCAACCCAGCCCAACCGAAAAGAAAGAAAAGAAAGACCTTTTTTGAGAATCCGCTCCAATATTTGCCCAAATATTTAATAAAAGGTGTTGACATACGCAATTAAATAGCATACAATATAATTGTAAAAAATAAAAACAGTTGACGAAAAGACAACAAGTCAACAAGAAAGGAGGCAGCATCGAATGGATAGTCAGGAAACGGAGTGGGATTGTCTGAAGCTGAGCCGTCAGCTATGTTTCCCACTGTACGTCTGCTCAAAAGAGATCACCCGGCGCTATAAGCCTTACCTGGACCAGATCGGGCTGACTTACACCCAGTACATAACCATGCTGGTCCTGTGGGAACACCCTCAGAACGCTGTCAATGTCACTGAGCTTGGCAAAAGTCTTTATCTTGATTCGGGCACCCTGACACCGCTTTTAAAAAAGCTGGAAGCAAAAGGCCTGATCACGCGGCACCGCGATCAAAGCGATGAGCGGAGCGTACTGGTCAGCGTTACGCAAAAGGGAATGGACCTGCGCGAAAAAGCGGTCTCCGTACCGGCCAGGATGAGCGCCTGCGTCGACCTGACAGAAGATGAGGTCCGGCAGCTGCTGACTCTTTTACAGAAAGTCATCCATCACGTAGAACGATCGTAATTACACTCTATCACACATTTATCACACTTTAAAACACATCAAGGAGGATTATCATCATGGCAGTTATCCAGGCAAATGAAGCTACTTTCAAAAACGAAGTATTGAACGCACAAGGCACCGTTCTGGTCGATTTCTGGGCAGACTGGTGCGGCCCCTGCAGAATGCTCAGCCCTATGGTAGACCGTGTCGCATCCCGCGTGGAAAACGCCAAGGTCGTTAAGGTCAATGTAGACGACAACATGGCCCTGGCTCAGCAGTACGGCATCGTCAATATCCCCTGCCTGATCGTTTTCAAAGACGGTAAAGAGGTAAATCGCTCCGTAGGCGTGATCCCCGAAAAATCCATCGAAGAACTGCTGAAGGCATAAGGCTTCGCAATAAGCAGCAAGGAGTCTACTATGTACGATATTGTCATCATCGGAGCAGGCACCGCCGGCATGAGCGCCGCTATCTATGCGCAGCGGGGCGGAAAAAAGTCCCTGATGCTGGAGAAGCTTACCTACGGCGGACAGATCATCAACACCCCCGACATCGAAAATTACCCCGGCCTGATGCATGTCAGCGGCTTCGATTTTGCCGGAAAACTCTTCGAACAGGCCAGCCAGCTGGGAGCGTCCTATGAAGCCGCCTCGGTACTGGGCATCGAAGACAAGGGAGATGTCAAAGTCGTTCATACCGATAACGGGGATTATCAGGCCGGAGCTGTGATCATTGCGGCCGGAGCAAAAAACCGGCCCCTCGCTGCGGAAGGAACGCCGCTGTTTGATAAAGAAAAGTCCCTGACGGGCCGGGGCGTCAGCTACTGCGCGACCTGCGACGGCATGTTCTACCGCAACAAAGTGACGGCTGTGGTAGGCGGAGGCAATACGGCCCTGGACGATGCCGTTTTTCTGGCAGACATTTGTCAGAAAGTCTATGTCATCCACAGAAGAGACCAATTCCGCGGAAGCCGGACGACACTGGATAAACTGAAAGAAAAACCAAACGTCGAGTTCATTCTGAATTCCGAAGTGACGGATCTTCTGACGGATGAGCAGGCCCAAACCTTGGACCGGGTAGAGACCTGCGATAAGGTAACCGGGCAGAAAAGACAGATCCCGGTAAACGGCCTGTTCGTAGCTGTAGGGCAGGCTCCCTGTAACCAGCCTTTCGCCGATGTCGTTGACTTAGACGAAAAGGGATACATCATTGCCGGTGAAGATACCCATACCAGGACGGCGGGTATTTTTGCGGCAGGCGACTGCCGTACCAAGACCCTGCGCCAGCTGAGCACGGCTGCCGCGGACGGGGCCCAGGCAGCGACCGAAGCGATCCGTTATCTGAATACTTGAACAATTAAAAAGTCCTTCCGCAAAGATAGTCCTTCTTTTGGCGGAAGGACTTTTTTATGGCAATATGAAAAAAGAGATGAATGAACGTAAGGGAATGATTAACCTTGTAAAAACCTGAAAAAATCAAAAAAATTAATGATAGGTTCATAACATTGTCTTGTAAAACATCTTTATCATTGTTAAAATGTCATTATTGTAGAGAGAGAAAAAATATGGACAGGGCTTAGGAAGAAGACATGTAAATAAGCTG
>Ga0256404_1006614_pt1 | contig 18997 bp, 17 predicted proteins | sample RumenRJG_01DNA_FD_185990 | JGI IMG/M metagenome (GOLD analysis project Ga0256404, IMG submission 185990) | Bovine rumen microbial communities from Lethbridge, Alberta, Canada - RJG_01 | ecosystem: Host-associated > Mammals > Digestive system > Stomach > Rumen | place: Canada: Alberta | collected...
AACATCAAGCGTATCGCGGGCAAGAACCGTTTCAGCACCGCAGCTACCATCGCACAGCAGCTCAATACCAAGCCGACAGATGTGTTCTTTGTCTACGGCAACAACTTTGCTGATGCGCTCTCGGTAAGCACCGTGGCAGCAAGCAAAAATGCACCGATAGTCTACCTCACCACAAACGGCAGCCTGCACCCCGATACCGCGGCATACCTTGCAGCGCTCAAAAAGGCAGGCAGTGTCAAGAATGCTTACGTCATCGGCGGAACAAGCGTGATCTCGGACGATATGGCGGCAAAGGCGGCAAATGCACTCGGACTTACAAAGGCAACAAGAGTCGCAGGCACGGACAGATTTGCTACCTGCACAGCGGTCAATGACACATTCAAGACCTCGTTCACAAGCAACGAGCTGTGCGCTGCAACGGGTATGGATTTCCCCGACGCGCTCGCCGGAGGAGTTTATGCGGCAAAGAACAAAGCACCGCTTTTCCTTGTCAACGGCAAGGCGGCAAAGCCTGCCCTCACCGACAAACAGAAAGCGTATCTCAAAGCAAATGGCGCAAGCTCGATAACCGTGTTCGGCGGCACAAGCGTTGTACCTGACATCTATATCGAAAAGATAGCCGAATACAGCTAACGCTATGGTCGTGCGGTATTGCCTTAACAAAAAACAATATCGGGGGGAACAATGAATAAACGGCTGCACTATATCGACAACCTGCGCTGGCTGACGGTGTCGATACTGATACTGTACCACGCGGCGATAGCCTACAACACCTGGGGCGAGGCAAACTACATATTTTTCAGACCCGTCAAGCCGATAGCGGCTGTGGTGAGCTTTGCAAGCCCGTGGTTTATGCCCGTGATGTTCCTGCTCGCAGGTGTGTCAGCGCGCTTTTCCCTGCAAAAGAGGGGATACCGCACCTTCATAAAAGAGCGCTTTTTGCGCCTGGGCATACCTTTTGTTTTCGGGCTTTTGGTAATTGACCCGATATTGAGCTATGTGGCAGATGTCACCCACAACGGTTACAGCGGCGGATATTTCGCCCACTACGCGACCTATTTTACAAGGTTCACCGACCTCACGGGCTATGACGGGGGATTTACCCTCGGGCATTTCTGGTTCCTCGGCGTGCTGATGATAATAAGCTTGGTTTGCTGCGTTATCATCAAGCTTATCGGCGATACACGGGCAAACGGCAGAAAGGCTTTTGCCGTTGGCGCTGTGCTGACTCTTGCGGCGGCAGCGCTGTTTGATGTAGATATAATGGGCAAAAAGGTGCCGACCTATCTGTGCGTCTACCTGCTGGGCTACTACTTTTTCAGTCAGCAGAGCTTTATGCAGAGCATAAAAAGGTGCAAGATACCGCTTGCGCTTCTCGCACTTGCCGCAAATGCCGCAAATACAGCGATATTCATATTCATCGGCGGACACTCCGCGCTCAATAATATCTGCAACTACGCATCGTTTATCTTCGCAGTCCCCGCGCTTGTGCTGCTCGCACGCGACCACCTTGATTTTTCTAACCGCTTTTCAAGCTTCAATTCAAGGGTGTCGTATGTGCTTTATATCCTGCATTTCCCTGTAACGATACTGTGCCAGTATCTTCTTGACCGCGCAGGTGTCGGGTACGCAGCAAATTTCGCGCTGACGCTCGTTATCTGCTATCCGCTGACCTATCTGCTTTGCTTCGGTGTGGACAGATCGCGCTTTATCCGCGTGCTGTTCGGCTTTAAGGCAAAGCGCGCAGAATGAATACCGATATGTGAGAGCCTGTCCTCAAAAATGGCAGAATACTGTATTTTGCTGTTGACTTGACAGGCTTTTTGTGCTATACTGATTTAAAACCCTAAATTGCTTATGGAGGTCTGTTTTATGAAAATGACGGTAAGCAAGGCAATGGTCGAGTGCCTGAAAGCAGAGGGCATAAGTACCGTTTACGGCTATCCGGGCGCGGCGATATGCCCGTTTTATGATGAACTCAAAAACAGCGAAAAGGATATACAGCACGTTCTTGTGCGCCACGAGGCTAATGCAGGCCACGCGGCTAACGGCTTTGCGCGTATCTCGGGCAGACCCGCAGTGTGCATAGCTACCTCGGGACCGGGCGCTACAAACCTTATAACCGCGATCGCTACGGCATATGCGGACTCTATCCCGATAGTTTGCATCACAGGTCAGGTCAATACCGACCAGATAGGCTCTGACGTTTTCCAGGAGGCTGACATCACAGGCGCGGCTGAGCCGTTTGTCAAGCACAGCTACCTGCTCAAAAATGCAGACGACGTTGCAAGAGTGTTCAAGGAGGCTTTCTACATCGCAGGTACGGGCAGACCCGGTCCTGTTCTTATCGACGTACCTATGGACGTTCAGAAGATGACTGTGGATTTTGTATACCCCAAAAAGTGCGATATACGAAGCTATAAGCCCACAGGCAAGGGCAACGCCTTTCAGGTGAAAAAGGTCGTCAAAGCGCTCACAGAGGCTGAAAAGCCGCTTATCTGCGTAGGCGGAGGCGTTTTTGCCGCGCACGCGCAGGAGGAGATAAACATGCTCTCCAAGCTGATGCAGATACCTGTCGTTACCACAATGATGGGCATTTCCGCGTTCAGCGATGATGACCCGCTTTTCTGCGGAATGATAGGCTCGTTCGGCGTAAAGAGCGCAAATGCCGCTGTCAACGAGTGCGACCTGCTGTTCCTTGTCGGCGCTAGAGTCGGCGACAGAGCAGTTTCCACACCGATGACACTTGCTAAAACCACGAAGATACTGCATATTGATATCGACCCTGCCGAGATAGGCAAAAATATCGGTACCGATATCCCGCTTGTCGGCGATGCAAAGCTCGTACTTCAGCAGATGCTCGAGCTTGCAAAGCCTATGAAGCACGATGCGTGGATCGACCAGCTCAAGCAGCTGCGCACGCAGTATACACCTGTTAAGACACAAAGCGGTACAGTTGACCCCAAGGACTTCGTGCAGAGGCTTTCTGCGGCAATGCCCGCAAATTCGACCATCGTTGCCGATGTCGGACAAAACCAGATATGGACCTGCAACAACTATAAGTTCAAAAAGGGCGGCAGACTGCTCACAACAGGCGGTATGGGTACAATGGGCTATTCGCTGCCTGCGGCTGTCGGCGCAAAAATGGCTGATCCCAAGCGCCCGACCGTTGCTATCTGCGGCGACGGTGCGTTCCAGATGTCTATGATGGAGCTTGCAACTGCTGTCCAGCACGGCGTTGATATCAAGATAGTCATTATGACAAATCAAAGACTCGGTATGGTGCGCGAGCTGCAAACTATCGGCTACGGCGACAGACAGACCGCCGTTTTCCTTGACGGCTCACCCGACTTTATCAAGCTTGCAAAGGCTTACGGCATCGACGCTATGCGCGTTGACGGCAAGGGCGATGTCGACAAGGCTATTGATATGATAGTCACCCACAAGGGCATATGCCTTGTCGAAGTTGTGGTCGATGATATGTTCCCCACAAGATAGTGCGCGGTTAATAACATATCTGCTATATGTTCACATTATTATAATATGTGAGTGGTATACTTTATTAGAATAAAACTTTAAATCGGAGGTCAAGTGATGAAGCATACAATTTCCGTGCTTGTGGAAAACCACAGCGGCGTTCTTTCAAGGATTTCGGGACTCTTTTCAAGACGTGGATTCAATATCGAGAGCCTTGCTGTCGGTCCGACCCACGACCCGTCGATATCAAGGATTACAATAGTTGCCGACGGCGACGAGCATACAGTTGAGCAGATAGAAAAGCAGCTCAACAAGCTTATCGAGGTCATCAAGGTAAAGACCTTCGCAAAGGACGAGTTCCTCGCAAGAGAGCTTATGATCGTCAAGCTGACGGTCGCTCCCGAAAAGAGAAGCGAGGTAATGACCATCGCGGAGATAATCAACGCAAAGGTAATGGACGTAACACTTTCCACAATGACGCTTGAGATCTGCGATACCTATGCACAGCTTTGCAGATTTGAGGAGGTCATCGCCCCCTACGGCATTATCGAAATGGTAAGAACGGGTACAGTCGCTATTGAAAAGGGAAGCGACACTTTAAGCCCGAAGAAGAATTAAGTAACTCACAGCTTTCGCTGTAAAATAGTAAATCATATTTGGAGGAATCAATTATGGAACAGGCAAGAATATTCTATCAGCAGGACTGCGACATCAACGTGCTCAAGGGCAAGAAGGTCGCTATCATCGGCTACGGCTCACAGGGTCACGCACACGCACTCAACCTCAAGGAGAGCGGCGTAGACGTTTGCGTAGGTCTTTATGAAGGCTCAAAGAGCTGGGACAAGGCTGTTAAGCAGGGCCTTGAGGTAATGACAACAGAAGAAGCTGCAAAGGCTGCTGATATCATTATGATCCTTATCCCTGACGAGAAGCAGGCTGCACTCTACAAAAAGAGCATCGAGCCATATCTCACAGAGGGCAAGACACTTATGTTCGCTCACGGCTTCAATATCCACTTTGGCTGCATCGTTCCGCCAAAGAACGTAAACATCGTTATGATCGCTCCTAAGGGACCGGGTCACACAGTAAGATCTGAGTACCAGGCAGGTAAGGGTGTTCCTTGCCTTATCGCAGTTGAGCAGGACGCAACAGGCAACGCTTATGATATCGGTCTTGCATATGCACTGGGTATCGGCGGAGCAAGAGCAGGCGTTCTTGAAACAACATTCAGAACAGAAACAGAAACAGACCTCTTCGGTGAGCAGGCAGTTCTCTGCGGCGGTGTTTGCGCACTTATGAAGGCAGGCTTTGAGACACTTGTTGAGGCAGGCTACGACCCAAGAAACGCTTACTTTGAGTGTATCCACGAGATGAAGCTGATCGTTGACCTTATCTACCAGTCAGGCTTTGCAGGCATGAGATATTCTATCTCCAACACAGCAGAGTACGGCGACTATGTAACAGGTCCAAAGCTTATCACAGAGGAAACAAAGAAGACTATGAAGAAGATCCTGTCAGACATTCAGGACGGCTCTTTCGCAAAGGAGTTCCTGCTCGAAATGTCAAGCGCAGGCTCACAGGTTCACTTCAAGGCTATGAGAAAGCTGAACGCAGAGCATCCTTCCGAGAAGGTCGGCGAGGAGATCAGAAAGCTGTACAGCTGGAACAACGAAGAGGACAAGTTCATCAACAACTAATAAATGCAAAAGGACAGCTCAATAAGGTCGGCACTGATATAGAAGTTTTAAGCCATGGTATTTCTGATGCAAAGTCAGAAGTACTATGGCGTTTCTATTGACAGACCTTCCATACTGTGCTATAATTACTAGCATAAATCAGAATTTAAATATATAGGTGAAATCAAGTGAAAAATCATAATATTGGTGAATTGATATTCAGCATATTCTTTGCCATTATTTCAATAGTTGGTTGTATATTATTGCTGATGGGAACATTTGGAAAATCAAATATTTCGTCGAAATATTCGGTTTTATGCTTTGCAGTATCTTTTGGTTCATTTGCATTGTATCTTCTAAAAAAGAAAAATAAAATATGTTTTTTCTTCTTTATTTTATCCTTTCTATGCGCATTTTTAGTATGCATATTCTGATTTAGCTTAGTAACAATAAGTACAATGCCCCTGAGCACTTTGAAAGGCTCAGGGGCAAAACTTCTATATTGGTACCCGTCTTACGTGCTGTCCTTTTTTACAGAATCAAAACGGACAGCTCAATGCTAAGTGTCCGTTTATTTGTACTCAAATCATATATGCTTCAAGGCGGTAGATGGGCAGTCCCATTTGTGAAAATCTCGTTTCGTACTCGGTCATTATGTTGCCCTCGAAATCACTGTTGTGCAGGTCAAGGCTGACGTTTTTCAGCCCGAAGCCGTTTGCCGTGAACTGCTCGATAGAGAACTCGAAAAAGTGCATATTGTCCGTTTTCTGATGTATCTCGCCGCCTTGCTTCAGCAGCTTTTTGTAGATCTCCAGAAAACCTTTGTGAGTCAGTCTGTGCGATGCGTAGGTGTTTTTCGGGAACGGACAGCTGAAATTCAGATAGATGAGCCCTATCGACTTTTCGGGGATAAAGCAGTCAAGGTACTCGGCGTTGCCGCGCATAAAGTACAGATTTTCCACGCCCTGCTCAATAGCGCTCTCCGCCGCATCAACAATGACGTTGCTCGATTTCTCCACCGCAAGCACATTCACATCGGGGTGCGTTTTTGCAAACTCGATAGCGAACTGTCCCTTTCCGCAGCCTATCTCCAGTATCACAGGGTTGTCGTTCCCAAACAGCGCCTTGTAGTCGATAAGCGTCTTTTCGCTCTTGTCCTGGAAATTCTTCTGATCTCTGTCCATGTATATTATCCTGTCGCCGCAGCCCTCAAGCCGCGCGTCAAGATTGCGTTTTCTCCTCATTCTCATTAGCTATTGCTCCTCCTTCGACCTTTTTCATTATAAGCTTTTTGAGCAGTATCACCGCATCAAACATAATAAGCATCAGCACCGCAACGATCATCGTCACAATGCAAAGCGGTGCGTAGTCGGGCACTATCTTTTCGATGTTTTGCCAAAGCGGATAGGACTTTCCGTCGATCCTTTCGTATTTTAAGTCCGTTGGTGTGTCTTTGCTCCGATAGATCGCAACAGGGGAGTATATCCTGCATATCCACGGCAGTTTTGCATCGCTTGCTCTGATAACGAACTCACCGCTTGAAAACAGCTGGGTTTCGTGGAAAAACAAGTGGTCAGAATCCCACTTTTCGTAAGTGATCGAGCCAAGGATCGTGCCGTTGTGTACATTGTATTCCGAGCGCTTTGAATCTATCGCCTTCTGATCGACCTCAAACAGCACGAACGAAACAGCCGCCGCCACAATAAGCACGATGTTTACCAGTCTTATCCGATGTTTATGCGAACCTTTTATGTATCTCACTGCGTGATATATCGTAAAAGCCGCCAACAGTACCCCTATAACGATCATCAGCATTTTATCACCCCGTTATTTCAGTTCATGCTCAAACCAGTCCTGGTCTGCGGTGACTTTCAGCCACTGCGTGCACGACCCCGTGAGTGCATTTTCGTATGGATATACATTGAGCATCACCTCGGGCTCGCCGTCACCCGAATAATGCGGCGTTACCTTAAAGCGGATATCCTTGCTGATAATGCTTGAAAGCGCCTCTTCCATAGTCTGATTTTCGCCTATCCTCTGCGATGCATCGGGGATATGTATGTGAGGAAATTTTGCCTGGTAGATGCGCTTGCCGTCCTTTTTCGCGGTCAGCGGCATATCGACCTTGTGAACGACCGTCTTTCCGCGGCGGTTCTCTATCCATTCAAAGTCGGTGAGCGTCACCACGCCGCTGTCGATAGCTTCGCCCGAGAATGATACGCACAAGCCCTTTTGTGACGCTTTTCCGTCACTTGTCACCGAGAACGAAAAGCGCAGCGAATCTATAAGCACCTTGCCGCAAGCCGCAAAAGCAAGCTTTACGGGAAGCTCCCTTGCTTTGAAAAGTTTCATAAGTTCTGTTCACCCCCAAGGTCGATCTCTGCACCGCCGACAGCGCGTATGCCTAATTCATAACAGCAGTCGTCACCGAACAGCTTTGTCATTTCCGCTTTGAACCCGTCAAGCAGCTCAAACGGCACATATGCCTGTATCGTGCCTGCAAAACCGCCTCCATGGACTCTGTACGCGCCCTTGCCGCCAAGAACTTTACCCGCCGCGTAAAGTGCGACTGACAGCCCTTGGTTCTGCGGCTGCGAGCAAGGGAAGATGTTCTGCAAAAGGCTAAGTGACGATCGCCCCGACTCTCTGACTATTTGCAGAAAGCCTTCAAGATCGTCTTTTTCTATTGCGCAGGCCATCTGCCTTACGCGCTCGTTCTCGTCAAAGAAATGCAGCGCACGCAGGTAAGCTCTGTCACCGCATTTGCTGCGGACAAAAGCAGTGTTATCCGCAAGCTGCTCACGGCTTATCTCACGCAGAACGCTCTTGCCAAACACCTGTGCGACCGACTTCATCTCCGCAGGGATAGCCGCGTAATCGGGCGTAAGATCGGCATGGCTGCCTTTTGTGTCAACAATGCAAAGCGCGTATCCGTGAACCGCAGGGTCAAATTTCAGAGGTGTGACTATCGGCGAGCCTGCGTTTTCAAAGTCGATCGCTATAAATCCTCCCACCGAGCAAGCCATCTGATCCATAAGCCCCGAGGGCTTGCCAAAGTACGCATTTTCAGCATATTGACTTATCCTGGCTATCTCGATATCGTCAGGGCAGCCGCCGTACAGCCCTGCGAGAATGTCGCCTATAAGCACTTCGAACGCCGCCGATGATGAAAGCCCCGAGCCTGAAAGCACGCTTGATACGCTGTATGCCTTGAAGCCGCCGATCTTGCAGCCGCGCTGCGCAAGTCCCGCACATACGCCCCTTATCAGCGCCGCAGATGTACCGATCTCGTCCTGCCTTACCTCAAGCTCGCGCGTATCTATCTTCACATCACTGTATCCCATTGAGTGAAATGTGATCATCCCGTCATCAGTCGGTACGACCGCCGCGATACAGTCAAGGCTCACACCTGCCGCAAGCACACAGCCGTTATTGTGGTCGGTGTGGTTGCCGCAAACCTCCGTTCTGCCCGATGCCGAGAAAAATCTCTGCGGCTTTTCACCAAAGGTCTGCTCAAAGCCGCCGATCAGCGCGCGGTATCTCGCTTTTTGACTGTCTATCTCCCTGTCACCGTAAACACGGCTCAAATCATACTTGTCCATAGCCGATCTCCTTTGCACATATATAGCTATTATACCACATATGCGCGCACAATAAAAGCATTTTTTGTTAATTCACAGCTGTTAATTTACTGTTGCAATTTTCGGGGAAGTGTGATATACTGTTTATAGATATCGGCAAATGCGCCGTATACCGTGTAAAAAGAAATCTATCGCCTTGTAGGGTAAAGGGCGAATGAAAGGAAAGATACATATTATGAAAAAACTTATGCTTGGAAACGAAGCGGTAGCAAGAGGTCTTTACGAGGCAGGCTGCCGTATCGCGTCAGCGTACCCCGGCACTCCCTCGACGGAGATAACCGAGACACTGGCAAAGTATGACGAGGTCTATGCAGAGTGGGCACCAAACGAAAAGGTCGCTATGGAGGTCGCGCTCGGCGCATCTATCGCGGGCGCAAGAAGCTTTTGTGCTATGAAGCACGTCGGGCTCAATGTTGCTGCCGACCCGCTTTACACCGCAGGCTATACGGGTGTTACAGGCGGTATGGTAGTCGCAGTTGCAGACGACCCGGGAATGCATTCCTCGCAGAACGAGCAGGATTCAAGACATCACGCCATAGCATCAAAGGTGCTTATGGTCGAGCCTTCCGATTCGGCGGAGTGCAAGGAGTTCGCAATAAAGGCTTACGAGCTTTCCGAGAAATTTGACTGCCCCGTAATTCTGAGACTTTCAACAAGGGTTTCACATTCACAGTCTGCTGTTGAGCTTTGTGACAGAGTGGAAAAGGATCTTATCCCGTACGAAAAGAATATCGACAAATACGTTATGATGCCTGCAAAGGCTATCAAGCGTCACCCGATTGTTGAGGACAAGCTAAAGGCTGCTGCCGAGTTTGCAGAAACAAGCGACCTTAACAGAGTCGAGATGGGCGATACAAAGATAGGCGTTATCACCGCAGGCATCTGCTACGAGTACGCAAAGCAGGCTCTGGGCGACAAGGCAAGCTTCCTGAAGCTGGGTATGATAAACCCGATGCCTACAAAGCTTATCAGGGACTTTGCCGCAAAGTGCGATAAGGTCTACGTTATCGAGGAGCTTGACGGCATCATCGAGAGCCATTGCAGAAACATCGGCGTTGACGTTGTCGGCAAGGAGCTTTTCGGCTACATCGGCGAGATCTCGCAGACTATCGTTTCCGAGAAGATACTCGGTATAAAGCCCGAGTTTGATACCTTCGCAGAGAACGTTCCCGTAAGACCGCCTGTAATGTGCGCAGGCTGTCCGCACAGAGGACTGTTCTACTGCCTCAAAAAGCTTGGCGTTACCGTTTCGGGCGACATCGGCTGCTATACGCTTGGCGCAACAGCACCGCTGAACGCTATGGATTCAACGATATGTATGGGCGCTTCTATCTCGGCGCTGCACGGCTTCAATAAGGCTCTTGGCGAAAAGGCTGAGAAGAACTCCGTGGCTGTTATCGGTGATTCAACCTTTATGCACAGCGGTATGACAAGCCTTGTGAACGTTGCATACAACGCTACAAATTCAACAGTTATAATCCTTGACAACTCGATCACAGGTATGACAGGACATCAGCAGAACCCGACCACAGGTAAGAACCTTAAAGGCGACCCTGCTGCTGCGGTAAATCTTGTTGATCTTTGCCACGCTATCGGTATAAAGAGCGTGAGAGTCGTTGACCCTTACCATATGGCTGAAACGGAAGCTGTTATAAAGGAAGAGCTTGCAAAGGACGAGCCGAGCGTAATAATCTCACGCAGACCCTGTGCGCTGCTCAAATACGTTAAACACAATCCGCCGCTTAAAGTTGACAGCAGCAAGTGCGTTGGCTGCAAGCAGTGCCTCAAGATTGGCTGTCCTGCGATCTCGATGCACGACGGAAAGTCTGTCATCGACCATACGCAGTGCGTAGGCTGCGGCATCTGTACCGAGATGTGCAAGCTTGGTGCTATCGTAAAGTAATTCATACCGAAAGGAATGTGCATAAATGGAAACAAAATCAATTATGATTGTGGGCGTGGGCGGACAAGGCTCACTGCTCGCATCAAGACTTATAGGAAACGTTCTGCTTCAGCAGGGCTTTGACGTAAAGGTGTCGGAGGTACACGGCATGAGCCAGAGAGGCGGCTCGGTAGTTACCTATGTTAAGTACGGCGACAAGGTGTATTCGCCTGTTGTTGAAAAGGGTGAGGCTGATATAATCATCAGCTTTGAAACTCTTGAAGCTGCAAGGTATGTGCCATACCTCAAAAAAGGCGGCCATATCGTGCTTTCAACGCAGCAGATAGACCCGATGCCTGTAATAAACGGTGCGGCGACATATCCCGAGAATATAGTTGAGAAGCTCAAGGCTATGGGCATCGACGTTATCGCCGTTGACGCTCTTAAAATAGCAGAGGAGTGCGGCAACGCAAAGGCATCAAATGTCGTGCTTATGGGCGTTGTATCGACTAAAATGCCGTTTGATGAGGCTTGCTGGAACAAGGCAGTCGAGGAGTGCGTGCCCGCAAAGTTCCTTGATCTGAACAAAAAAGCATTCGCAATGGGCAGACAGGCATAAATCGGAGGAACGTGTATGGGAAAGTATTGGAATGAATCAATGGAGTGCGCAACGCTTGATGAAATGCGCGCCCTGCAAAGCTTCAGACTGCAAAAGACAGTAAAAAGAGTGTATGCAAATGTCCCTTATTACAGAGATATGATGGACAAAGCAGGCGTTAAGCCCGAGGATATCAGGAGTGTTGACGATCTGCACCTGCTGCCGTTCACCTGCAAGCAGGACCTGCGCGACACATACCCATATGGGCTGTTTGCCGCACCGCTTGACGATGTTGTAAGACTGCACGCATCATCGGGTACAACAGGCAAGCAGATAGTTGTCGGCTATACCAGAAAAGACCTTGATATGTGGAGCGACTGCGTTGCAAGAGCGCTCACAGCCGCAGGCGCTACAAAGTCCGATTTTATGCACGTTTCCTACGGCTACGGACTTTTCACAGGCGGTATGGGACTGCACGACGGCGCAACAAAGGTCGGCATGACCACTATCCCTGTATCATCGGGCAATACCAAAAGACAGATAACCATTCTTAAAGACTTCGGCTCGACCTTCATCTGCTGTACACCGTCATATGCGCTGTACCTTGCCGAAACTATGAAGGAAATGGGCATCAGCAAGAGCGATATCAAGCTCAAAGCGGGCATCTTCGGCGCAGAGGCTTGGACAGAGCAGATGCGTAAGGAGATAGAGGATAAGCTCGGCTGCAAGGCTATGGATATCTACGGTCTTACCGAGATCACAGGTCCGGGTGTTGCGTTTGAGTGCGAGTGCCAGGACGGTATGCATATCAACGAGGATAACTTTATCCCCGAGATAATAGACCCCGATACCGGCGAGGTACTCCCAGAGGGCACAGAGGGCGAGCTTGTGTTCACCTGCATCAATAAAGAGGCTTTCCCGATACTTCGCTATCGTACAAAGGATATCTGCGTGCTTGAAAGAACAAAGTGCAAGTGCGGCAGAACACTTATCAAAATGCGCAAGCCAAGAGGAAGAACAGACGATATGCTCATCATACGCGGCGTAAACGTGTTCCCGTCACAGATCGAGTCGGTGCTGCTCTCGCTTGGCGATACCTCACCGTACTATCAGATAGTTGTCGACAGAAAGAACAATACCGATACCTTCGAGATACAGGTCGAGCTTGCTGAGCATATGCTCTCTGATACCATCAAGACCATCGAGGATATGGAGGCAAAGATAACCGAGGCTGTTCATTCAACACTCGGCATACAGGCAAAGATACGCCTTGTTGAGCCAAAGTCGCTTCCGCGTTCGGAGGGTAAGGCTGTAAGGGTCATCGACCGCAGAAAGCTCGTAGATTAAATAATTATACTATAATAAACATAAAAGGGAGGTCATTATTATGACAGTAAAACAGCTGTCCGTTTTCGTTGAAAACAGACCCGGAAGACTCAGCGCGATAACCAAGCTGCTGGGCGATGCAAATATCAATATCCGCGCAATGTCTATCGCAGATACCAAGGATTTCGGTATCCTGCGCCTTATCGTAGACGATGCCGAAAAGGCTCTGAAAGTCCTCAAGGACGAGGGCTGCTCGGTAACTATAACGAACGTGCTCGTTCTGCGCATCACAGACAGACCCGGAAGCCTTGCACAGGCTATGAACGCTCTTTATAAGGATAACATCAGCGTAGAGTATATGTACGCCGCATTCATCAATACCGAGAGCAATACCGCCTGCCTCGTTCTGCGCGTTGACGATAACGATAAGGCTACCGTTGCACTTTATGACAGCGGCTATAAGCTTTTGTCACAAAACGAGCTTGGCTGATTTATGAAATTTATATGAAAGTATAAAAAGTACTTGATTTTTTTCGCAAATGTGTTATTATATATATTAGGCATGGTAGAGGTCGTGCCAAAGACTATCAAGGAGGTTATCACTATGGCTTATAAGATTAGCGATGATTGCATCGGATGCGGCGCTTGCGTAGACGGCTGCCCTGTTGGTGCTATTTCTATGGACGGAGATAAGGCAAAGATTGACGCTGATGCTTGCATCGATTGCGGTGCTTGCAACGGTACTTGCCCTGTAGGAGCTCCTACACAGGAATAATTTTTACTTAATAAGAAAGCATCTGTTTGCAGAGTGTTCTGCGGGCAGATGTTTTTTTGTTGTGCAAAATGCACAAAATCGAAATTGTTTCTTGTGCTATTTTAGGATGATTACAGAATTATTACAAGCTGGTTACAAAAAAAGATTGACACCTATATGTTGTTGTGGTATACTAGCATTTGGGGAAATATAGTATTAAGGAGTAAAACTACAATGGGTTATTTAAGAACGGGTGTTAAGTGCAGACTTGCTGTTATAGTAACTTGTGCAGCTGTCGCAGTAGGCACCATCGGCTTTATAGGCTCAACCGGCAGTTCAAATGATGTTCAGACCGAAGATCAATCTTCAAACAGCGAAGTAACAACTACTGCCGTAACACAGCAGACAACAGTTCAGACATATGCAGTAAATACCTATAAGCAGTCCGCACAGGTAAAGTGGGGCACAAAGATAGAGCCGGCTATAAAGGCTGTTGCGACCACAACTGCTGCTACAACTACCAAGGCAGCAACTACCACCACAAAGGCTGCGACAACTACTACCAAGGCAGCAACAACTACCACAAAGGCTGCCACCACAACAAAGGCGACAACAGCAAAGCCTGTCACAACTACGAAAATTCAGGGCAACCCCGTGATATACGACGTTGGCGGCTCGGCAAAGGAAAGGCTCAACTCTGTAAAGCCCGAGGAGCTCAAGCCGACTATCACAGTCACAGGCAACGAGAGAGCGATACTTGAAAAGTACATGAAGGCTCTTGTAAACGATAAGATGACCAACTACGAAAAGGTACTCACCTGCTACGATTACCTTATCACACATACACGCTACGATTACGGCGGATGGAGCAATCCTATGCAGTCTGTGCTCGTAAACGGCTTTGGTACCTGCACAGAGTATTCGCACGTTATGTGCGCAATGCTTCGCTACATGGGCTTCAAGGCAAATACCGTCTGGGGACAGACAGCAATGGCAGCAGGCGGCTACGGTCAGCATATGTGGGTCGAGGTCATCATCAACGGCAACACATACGTTGTTGACCCGCAGGTAGACGATAATATGTCATACGGCGGAAACATCTCACACAGAAGATTTATCAAGCTGTATTCCGAGACCCCGGGCAACTACATCAGAGGCTATACAGAAAAGTGGTAAAAACATAAAAAGGGAACATCACCTCGCGTGGTGTTCTTTTTTTGTTGCAAAAATGGGGGAATTGTGGTATACTTTAAAGTAATCTTAAAGTAGCATTGCTATAATATGCTAAAATGATACGAGGAGTGAGAATATGAGACTTTTGCTTGCAGAGGATGAAAAGGAGATGTCAAACGCGCTCGTGGCGGTGCTTAAACACAGCAACTATTCCGTAGATGCGGTGTATGACGGGCTTGATGCCTATAACTACGGCATCAGCGAGAACTATGACGGGATGATCCTTGATATAATGATGCCTAAAATGGACGGCATAGAGGTGCTGAAAAAGCTTCGTGAAAAGGGCATAAATACGCCCGTTCTGCTGCTTACAGCCAAATCGCAGGTCAGTGACAGGATAGAGGGTCTTGACAGCGGTGCGGATGACTACCTTACAAAGCCGTTCGCAATGGGCGAGCTTCTGGCAAGGATCAGAGCGATGACTCGCCGCAAGACAGAGTTCTCACCTAACGATCTGACCATAGGCAACATCACATTGAGCCGCGAAACATTTGACCTCAAAGGTCCAAGCGGTACACAGCGCCTTGGCAGCAAGGAGTTTCAGATGCTGGAAATGATGATGGTGAACAAAAATACCCTCATATCCACCGAGCGCTTTATGGAAAGGATATGGGGATACGACAGCGATGCGGAGATAAACGTCGTGTGGGTGTTTATTTCCTACCTGCGCAAAAAGCTTGTCAGCGTCGGCGCAGATGTCGAGATAAAAGCCGCAAGGGGAGTGGGCTACACCCTCGCGGAAAAACAGAAATGACAGGTGCATAAGCATTGAGGAGTTGAGTAGAACGTGATAAAACGCCTACAGAGGAAGTTCGTGCTTATCGTCGCGGTGAGCCTTTTTATCGTCGAGGTGCTGATAATCGGCGTTATCAATATCATAAATATCCGTTCGGTCAATTCCGAGAACGATAACCTTATGCAGATGATAGCCGAAAATGACGGCAAGATACCCGATTTTTTCAAGCGCGATGATAAAATGCACCGCCAGATGACAGAGCCGGGCAATATCCCGCAAAAGTTCAAAAACAACAATTTCAACGAGGAGACCAAGTACCAGACAAGATTCTTTGTAGTCGAGTTCACCCAAAGCGGTGAGGTTAGCCGCGTTGATACGGGGCACATCGCCGCGGTGGACAGCGAGCAGGCTGCCAAGCTTGCCAAGCAGGTGCTTGACGGCGGCAAGGAAAGCGGCACGAAAGATAACTATATGTACAGGGTCACCGAGCGTGCAGGCGGCAAAACGGTCATCTTCCTTGATGTGCGTCAGGGCGTGCATAACAAGAACAGGTTTATGCTCATCTCCGCGCTTGTCGCGGCGGCAGGGTATGTTATCACCTGCCTGCTTGTGCTTGTGTTTTCAAAGCGCGCGGTCAAGCCTGTCATCGAAAGCTACGAAAAACAGCGCAGGTTCATCACAGATGCGGGTCACGAGCTTAAAACTCCGCTTGCGATAATCTCGGCAAATACCGAGGTCATCGAAATGACGAGCGAGCCGAGCGAGTGGACGCAGAGCATCAAAAATCAGGTCACCCGACTTGACGGGCTTGTAAAACAGCTTCTTCAGCTTTCAAAAATGGAGGAGGACGATGTTAAGCTCGTCTTTGCCGATTTCGATATGACAAGTGCAGTCGAGCAGGCGGCGCAGCCTTTTGAGGCGGTCGCAAAAACCAATGAAAAATCCCTGCTGCTTGATCTGCAAAAGGACATCGTCATGCACGGCGACGAGAACGCGATAAAACAGCTCACAGCCATACTTGCCGATAACGCCGTAAAGTATGCCGATAAGGGCTCGCAGATAAAGGTCGCCCTTTCAAGATCACAAAGCGGCAGGCACGCGGTCTTGAGCGTTTCCAACGAGTGCGCACAGCCGCCGAAAGATACCGATAAGCTTTTTGACAGATTCTATCGCAGCGACGAGGCAAGAACGCACGAAGGAAAAACAGGCGGCTACGGGATAGGACTGTCTATCGCCCATGCGGTCACACAGTCGCATAAGGGGAAGATTGAGTGCAGGGTGGACGGCAATACCGTTACCTTTACTGCCCGTTTCAGAACGGCAAAGGAAAAATAGCTATCACAAAGCGGAGCAGCGTGAGATCGCGCAGCTCCGTTTTTTGCTGCCTGAACCTGAAAACTTCTGTGCAGCCTTTGTTGACTTGACCTCGGAAAAGTGGTATAATTACAAAAAAATAAGGGGGAACATCAAATGAATAAGAGGGTACTTTCATCAGTTCTTGCACTCGCGCTTATCTTTGGCAGCGCCGCGGCAATGCCGAAGACCGCCCTGCCTCACAGCGCAGGCATAACAGCAGCGGCTGAAACCTCGGGGGATTACGATTATAAGATCCTCTCTGACGGCACAGCACAGATCACAAAGTATAACGGCTCGGGCAAAACGCTTGTCATTCCGTCAACGCTCGGCGGAAGGAAGGTCACGAGCATTGGAAGTTCAGCGTTTGAGATAACCGTTGGACTTAAAAGCGTAACTATACCAAACGGCGTTACAAGTATCGGCTACAGAGCGTTTTCCAACTGCACGAGCCTTACAAGCGTAAGCGTACCGGGCAGTGTTACCACCATTGATACCTGTGCGTTTTCAAGCTGTTCAGACCTTGAAAATATCTCTATCCCAAGCTCTCTTAAAAGATTTGGAGCGAGGGCATTCTCCGGGACAAAGTGGCTTGAGAACCAGCGAAAGAAAAGTCCCTTTGTTATTGTTAACACAGTACTTATAGATGCCTCACAGTGCAGCGGTAAGGTCACTGTTCCCGGCGGCGTGACCGCTATTGGAGAGTCCGCTTTTGAATCTGCCGATATCACCGATGTTGTGATCCCAAACGGCGTTACACTTATTGGCAACAGTTCATTTTCATTCTGCAAAAAGCTTAAAAGCGTAAAGATCCCCACCAGCGTTGTGACCATTGAAATGTGGGCGTTTGACGGCTGCACAAGCCTTGAAAGCATAACTATACCAAACGGCGTTGAAACCATAGACTTGGAGGCATTTAATAAGTGTACGAGCCTCTCAAGCGTTTCTATCCCCGGCAGCGTTAAAACCATTGATTTTAAAGCGTTCTGCGGCTGCACCTCCCTTACAAGCATATCGGTCCCGAGCAGCGTAAGAATGATCGGAGATAAAGCCTTTGGTTTTTTCACCAAAGCTGATTATACTGATGAAAAGATAGACGGCTTTACTATCTTTAGCGAAAAGGATTCACTTGCACAGTTTTATGCAAAAAACAACGGCTTGGGATTTGTTCCCGTTTCGCGCCTTGCAGGCAGCAGCAGATACGATACCGCGGCGGATATATCCAAAGCCACCTATGACAAGGCGGACACAGTCGTGCTTGCGTACAGTATGAACTACGCAGATGCGCTTGCAGGTGTGCCGCTTGCGGCAAAACTCAAAGCACCGATACTGCTGACAAACACTAACTCGCTTGACCCCGCAGCGCTTGCAGAGATAAAACGCCTCGGCGCAAAAGAGGTCTTGATTCTCGGCGGCGAGAATGCGATAAGCAAACAGGTCGAAACCGAACTTGTTCAAAGCGGGATAAAAGCTGCAAACATCAAGCGTATCGCGGGCAAGAACCGTTTCAGCACCGCAGCTACCATCGCACAGCAGCTCAATACCAAGCCGACAGATGTGTTCTTTGTCTACGGCTTTAACTATGCTGATGCGCTTTCCGTAAGCACCGTGGCAGCAAGCAAAAATGCACCGATAGTCTACCTCACCACAAACGGCAGCCTGCACCCCGATACAGCGGTATACCTTGCAACGCTAAAAAACGCAGGCAGCGTTAAGAACGCCTACGTTATCGGCGGCGACAAGGTAATATCCGATGATATGATGAACAAGGCAGCTGCGGCACTCGGTCTTTCAAAAGTGACCCGTATCGCAGGTGCAGACAGGTTTGAGACCTGCGTGGAGGTAAACAAGACCTTTAAGGCATTTTTAACAGGCAATAAGCTTTGCATCGCAACGGGTATGGATTTCCCCGATGCGCTTGCAGGCGGCGTGTATGCGGCAAAGAACAGATCGCCTCTGTTTCTTGTCAACGGCAAGTCTAAAACTCCTGCCCTCAACGATGCACAAAAGGCGTATCTTAAATCAGTAAAGATAGATTCGTATGCGGTGTTCGGCGGCACAGGCGCAGTACCGGATAAGCACATCGAATCCATCGTCAGAAATAAATGATCCTGCTCAAAAGCTCCTCTGTAAAAGGGGAGCTTTTTTTCACCAAAAAAACATTTTGTCTTTAAGTTAGTTTAAGGTAGGTCGGTTATACTAAAGTCAAACCAAACGAAAAGACTAACTATTAAAAGTCAAGTCCAAAATTGAAAGTTTAAAAAAACTAAATTGAGGGCTGATAAGGCATATGAGACTTTTCAAGAGCGAAAATGAGCCTT
>Ga0256404_1006616_pt1 | contig 18995 bp, 22 predicted proteins | sample RumenRJG_01DNA_FD_185990 | JGI IMG/M metagenome (GOLD analysis project Ga0256404, IMG submission 185990) | Bovine rumen microbial communities from Lethbridge, Alberta, Canada - RJG_01 | ecosystem: Host-associated > Mammals > Digestive system > Stomach > Rumen | place: Canada: Alberta | collected...
ACTGGATGAGGATATCGCACAGAGAAAAGAGATGGCAAGAAAAAGAGACCAGCCCTGGCTGATCTCTTTGCAAGCCGGGATGCAACCTCCCGGCAGGTATTCACTTAATCACTACTATAGCCTCTGGCCAGAACGAGAGGGGTTGCATCTCGTTTTACAGTTGAGGGGTTTAGGTCCTTGACTTTTCAAACTGAACTGATATACTGATGTTAGGCTTTAGCGAACATGTTAACAGGAGGAACAGGATGAACGGCAAGTTTGGGAAATTCATTGAGCAGAAGCGCAAGGCAAGAGGACTGACTTTGCGCGGCATGGCTGCTGAACTGAATATCGCTCCGGCCTTCATGAGCGATATCGAAAAAGGCCACCGGTATCCGCCGAACAGAGAGAAACTCTATGAGATGGCCAGAATACTCCGCCTTTCGGAAGAAGATACCGATACCATGTTTGACCTCGCTGCAGGAGAACGGGATAACGCGGTTTCTCCGGACCTTCCGGAATATATCATGGGCAATGAAAATGTCCGTGTTGCTCTCCGACTCGCACGCGACAGAGACGTTCCGGATGCAGCCTGGAAGAAGGTAATCGACATGCTGGAACAGGAAGACGCAGATAAGGAGCAGAAAACCGAGTGATTCATTACAATTATTCCCCCAGTCAGCTGGAAGAAAAAGCGGAAGATCTACTCCGGGCATTTGATCCGGAGAGAATCTTCCGAATCAAGCCCATCGATGTGTACGAAGTGATTGAAAAGTGTCTGGACGTTCCTTACGACTGGAAATATCTCACCCCGGATCAGTCGATTCTGGGCATGACCGCTTTCCGGGACGGCTCGTTACGGGTCTGGCCAAAATCGTACTACACTGAGGGAATGAGGCCCTATAAAATCTTCGCGGAGAAGGGAACCATTATCATCGACAGCACATTGACTGAATCTGACAGCCGCGGTCCCGAGAACTTCACCGTCATGCATGAGGTTTTTCACCAGGTGCTTCACAAAAGATGCTTCGCCCATCAGAATCCTGACTATACACACGTCAGCACGAAAGCAGCATTGAATTCTCTCGGTTCCAGGAAGAAGCCTATGTCTTCCCTGGAAATCTGCGAATATCAGGCAAATTACTGCGCATCAGCATTCTTGATGCCGGCCGAGTTACTCACAGATCAAATAAACCGTCTGCATCACAATCAATTGCTTTCTCTCAGCAATCCCAGCGACTGGAAGCTGATCTATCAGCTCGCTGAAGAGTTCAGCGTCTCGCCAACTGCAATGAAATACCGGCTTCTGAAACTGGGGCTTGCACACTAAATTTACTATTGAACCAGGTTGCTTGCAAATAAGCTGCGACGACATGCTAGATTGCAGAACTTCCATTACCGGCAATTGCCGGATTTTACAAGGAGGTTTTGCATATGTACTTGCATTCCGTTGTTCACTCACCTCAGAACAGGTTCATACGCTCTGCTCACACAGATTCATTTCCGAGAGAAGGTGATATGTGATGGGGAGCGGTAAGAAAGGACTTTACTCCGGAGCTTACATGGGCGGCGTTTATCCTGGCAGCGCCTATTACATGAAAGCTGATGATCCATTTCGTAAATTCATCCAGAAGCGCAAGGATGTTGATGCAAATGGCTATTATGACATCGTCGCTCATGGAACGCCAAACAGCATTACAATCGAGAATAATGGCATAAGTATTGAGATCAATCACCGGACAGCTGCCAGATTGTTTCAGGCGAAAAAAGACTACAAAGGCGGCGCCATTCGGTTGTTGTCCTGCAACACAGGTAAAGTGAGCGCTGGTTTTGCTCAAAATCTCGCCAATAAGCTCAATCGCCCTGTAAAAGCCCCTACCGATTACCTGTGGGTCAGACCCAATGGGACATACTTTGTGGCTGGCGCCAAAAAGGTGAACGGCATACTGATTCCAGATTATTCAAAACCCGGTAGATTCAAAACATATCATCCAGGAAGGAGAAAATGATCATGAAATGTGTAAAATGCGGGCACGAGATGCTTGATCATAGCACTGCTCAAACCATATGTCTTGAGTGCCCTAATTGCGGATGGGGATTTGCAACCACACTGTCCCAGCCGCTGAATGAAGACATGACAGATTATGAAATCTATCTCAATCCCGGCAATCCGGAAACAATGGAACATATTAAACAAATCAGTGCTTTATGTCATGTGAGTTACCTGCAGGCAAAGAAATTGCTCTCCTCGAAGGAGCCTGTACTCATATACAAAGCAGAGCAGGAAGCCGCGTCTTCTCTTTCAAAGGCAGGGAAGGTCTTGCAAATAGCAGGCTGTCTGGAAGAAAGTTCGCTAAGGTATACCATCATCCCGGAATTTCCTTACGAAATAAAATGAATTTCATTATTAGCGGGAAGGAGTCACAGGACTTGTTCCCAATTATTATAGCACAGTGTTAGAAATTCGCGAACATATTAACAGGAGAATTTAATGATTCATACCGAAACGATTTATCGCTGCACTAAGGAGTGCCCCATTCGGAAGCACTGCTTCATCATCAAGACCGCAACGCCTCTTGCCAATCCAATCGTCGCACTGGTCAAATGCCCCGCAGTCAGGAAAGATATCCGGGTAATCATTGGGTCGAACAGACCGCCATAAGAGCAGAGGACAATATAAAATTTTTTACTTGCAAACAAGCCGCAGTGACGTGCTAAATTGCAGACTTTCGAAGGTTTTCCTTCGTGTCTGGGCACGACACTGCGGCTTTTCATATGAGGCATTATCTGATGAAACATCAATTTAAACCAAAAGAGAACATGGAGGTTCATGTTATAATGAAAACACGCAAAGCAACATTGGACGATGGATGTAATCCCGAACTGGTCCGCGGAGCAGATTTCGACGGATATCTTGGAATTCCCATCATTCACAAACCAGAAAAAATGATCATTCCGTCAGGAATGACGCCCTTCACGTATCGCAATCGCATCACATCAGGCGGCGAGGCCATCTGTTTCCACGAAAAGGATCCCGAATTTTCTGATGTTCTGATCCGACCTGACGATTATCTGGATGTTTTCCAGAAACACATTCTGATCTCACCTGACTGCTCCCTGTACAGGGATGCTCCTCTGGCGGTACAGATCACCAACGTATACCGTAACCGCGCTTGGAAGCTATTACCAGCGAAAAGGAGTATACGTCATCCCGCTGATCCGCTGGGGAAACTCATTAACTTATACAACCAAGGTTCTTCCTGAGAAGGTTGCCTTCCTTGGTGCAGAAAAGCACAGCATTGTCTCCATTGGTACATACGGCTGCATACAGTCAGCCGCAGATAAGTGTGAATTCCGGGCGGGCCTCAATGCCATGCTCGATACGCTTGAACCTGAGATTGTTCTTGTATATGGTGCAATGCCAGATACAGTCTTCGCAGATTTCAAGAACCGCACTACTTTCGTTCATTACCCTGACTGGACCTCCAGAATGCATGGAGGTAATCGATAATGGGAAGCGGTGCAGGCAGAAACTATGGCGGCGGGGGCTCTCAGCCATACGCTCCTTCTTATCATGTAGAGAGCCATATGCACGACCTGGACATTGCAAGAGGGATTTATCATGATGGACATTACGATAAAAATCCCACCGCCAAAAATATTATCGATATGATCCACGGCAATTACATCGGTGACAAGCGGACAAATGCCGATATGCCCTATGTCATTGATCTGAAGGGTAATATAATTCTGGGTAAGCGAAACGGCAATGGGCGTGATGGCGTACCTACTCCGCATCCTACCTTGATCGGTGGCAAGGATCCGCAGGTCCAAATGGCAGGGATCGTTCATATACAGGGCGGTAAAATTGCATCTTACGACAATCAGAGCGGTCATTACAAGCCGAATATAAAATCCATGGGAGTGGCAGACGAGGCATTTGGTAAATTGCCATCCACAGTTTTCAAGAAAAAGAAAGGAACATCCTGATGCAAAAATCCATAGAAGAATACACGGAAGATTTGTTTGACTGCCGGTTTGCCGACGATTCATTCGATCCGGAAGGGCAGGAAAATCATTTGAAGGAATCCTGGGAGCTTTTCGATCATTACTCCTGGAAAGAAATTTTCCCGGTCTGGTTTCGATATCTGCGCGAAAAATGCCCGATCGCATCTGATGTCATCAACTTTGTAAATCTGTATGTCTATTATGACGCAGGAAACAAACCAGTCGCTAATCCTATAAAGTTCATCAGTTATCTGTACTATAAGGTAAACATGGACATCTATTGGGACGAAGCCGGTGATCTGTTTGACGGTCTTGCGATCAATATTCTATCCCACAGCGGTTATCTGAATCTTCAGCAAGATCCCTACTACAACCCGCTCAAGGACGAGCACGTATTACGCGCTATCTCGGAGTGGGAAAATAAAAAATAAGACACTTCTGCAAGAAATCTTTACGAAGCATCTGCCGCAGCTTTTTCCGGAAGGCTGCGGCAGTGTTTTATAGAGCTGCTTCTTCTCTCATCGTTTTCCTCTCGTATCTTACACGGTCAGTATCTCTTCTGTTCTTCCGCAATTCCTCGAGGACGCTTGGACGTTCGTTATTGCCTGATGGTATCTTACCGTCCCGGTTGTCCTGCCCGTTCCGAATCTGATCAATCTGTTTTTTCGCGGACCGGTATTCCGCTTCCGCAGCCCCGACGCTACCGAAACCGTACTGTGTCGGGATAAACTCCAGCTGCGTTCTGCAGGTCTCGATCTGCCGTCCGATCCCATCGATCCGCTCCTGAAGTGCTTTCCTGTCCTTCCGGTTGAACAGGGAACGGGGCATGCCGTCCAGTGCTTTCTGGAGGATCTGCTGCTGATTTTGCAGCGCGTAAAGTTTCCGATTGGTCCGGCAGAGCTTTTCATGGATGGGGCGGATCTTCATAAGCCGAAGCTCAGCAGCTTCCGCAGCCTCTTTCTTTTCAACTCTCTTGCTCTGTGCAGTCTGCCCCTTTGCTTTTGTCTGCAGCTCTCTGGTTGTCTCGGCCTTCTCTTCAGATTTCATGAGAATCGCGAGAAATTCCTTCAGGATCGCGATCGCCCTGCGCAGGAGATCCGCGAACAGTTCCGGCTTCCGCCCATTCTTCCGCACAGTCTCCGCCACCTGATCCACCACTTCTTCTTTTTTGAACGCAGCCACTTCTTCCTGACTTCCGCCGGCAATCAGCACCTGGTCCACGGTTTGGTTCCACTCCTGCCGGAGCTCGTTGTCACGCAGGATCTCTTCCGCCAGCGGATTGTTCTTTCCGATCTTCTTTGTCGGCAGATACGGTCCCTCCGGATTGAATACCCGGAGCCTGTCCCCCTCCCGATCCACACAGCTGTTGATCAGATCGGTTAACTTCTTTTTCACTTCCGGCAGAAATTCCTTGCTCTTGAAAATCTCCTTCCGGCCGGAGAACCATTTGACATCATAGATTTCTCCTTTTGCCAGGATCCTGCAGCCTGGCCGGACTTGTCCGTCCTCATCCAGGATTTCTTTTTTTGTCCGTACGTGCCTGCCGTTCTCATCGTAAAACATATTGCGGGAAGCGTACCGGACCTCCGTCTTTTCCAGAGGTTCCCGGTCGGCAAAGATCAGATGGATGTGATAGTTCGTCATTGCCTTGTTGTGATGGAGCGCCGCGACGCAGTCCACCCCATACTCCATGCTGAATGTCGCGGCAAAGAGCTGCAGGAGTTTTTCCGGATCTTTGCTCTGTAGGCTCTCGGGCAGTGCGATGATGAGTTCCCGGGCTTCGATACATTTTCCTGTTTTCTGGTTGCTCCGCCAAAACTCAAACTGCGCCTGCCTGGAAAGATATTCCCAGTATTCCGGTTTTGCTGTACCCCACACCGCATACAAGTGTTCCTGCCGTTTCGGATTGCTGATGTAGTCCACGCGTCCGCGCACATCTGTTAGCTTCGTCATTCTGATAAAGGAATGTCTTGTAATAAGCGTCATCTCCTCTCGCCACGCGAGCCCCCGGAGGGCGAAATACCTTTGCATGGCCGCAGGCTGTGCAAAGGGAGTATTTCGCTCTCAGTCGCCGAGGGCTCTTTGAATTTGCTGTCTTATGAAAAATCATGTTCCTGCGGTCAGTTTTAAACAATTTGAGTCCTTCTCTCCTTATCCGGTCGTAAACGTAAACGGTAAACGAGGCAGAAAAAACTTTTTTCTTTCTCGTTTACGTTTACTCGTTTACATTCCTAACCGAGATTTAATGGAACGGAACATCCTCGTCTTTGCTGACCGGGTAAAATCCGCCATTGTCATCATCTTTCTTCCGGTGCCATGCCCTCTGGGCACCATAATCTTTGAATTTATGAGTCACCGCCTTTGAATCCCATCCAGGCATGCCCTGATTCATGACGTTATTGATCGGCTGAAGTACACTCCGCTTCTGTGGGTCATAGGTCAGTTTGAAGGCTTCTTCGTAGATCTGGATGGCGCAGACATACTCCCCATTAAACGTGTCCAGGTAATTCTGAATCACACCGAAAGTAGAATCATCCGGCATATAATCCGTCTGCATTTTCCGGACATCGTTGTCCAGTTCTTTCGGAAATGTAAGGCAGTAATCTCCGGATCTGTAAATCTCCATCGCTTCGGCCCAGCAGTGAATGATATAATCCCGGCATTCTTTTTCGTCATCAAGCGGATGGCGTTCCGCTTTCTCCGCGCAGATCGGAATCGGTGCAAATCTCCGGTTGCCGGTCGTGTCGTAGGGAAGGAAATTCACATTGTTGGACGAGCCGAGGAAGATGCACTGCCGCGGCCGATCCTCCGGATGCGTTTCATAGGGAATCTTGTAGGTTTCTTTCGTGCGGCTTAAGAAAGACTTGATCAGTTCGATACTCTTTGCACTGTTCGTCGCGAGCATTTCTGCCATCTCAATAAACCAGTGCCCCTGTATTTTCCGGTAGACATTTTCGTCATCCAGTCTCCGAAGATCATCCGTGAACCATTCGTCCCTGATTGCGAGGAATCGGAGCAGCGTGGATTTTCCTGCGCCTTGACCGCCGACCAGACAAAGCATGATTTCAAATTTGCAGCCCGGATGAAATACCCGGTTGATGGCACCCAGCATCATCAGCTTCGTCATTTCGTAAACATAGGGACTTTCCTCCGCGCCCAGATATCTGGGAAGGAGATACCGGATCCTTTCACGGCCATCCCACTTGAGGCTGTTCAGATAATCCCGGATCGGATGGAAACTGTTTTCGCTGCTCACGATATCGATGGCAGCCCGGATCTGCTTCTCCCTTGTCAGGCCATAGGTCTTTTCCAGATAGAGCCGGATCTGGTTCACGTCTGTGTCAGTGATGGCACTGCCGCGGCGTTTCCAGCCGACGTCCCCAATAATTTCTGTTTTATCGGTCAGTTCATTTCTCCGGATCCTGCCGGCAAGAAGCGGATCTTTCAAAAGGACCGTGACGGCATTCTGAATGGACTGACGGACAAGCCCTTTGTCCGTGACTCCCAGTTCTGCAGCGACATCCTCCGCAGTCAGTTTCTCTGTCCTGAAAAGTTCTTCATCAAGCAGTTCTTCTATTTCCATATTGTCCTCCGGGCTCTTTGTTTCGCTTGTCAATGCGCCTCACCTCCTCCCGCATGTCGATAAAAAACGCGATCTGGTCTTCCTCTCTCTCCAGGCAGAGAACATCCAGATAGTAGCTGACCCTGTCGAAGTTCTGGAGTGCTTCCACGAACAGTGGATTCCATTCCGCATACGGATCTGCCGGTGCATACTGCTCTTTCCACAGTTCCATGTTCCTGGTATATTCCTTCAGCACATCGATCGCCCAGTCTCTCCAGCGGCGGAATTTTTTCTGGATTCTGGTCTTTTCCTGCCGCTTTCCGGCAGGACACCTCCTTACTCCAGACCTGGCTTTTCTGCTGGATACTGATGATGTCTGAGAAACCATAATGCCGAAATCATGACAGAGTTTAAGTGCGGATTCATATAAGGTAAGCCCTGTGAGACGGGAAACATAGTCGATGACATCTCCGTCAGCCCCGCAGCCGAAGCAATGGAATCTTCCGTCCAGTTTCAGGCTGGGATGCCGATCCGGGTGAAAAGGACAGCATGCCATCCCGTTCCTTCCAACCTTCAGACCATAATATTCAGCTGCTTCTCTTGCAGAGACTTTGCTCCGGATCTCACGGAAAATATTGAATTCCGCCCCTCCTTTTGGTAGTATGTCGTTGACGTTTTTATCAATGAATGATCGCTTTCCGGCCGCGCCAACAGCCGGATTCAAAGCGGTCATTTTCTTTTCTTCTTCCAATCGCTTTCCTCCTTCATTTCCTCCATGACGGATGTGATCAGGGCAATGCGTTCCAGCAGATCTTCATAAATTCCGCTTCCTGCATCGATCCTTTCGAGTTCTTCAAGGATCTCCTGCATTTCCGTCTGCAGTCCCAGAAAGACTTTGGGATTGCCCTGTACGACTACCGTCCGGTCCGTGAGTTTTCTTGTGATATAGTCCTGCTTGGTAAGCCCGGATACCCGGACGCAGGAATTGATCATTTCTCCTTCCTCTGGAGACACCCGGAACGCCACGGTCACATTTCTCCATCTGTGCTGCCGGTCGAGATTTTTTGCTGACATCTTTTATTCCTCCTCGCTGTCTGATTGATTCGCACTTCTGTTTTCGTTATTGCCGCTTCCTGATCTTTCCACTCCTGTTCCGCCATAATTTCCGCGCTGACTTTCAAGAAAATCGGCCATCGCATCCTGCTTGTTCGGAAACAGATGAGCATAGCGGTAAGTGATCTTGTCCCCGCTGTGTCCGACACGCTTTCCAATCTCAAAAGCTGAAAATCCCTGATTGATCAGAAGCGATACATGAGAATGCCGCAGGTCGTGGATACGGATACGCTGTACGCCGGCCTTTTTGCTCCCTGACTCCATCGCCCTGCACATCCGGCTCTTCGAAAGCGGGAACAATCTGTCGTTTGGTCCGATATCGTAGAACTGTTTCAGACAGTCTTTCATTTCTTCGCAGAGGAAGTCGGGGATCCTGATCGTTCGATTGCCGGCGGCCGTCTTCGGATCCGTGATCACGTCTTTTCCCCGGATGCGCTGGTAGGACTTGCTGATCCGTAGTGTTTTCTTCTCAAAATCGAAATCTGCAGGCGTCAGCGCAAACAGCTCTCCCTCACGGATCCCGCACCAGTAAAGGACTTCAAAAGCGTAATAGTAGAGAGGTCTGTCCATCATGACGTGTGCAAATTTCTGATACTCTTCTTTAGTCCAAAACTTCATTTCCCGGCTTTCCTCTTTGCCCATGCCCCCGGCGATTCTGGCCGGATTGACCGGCAGCCGGTAATAACGGATCGCATGGTTGAAGATTGCTGAAAGCTGATTGTGGATCGTCTTTTGATATGTGGGCGAAATCGTATGGCCGTCTCTTCCCGGAAGCAGCATCACCGTATTCTGCCAGTCGACGATATCCTTCGCCGTTATTTCAGAAAGCTTCCGCTTTCCCAGATACGGAAGGATCTTGCTCTGCACGATGCTGTCCTTCGTCTCCCATGTGCTTTCTTTCACCCGGGGCTTGAGATCCTCTGTATAAAGCTCATAAAAGCTTTCCAGTGTCATTTCAACGTCCGCACGTTTCTGGAGTTTGAATTGGGCTTCCCAGTCCAGAGCATCCCGTTTTGTCTCGAAACCTCTCTGGCATTTCTGCCTATTGGCACCCGTCCAATCCTTATAGCGGATCATGACGTACCAGTTTCCATTTCTGTCTTTGTATGCCGGCATTTACCTGTCCTCCTTCTTCACTGACTGATTGTTGTCGATGTCTTCCTCATTGGCCATGGTCTTATGCGCCGCACCGTCTGATGTCCCATAGAACTGGTCATAGAAATACTTTCTGTCGATCCTTCCGGCGATCACAAAGCATCCTCTTCCCGCCAGTTCCCGGTTCAGCCTGCGGATCAGCTTATAGGCATACGGCACGGAAACATCCAGTACCGTCGCGACTTCCTCCGCGCGCATGAACATCTTTTCCCCGGTTCTTTCTTTGATTCCTGGCATCTGTTTTCCCTCCTTATCTTCAAAATGGTATTAAGCATTTTTGCTTAGCGTTAATATACTATATATATTTGCTTAGTGTCAAGGGTTCTGAATGGTATTTACTAAATATATTTATTTAGTTTTGCATTGATTGTTCTAAGCAGATCTGCTACACTCGACTTATCTGGATTTATCATCAACTGACAGGAGGTACCTGCGATGGCTATCGGCGAGCGAATACATTTCTTCCGCTTGAGGAACAATCTGACCATGAACGGCCTGGGACAGCTGCTCGGCTTCGAAAAGAAGGGAGCGGATGTCAGGATCGCACAATATGAGAACAACTCCAGGAAGCCCAAGGCTGACCTGACCAAAGCAATGGCTGAGATCTTTGGTGTCGTTCCCGAGTCCCTTGCCGTTCCGGATATTGATACATACATCGGTCTGATCCACACGCTGTTCACCCTGGAAGACGTTTACGGTCTCTCCGTCGATACGATTGACGGCACAGTATGCCTGCGCCTTGATAAATCTGTTACACAGCCCGGCTCTACCCTTTGGACGATGCTGGACGACTGGGCCGCCATGAAAGCAAAGCTGGACGCCGGGGAAATATCCAAAGAGGAATATGACCGCTGGCGCTACAATTATTCCCTTAACAGTTCCACTGTCCGTTCTGCAAAAGTTCCTTCCCTGACGCTTTCCGATGAACTGTCCAAAGCGCTGAAAACGGATGAACAATAACTCACAGACGGCAATTTCTGCAGAAACAAAAAGAGCAGGATCCTACCAAACTTCTAAAGTTCAGTAGAACCCTGCTCCTTATTTTCTTCTGCACGTTCAGCCCGCTGGCTGTATCCCCGGCCAGCTGTTTTACTGGTCCGGATCCATATACCTGCAAGCCATATGTGCTTCTTCAGAACAAAAGCAGAATTTCAAATGTTATCAAAATGTTATCACAGAGCCCTTTGAGGAGCCGCAAACCCTTTGTTTAAGCCATATTTTCAGCGGCTATACTTATTCCAATTCGATCGTTCCCGGCGGTTTGGACGTCAGATCATACAGTACCCTGTTGACCCCCTTCACCTCATTGATAATCCGGTTCATGCAGGTCTGAAGTACGCTCCACGGAATCTCCGCCGCCACTGCGGTCATAAAGTCCGAAGTCAATACGCCGCGCAGCGCAACAGCATAATCATATGTCCTGTGGTCACCCATGACGCCTACGGAACGCATATTGGTAAGCGCAGCAAAGAATTGCCCTTTGCCCATATCAATGCCGGCTTTCTCAAGCTCCTCACGGTAAATCGCATCCGCGTCCTGCACGATGCGGACCTTCTCAGCCGTCACCTCTCCGACAATACGAATGCCAAGCCCGGGGCCGGGGAACGGCTGGCGATACACCAGTTGTCTCGGTATTCCAAGCTCAAGACCGACTTCACGAACCTCATCCTTAAACAGATTCCGCAGCGGCTCGACAATCTCCTTGAAATCAACATGTTCCGGAAGACCTCCGACATTATGGTGCGACTTGATCGTCGCGCCCTTGCCGATGCCGGACTCCACAACATCAGGATAAATTGTGCCCTGTGCAAGATAGTCTACCTTGCCGATCTTTTTCGCTTCACGCTCAAAAACATTGATGAACTCGGCGCCGATAATCTTCCGCTTCTGCTCCGGATCAGTCACGCCCGCAAGCTTTTCATAGAAATAATCCTGCGCGTTCACGCGGATAAAGTTCAGTTCATACGGACCGTCCGGTCCGAAGACGGCTTCCACTTCATCGCCTTCATTTTTACGAAGAAGACCATGGTCAACGAAAACGCAGGTCAGCTGTTTTCCGATCGCCTTTGAGAGCAAAACAGCACACACCGAAGAATCCACGCCACCCGAAAGTGCGCAGAGAACTTTGCCGTTTCCGATCTTTTCCCGCAGCTCCCGGATCGTCGTTTCCGCGAACGAGTCCATCTTCCAGTCGCCGCTGCAGCCACAGATATCATAAACAAAGTTATGGAAGAGTTTCTTTCCTTCCTTTGTATGCACGACTTCCGGATGGAACTGAACAGCATAAAGCTTTCGGGCCGGATCTTCTGCGCCAGCAACAGGGCAGGCTGCGCTGTGCGCTGTAATATGGAAGCCTTCCGGTACCTTCGCAATATAGTCTGTATGGCTCATCCAGGCCGTTGTCTCTTTGTCCCAGTTGCCTAGAAGCAGTGAGGTACTGTCGTCAACGCAGACATCGGTATGCCCATATTCCGACTGCGGTGCCGTCAGGACAGTTCCGCCGAGCTCATGCACCATCAGCTGCGCGCCATAGCAGATTCCGAGAACCGGGACTCCAAGGCTGAACAGAGCCGGATCATAGCCGAGTGAATCTTCGCGGTAAACGCTGTCAGGTCCGCCGGTCAGAATAATTCCCTTGGGATTCAATTCCTTCAGCTTCCCGATCGGCATTGTGTACGGATGAATTTCGCAGTACACATGATTCTCGCGGACGCGTCTGGCAATCAGCTGCTTGTACTGGCCGCCGAAGTCCAGAACAACAATCATTTCTCTTCCCATGCGCTTTTCCTTTCCATTTAATTGATGATCCTTCGGATCGTTACATATGCGCGGTATGTTGCGGCACTATATTTAATGCCGGTCGCCGGCGTACTCGCGTGAATGATCGTTCCGTTTCCGCAGTAGATGGCTACATGGCCCGGGTAACAGATCAGATCGCCCGGTTTTGCGTCGGCAAGGGAGGCAACCACAGTGCCGTTGCTTCTTTGCGAAACATCGGTACGGCCGAGAGAATATCCGAAATGCGAATATACACTCTGCGTAAAACCGGAGCAGTCCGTTCCATTGGTCAGGCTGGTGCCGCCGTACACATAAGGGTTCCCAAGGAACTGGGATGCATAGGCAACAATGTCCTGTCCGGAAATACCGGATGAACTGGAGCTGCCGGACGAACCGGAGCTGCCAGATGAGCCGGAACTGCCGGATGAGCCGGAACTGCCGGACGAACCGGAACTGCCAGACGAACCGGAGCTGCCGGACGAATCCGCCGCATCCTGCGAGGACGAATTCTCAATAACCGGCAGAGAAGAGCCGTTCACAGCTTTGACGCTGTTCTGGGTGTTCGATGTTTTGCTCTTATCCAGAGCTTCCTGCGCCGCCTTCTTCGCGGCAGCCTCCGCTTCCGCTTTCTTTCTTGCTTCCTCCGCGGCCTTCGCCTGCGCCTCTACCTCGGCCGAAATAGCTGCTGTCTGCTCCTGCAGCTGCTGCGCGAGCGCGGAAGCCTGCCGCCTTGCCTCCTCAATCTGGGCATTCACGTTACTGTGCTTGGCCTTCAGATCGGAAATCTGAGACTGCAGCGCGGACTGCTCCTCCACAAGGCCGGCCTTCGACTCTTCCTGTTCGGATTTCTTGTCTACCAGCGCTGTCTTGGCGGCGGCTGTCTGCCTGCGCGTCTCCTGATACTCTTTTAGAAGCTTGCGGTCGTAATCATAGAGCTTCGAAATATATTCGCTCTTGTTCAGCATATCCGTGAGAGAAGTCGCATGCATCAGGATTTCCACATAATCTGTGTTTCCCTTCTCATACATGTACTTGATCCGGATTTTCATCAGTTCGTACTGATGATCTTCTTTGGCTTTCGCGGCGTCGTATTCCTTCTGTTTCTCGTCAATCTGCGTATTCAGCTTGTCGATTTCCTGTTCCAGCATCTGAACACTCGCCATGTTCTGCACGAGGTCCTGACTGACCGCCGCCTCTGCCTCGCTCAGAGCCTCTTCCTGCCCTTCGAGGGAATCGGACTTATTGTTGGCGGCATTCAGTTTCTCCTGCGTCCGGCTCTTCTGCTGTTTGAGGTCGGAAAGTCTGCTGGCATTCACCTGCGCGGCAGGCGAGAGCGCAAGCACCCCCGCTGCAAGCACCGGCAGAAGCGTACGAAGAAAAACGCTTTTCAGTTGATCGGCTGCGTTCTTATATAACATGAAAATCCTTTTCGGTTCGTAAACAAGATATACGTAGTCCGGGCTGGGAATATCGCTCTCAGTCCGGACAGACACTTTTGCTATAATCAGCCCCGTCAGCTGCGTGCTATATCAGAGCTCGCAGTTACCAACGGTTCTCGGGAACGGCAGAACGTCACGGATATTCCCCATACCAGTAATATACATGACTGCTCTCTCAAATCCAAGACCGAATCCGGCATGGCGCACACTGCCATACCTGCGCAGATCAAGGTAGAACTGATAGCCGTCTTTGTTCATGCCAAGCTCATCCATTCTCTTCTCGAGAATCGCAAGATCATCTTCTCTCTGCGAACCGCCGATGATCTCTCCGATGCCGGGTACAAGGCAGTCGCAGGCCGCAACGGTCTTTCCGTCCGGATTCAGCTTCATGTAAAACGCCTTGATTTCCTTCGGATAATCCGTCACGAAAACAGGCCGCTTGAAGAGCTTCTCCGTCAGATACCGTTCATGTTCAGTCTGAAGATCACAGCCCCAGTATACCTTGTTTTCAAACTCATCCTGATGTTTTTCGAGCTCTTTGACCGCCTCCGTATAGGTAATGCGTCCAAATTCGGAGGAAGCCACATGCTTCAGGCGCTCGATCAGGCCTTTTTCAATGAACTGGTTGAAGAATTCCATTTCCTCGGGACAGTTTTCCAGCACATAGTTAATAATGTACTTGATCATTGCCTCCATGCAGATCATGTCGTCTTCCAGATCGGCAAAACAAAGCTCCGGCTCAATCATCCAGAACTCCGCAGCATGTCTCGTCGTGTTGGACTCTTCCGCGCGGAATGTGGGACCGAAGGTATATACGTTGCGGAACGCGAACGCGTACGTCTCAACGTCAAGCTGGCCGGAAACCGTCAGGTTCACGGGCTTCCCGAAGAAATCCTTCGAATAATCAACCGTTCCGTCCTCCTGCAGCGGAAGATTGTTCAAATCAAGGGTTGTCACCTGGAACATCTCGCCTGCGCCCTCTGCGTCGCTGGATGTAATCTCCGGTGAGTGCACATAGACAAAGCCCCGCTCCTGAAAGAACTTGTGAATCGCGTACGCGATGACGGAGCGGACTCTCATCGTCGCTTCAAATGTATTGGTCCGGACGCGCAGATGCGGGATTGTACGAAGGTATTCCAGCGTATGTCTCTTCTTCTGCAGCGGATAGTCCGGCGTGGACTCTCCTTCGACTTCGATCTTTGTGACCTGCATTTCGAGCGGCTGTTTCGCCTGCGGCGTCAGAACAATCTTTCCGGTCGCGATAATGGCAGAGCTGATATTGAGCTTTGCGACTTCCGCGAAATTCGGCAGATCGGCGGAATAGACAAGCTGCAGATTCCGGAAACATGTCCCGTCGTCGAGCGCGATGAATCCGATATTCTTGGAGTCACGGTTGCTCTTGATCCAGCCGCCGACCGTAACTTCTCTGCCCTCATACTTCTCCGGCAGGGCAAATATTCTTGAAACCTCTTCCATCTGATACTGCTCTCTCATTGCCTGTCTCCTCACTGCTTAGTAAGCTTTACTTCTGCCTTAAGCTTTACTGCTGCGCGGCTGCTTCTGTCGATGCTGCTGCGCTTTCGGTCGTCCCGGCTGCGCTGCTCCCGGACGCGTCTGCCTTTGCCGCGCTGCTGTCCTTCGCTGCGTCCGTTTTCGTCGTAGCGGCTGCAGCGCTTTCCGTCGTTCCCGCTGCTGCGCTTTCGGTCGTCCCGGCCGCGCTGCTGCCGGATGCAGGCGCCGTCACATGCACCTTGTCTTTCAGGAACTTAAGTACATTCTGCACCATCAGATACTCGCGGTACGCCTGTGTATCCTGTGACTTCTTGTATTCCTCGACACTGGAATAGCCGGCCTGCGCAGCCTGCGTGGAAAGCGCGGTGTTGAAATCACGGTCAGTTACGTTGAGCTTCTCCTTGTCCGCGATCACCTGCATGACCAGATATTCCTTGGTTGTATCCTCCGCCATCTTCTTGATATCATCCTTGTAGGAATCCTTGGTCGATCCCTGCATAGTCTCCATCAGGTTTTCAAGATCCGTGCCGTACTGCTGTGCGTAGGAAGTCAGCGTCTCGGTATAGGACTGGTTCCATCGGTCAACCATCTCCGCCGGCAGATCCTTCGGATATTTGCTGTTCTCCGTCAGATACTTGATGATCTGGGAATTGACCTCGCTGTCATAGGAAGACTGCGCCTGCTTGAGGAGGTAGTCCTTTACATACTTCTTGTACTCGTCCACGGTCGTAACGCCGTCGATATTCTGATCCTTGACATAGGCATCGTCAAGCTTCGACTCTTCTTCCTGCTTGATGCTGTTAATCTTCACCTCGAAGACAACGGCCTTTCCGGCAAGATCCTTATTGCCATAGTCCTTCGGGAATGTCAGGTTGAGCTTGACATTCTCTCCGACCTTCTTACCGATGAGGCCGTCTTCAAAGCCGTCGATAAAGCTCGAAGACCCGATGACAAGATCGTAGTCCGTCGCGCTGCCGCCGTCGAAGGTCTTGCCGTTCATCTTCCCTGTATAATCGATATTGACCTGATCGCCCTTCTGCACGGTCTTGCGGTCAGTCTTCACATATTTCTTGTCCTGTGAAAGCATGTACTGGATATACATATTCACATACTCGTCGCTGACCGAAGGCTCCTCGGCCTGCACTTCAATCTTCGAATAATCCGCGGGTTCCGCATAATCCTCCGCCTTGATGCCGGAAAGATACGCGGGATCTTTCTTCCCACAGCCGGCAAGCATCGATACGGCAAGCACCGCGCCGGTAAGCATTACGAAAAGTTTTTTCATGTCAGATATCCTTTCAGTCCGCGGCTTCCCCGGGTTTTCCGGTCATTCCGGCAAAACACAGCCCGTCCGCAGTAAAGTTTAGTTTAGCACATTCAAAGAGGGGGTAAAAGTGTTTTTTCTTGCCTCGGTTATGAATCAATGTTAAAATACTGCGTGTTCAAAAGACGCATTTTATTCAGTTCCGGAGGTTGCACTGTGAGTACAGGTACGATTGTTTTGCTCGTCATTCTGGCGGTTCTGGCTGCCGCGCTGGTCGCTCTTTATTTTTACGGGAAAAAGCTTCAGAAGAAGCAGGAAGAGCAGAACGCGGCCGTTGAGGCATCGAAACAGCCGGTGACAATGCTTATCATTGACAAGAAAAGGCTGCCGATCAAGCAGGCCGGCCTTCCCGACGCGGTATACGAATCCACGCCGCGCTATCTTCGAAGATCCAGGCTCCCGATCGTAAAGGCCAAGGTCGGTCCGAAGGTAATGAATCTTGTTGCGGACGAGAAAATCTTTGATCAGATTCCCGTCAAGCAGCAGGTCAAGGCAATGGTCAGCGGCATCTACATCGTAGAAGTCAGGGGCGCGCACGGACAGGTGCTCAAGGCTGAGCCGAAGAAGAAAGGCTGGCTTGGACGCACGATGGACAAGATCCGCGAAAAGGGCGGCGCCGCTCCTGTAAAACGCAAATAAAACCGTGTGCTGCTGTGCACACTATTCATAAAAGGACATCCGGCTCAATCGCCGGATGTCCTTTTTGTTACAAACTTTTGAAACGTACTGTATTCCGGAACGGCATCCAGCGCATCTTTTGCCTTAACCGCAGCCTGCTGCTCCGTAAAGATGCCGAAGACCGTCGGACCACTTCCCGTCATAATCGAAGTAATCGCGCCCTGCCGCAGAAGAAACGCCTCAAGTTCTCCAATGACAGGATACGCCGCGCCTGTTTTCTGTTCGAGCACGTTTCCACAGAGGGCTGCCATGGCCGGAAGGTCTTCCTGCCGGATTGCCCGCGCCATCGCGTCGACATCCGGATGCCGGATCTGATCCTCCGGAATACTGTCATATTCCCTGTAAACCCAGGGTGTGGAAACAAAAATGTCCGGTTTTACAACGACGAGGAAACAGTCCGGCATCGGCGGAAGCTCTGTCAGGACCTCCCCGATTCCTTCGCACAGCTTTGTGCCACCCTGAATGCAGTACGGAATGTCCGCGCCGAGAGGGAGCGAAAGCTTCTCGAGCTTTTCATCTGTAACTTCCCCGCACATAAGGTCCCGGATGCCGCGCATCACCGCAGCCGCATCCGCGCTTCCCCCCGCCATGCCGGCGGCAATCGGGATGCGTTTGATCAAAGTAATGTCAAATCCGCCCGGCAGATGAAATTCCCTGCGCATCAGATCTGCCGCCCGGAAAACAAGATTATCCGGACCCGCGGGAATATCCCCGCTGTTCGTATGCAGCGTGATTTCTCCGGATGCAGCGGGGCGAATCGTCACCGTATCGTATATATCGACCGTCTGCATAATCATCTTCACAAGATGGTAACCGTCTTCCCGCTTTCCCGTCACGTCGAGGCAAAGGTTCAGTTTCCCGTATGCTTTAACCGTAATCTCTTCCATGTTGTTTCCCGCATCCTTCGTACCGGTTCTGCACTGCGTCGATGGCCTGCGTCCGGCCGGACGACGTGCAGGTCATCTGCGTCAGTCATGCACCGCACCGATAATCTCCGTAATTTTCGAAATCTTGTGGCGTACTGCGTAATCTTCCATTCCCGCGATGATTTTCTCCATGCAGTGCGGATCGTGGAAATTCATGGCTCCGACAGCGACTGCGCTCGCGCCCGCGAGCATCATCTCCACGGCGTCCTGCCAGGTTGCAATTCCGCCCATGCCGATCACAGGGATCGACACGGCATGCGCGGCTTCATAAACCATACGCACGGCAACGGGATGGATCGCGGGACCGGAAAGGCCGCCGGTCCGGTTCGCGAGCGCGAACTTTCCGCGTTCGACATCAATCTTCATACCGGTAATGGTATTGATCAGGGAGATACCGTCCGCCCCTCCTTCTTCCGCCGCCTTCGCCATCTGCGCGATGCTGGTCACGTTCGGCGTCAGCTTCATGATGACCGGCTGCGCGGCAATGTTTTTAATCTTGCGCGTAATATCGCGCAAAACCT
>Ga0256404_1006619_pt1 | contig 18990 bp, 15 predicted proteins | sample RumenRJG_01DNA_FD_185990 | JGI IMG/M metagenome (GOLD analysis project Ga0256404, IMG submission 185990) | Bovine rumen microbial communities from Lethbridge, Alberta, Canada - RJG_01 | ecosystem: Host-associated > Mammals > Digestive system > Stomach > Rumen | place: Canada: Alberta | collected...
CAGCGGGAAAAACTCATTTTCGATGCCGCTTTTATAGAGAAGCTCTATTATCTGGCCGGGCTCGGTTAATGTCGAACCGGGCAGGTTTACGAGGATAGCGCCGAAGCCTATCGGCAGAAGGAGCGTGGGCTCCATATCCTTCTTGATGGCGAGATAGATGAGCATGCCGCCGATGATCCACATTATGGCGTTCATCCAGTTTGCCTGAATGAATTCCCATGCAACGTTTAAAATTTCCATGTTTGCTCCAATAATGTTTTTTGCGCAAAGCATCGGTAAACACTTTTACGCATCTTTTCTATTATACTCCAATTAGGGCTGAATTTTCAAGTATGATTGAATGGTTTTTACAGTATTTTACTGCATTAGGAGCAGAGCGATATAGCACGAAAGCAGTATGAACTGCGCAATAAGCAAAAAGATACATACGTCATCGGCTTTTGATCCGAGCTTAATGCCGATCAATACACCTATCGCCGTGCCGAGAGTATTCATAATAACATCCGTAATATCCGAAGCACCGATTTTAAAAGCGAACTGCACGGCTTCAAATGCGATGCTGACGGTTAAGCCAATGAGTATCCCATGCCAAGCCTTTTTTGTGACATTCAAAAAAGAGAGATACATTCCGAGCGGCAAGAAGAACAGCGCATTATAAACGATCTCCGAAAGACTTATTCCGCCGTTCTGCATCATCGAAGCGCCAAACGGGATTAGGTTCAAGCTGCGCCCCGTTTTCGGAAGCGCCCAAAACCTCGGCTCAAGCTTGAAGATAACGAGCCAAACAAGCAGGACGATATAGAGCGCAAAGCCGATATGGGCAAGAACTTTTCTTTTCATGGTGCCTCCGAGAACTAGTCAGTGTATCAATCATATTAGTACGCATGATTCGATTTGTCAAGTCCCTCCCTGCCGCTGTTCCGCATATATTTTCCCGTTACGCACGAACGACCCGCAAAGCGGGTCGCTCGAAGATGATACCTATTCTTTTGTATGGCTTATTTTGCCTTCTTCGCCCTTGCGTAGGCGAGGATGCGCTGCATCTCGTTGTAAACGATCATGTAGCCCTCGTCAACACCCATGCCGGGCTTTGCAAGGATCTGGTCGGGACGAGTTGCCATGGCGCACTGTACACAGACCTGCGCGCTGCGGTCGGTCTCGTTGCAGGTGCCGCCCTGATAGGCGCCGATGCCGCGCTCCTTGCAGTAAAGAACGGCTTCGATGGTGTTGTTTATGCCGCCGAGGTCGGGGGTCTTGATCTGGACCATGTGGCCCGCCTTGTTGTCGGCGAAGTACTTGATATCCTCGAGGGTGTTGCACCACTCATCGGCTACGATCTCAACGTTGATGCCGCGCTCGTCGAGCTCACGGGTGATGGCCTGAAGCGCGAGCATCTGCTTTTCACGATCCTCAACGTCCATGGGGCCTTCGATGCGGAGGTGGAAGGGCTTTGCGGCCTCTTCGAGGGTTGCGATATAATCGGCCATTCCCTTATAGTTGTCGTTGCCGAACGCGGCACCGATGGTGCCGTAAACGTCGATGTGGAAGATAGGGTTATAGTCCTCGCTCGTGCGAAGCGCAAGAACGCGGTCGCTGAGCCACTTGACGTACTCAAGAAGCAACTCGCCATGCTCGCCGAGCTTGGTCTTTACGTTGTTGATAAGCGCATGGGGCAGGATCTGAGCACCCTTGATGATCATTTTATCGGCATTGGTATAGCGATCGTCGCCGGACTGGGTGAAGATATCGAGTTCCTTATCCTCGAACTTGCAGCCGTATTCATCGGCCACGACCTCAAACATCATGCGGCCGGTCGCCCTTGCAACGGCATCGAGAATGGCCTGAGTCATGCCATAGCGGATGGCGGTGTGAAGGCGCTTGCCGTCCACGGTGATCGCCTCGAGCATTGCGGATAGCTCGCGGAAATTATCGGCCTCTTTGCCAACGAGCGCAGGCTTGATGTGCTTCTCGATGATCGGGATGAAGTCCTTGGCGAGGAAAAGCGGATCGCGTCCGCCGCAGCCGCTGTACTGAACAGCCGCGCAGTCGCCGTATGCGATCTGGCCGTTCTCAAGAACGAGCATAACGGAGATGGACTCGCCGGGCATACGCACGGATGTGAAGCCCGCGGTCTTGGGCTCGCCAACGTATGCAAAGCCATCGGACTTGGCGCCGCCCTTAATGGCGCGCTGATCGTCGAAATAGAAGCCGGTACGGCCTGCGGAGCAAATAAGGTCTACGATTTTCATGTTAATTTACCTCGTTGAATTTGTTTTTGCTTTATGTTTTTTCTTTTTAAGCTTGGATCCGACCAATGCTTCGATCGCTTCAGCTATGAATTCGCAAAGCAGTTCAAAGATCGTTTCCATTTTTTAGCTGTTCTTGAGTCCCTGCGGACGGCCCACAAGCCTGCCCTTGCTGATGGCGTAAACATCGTCGATAACCATCTGGAATGAGGCGTTGCGCTTCTCGGCCTTCGCGCGCTCGGCGATCTTTGCGCGATGGAACTCCTTGATATCCTCGGTGAAGGGCAGGTTGCCCATCTCGTAGATGCGGATAGCGCCGTCGTTGTCACGCGCGGGGAGCATCTTGCCCGCGTTGAAGCGCGAGGGAGCGAACGGAATATCCAGAACGCCCGAGAGGACTGCGCGAACGGTGCCCGCGGCAACGTCGCCGTCGCCGAGCTCGAAGCACTTGTCCACGATGCAGCGTGTTTCGCGGCGGATCATTTCCTTTTCTTCCTCGAGGTTCTTTGCGGTGCAGACCTGGTCGGAGAGCATCGAGATGACCTGCTTGGTGCAGCGAAGCCCCTGCGCGTTTGCTTCCATGGTGGGAACGCCTGCGGCCTCGTGCGGAGTTTTGACGATTACCTTGGTGGCCTTTGACAGTGCGGCGGTGGCGCTGCCCCAGCTTATAACGCCGAAGGCCTTGGCCTCATCCTGCGGGAAGCCGCCCATCCACTGATGGAATACGGTGGTAACGACAACGTCCTTATAGCCGTACTTCTCAAGGTATTCATTGGTGAGCTCATCGAGCACACGGATAGCCGCAACGTCCTGAACGAGGTTGCCGCACTGACCGTAGCCTACGGTGATATTGCGAACGCCCTGCTCGGCGGCAAGAAGCGCCTCGATGATAGCAACGGCATGGGAGATGCAGGCTGGAACGAGGGTGCCGGTCAGCGGACCGTAGGGCTCTCGGTTAATCGAAACGCCCGCTTCCTCGTAGATACCGGTCAGCCTGTCCACATACTGCCAATCGCGGATGGTCTTTTCCATCGGAACGTTCTTGGCGTAGGGGAGGTTGTAGGAGATACCGCCGCCCTCATAGCTGGTGAAGCCGCCGGCGTAGGTGATCTCGGTAAGAAGCCTTGCATCGGGGGTGCCGTGGCGAACCTGTATCGGGGTGTCGAGGTTGTTTATGAGCCTGCGGCAGCCTTCAACGCCGTGGTTGACAGCAGGGAAGCCGTTGAGAAGTGAGCGGCGCTCCTTCATGGATTCGCGAATGCCGGTCTCCGCCTCTTCATAGCGGTTCTGACGGGTGTAGCTGTCGATCGTGGTGGGCAAAAGATCCGCCTCGCCCTTATCCTGAAGATAGGTGAGAAGCTCGATCTGATCCTGAATGAGGGCCACGCCCGCGCGGGGCTGAATGAGAGTAACGCCCTTATTCTTTGCATCCACAAGCTTCTTTGAAAAAACCTTGTGGGCAGGCATCGCCTTATGGTACTCGATCGCCTCTTTGAAATCAACGTCGGCACCAGTGGGCCACTGCTTGAGAACTTCCTCGCGTATAGCGTAGAATTCATCGTCGGGAATGCGCTTATTTTGCAGTATCATCTTTCACTAACTCCTGTTTCATTATTTTGAGCGCCGCTTCGGTATGATGCTCGCTTAAAAGCCCCATCGCGGCGATTATGTACTTTCTATCGACCAATACGTCGGCGTTTCTCGGGCGAAGGGCTTCGGGGTCCTCCTGCTCATCATAGAAGCTGTAGGACGCTATGCGTCCGGTGTGCTCGGTGTGGATCAAGGAGCCGCCGGTGACGATCAGCTTATCCACGTTTGTTAGGTTTTTGCCGGTTTGAACGAGCTTGAGCCCTCCAAGTCCGAACATCTCCTCGAGCCTGCCCGCGTGCCTTGTGACCGCAACGCGCACAGCCATGCTCGCGAGCGCCTCATCCACTGCTTGGGTCTCCGCATCAGTGGGAAGAAGCTCGGTGTTGTTTGCAAACATTTCGATTATTTCGCTCGTTCGCTCCTCGCTCAGCCCCGCTATCTCGGCCACGCGGTCGAGACCCGCCGCATCCACTATGCCATGGATGCTGTAGCGCATGCCGATATCGCCCTCTACCGTGCGCTTAATGTACGGCTCGGGAAGTCCCTTTAGGCTTGTTCGCGGATCGTCCGGAAGGCCTTCGCAAACGGAGTAGATATCCGTTGTTGCGCCGCCGACATCCACAGCAACAAGATCGCCTATGCCGCTCAGGGTTTTGGTGCCCTCGGCAAGAAGCTTCATCGCCGCCATGACCGCCGATGGAGTCGGCATCATAATGCCGCTTATAAGCTCGCTTGCCTGCGATAGCCCCTTGGCCTGAACGATCCGAGCAAGGAACACTTCGCGTATCTCCCTTTGGGTGGGCTCTATATTGAGCTTTCCGAAGGTTGGCATAACGTTTTCGGTTATATGCACTTCCCTGCCTTCAAGGATTCGCTCGCATTCGCGCGCGGCGTTGCGGTTGCCTGCGTAGATTATAGGATAATCGCCGCCGATATCCCGTAAAACCTTAGCGTTGTGGATCACGGTGTCGGTATTTCCGCCGTCCGTGCCGCCGCAAAGAAGGAAGATGTCCGGCGAAAGCTTTTTGATCTCATCGGCATCATCCTCGGTGAGCTTAAACGCATAAGTCTTTAAAACCTTAGCGCCTGCTCCGAGGCTGGCGGTTTTGGCCGCCTCCGCTGTCAGCTCGGGAACCAATCCGCTTGCAAGCATACGAAGACCGCCCGCAGCACTCGAAGCCGCATAACGGGCAGAAAAATCGAGCCTGCCGGTCGTCTGCTCCAATTTAATAAGAGCATCGGCAAGCCCGTTGTTTATATCTGTTTGAACGGTGGTATAGGAATTTGCAGTTCCCAAAAGGCGCGGCTCGTCGATATCGACGGCCGTGACCTTGGTGTATGTACTTCCGAAATCTATCAATAGAACCGGATTCATAAGCTTTAAGCGTTATAACGCTGCGACCCCGCTTACGGGATCAGTCCTCAACGTGCAGATCCTCTTTGAGCGCCTCGATGTCCACCTCGGGCGGAGTTCCAGGCGGGAAGGAGCGATCGAAGCCCATGGCCTTGAAGCGCTTCTCTACCTCGTCGAAGGGCTGCTTGCCGATAACGATGTTGCCTCCCACGTACAGCAGGATGTGCTCAAGACCCGCTTCATCGCACTTCTCACGAAGGCCGCGACAGTCGAGCTCGCCCTGACCATACAGTGAGGAAACGATGATCGCATCCGCATTGGTCTCGATAGCGGCGGCGATGAACTCCTCCTGGGAGACCATTACGCCGAGATTGATAACGTTGAAGCCCGCGTCGCTGAACGCATGGTAGAGGATCTGGTTGCCCACTGCGTGGACGTCGGCGCCGATAACGCCGATGACGAGAGTTTTCTTTTTCTGTTCCATATCCAAACCTCGTAAAACAGTTTTTCTTGGGTGTTTTACCGCCTTCTGTTTCGCTTTCCATACAGATGGCGATTTTATACTCTTTACTTTGGCGTATGATACCCCTTATGGCGAAAAAAGTCAATAGTTACGCTCAGAAAAAATCAATATATTTAAGAGTTTTGTTCTTTGCAGCCCATATCGCAAAAAGCTCGGTATAATATATTGCCTTTTATTCTTTAACAAGTGGCTAAAGTGTGGTAAAATTGATTCAGCTTTTGCGCGTTTTCCCTATCGGAAAGCGGTGCAAACGTGAAATTTCCCAAAGGAGAAAAACCATGAAGAAGCTTACCGCACTTATCATTGCCATGCTCCTCGTTCTTTCCGTGCTGCCCCTTTCGGCATTCGCAAAGACCGTTGAGCAGCCGAAGCTTGTCAATGCCAACGTTGAGTTTGACGACGACGGCAGCGACGGCTACAGCGGCGACTACGTAGTTATCTACAACCCCTCCACCAGTTCCTCCGCCACCGCCTCCACCGGCAATATGGCGGGACTTATCGAAACCACTGTCGGCGGCAATTCGATCGGTTATGAACCCGATCGCGCCGTTATGGATCGCCCCTATAAGTTAGACGTTGACGGCATTATCGCCGAGCAGAACGAGGCCGCCGGCATCCCCGCAAATCCTGTTACTGACGGCGCCGTTATCGCCACATCCTTCAACGTTGGCGACACGCACAACTTCCAGATCAACAGCACCTACTGCCCCCTCCCCTCCACGAGCGTTCAGTTCAAGGTGCTTGCTAAAGGCGATCATTGCTACATTTGGACTCCCACTTCCACCGCTGCCAATGTATACCCTCTCGATCAGATCGACGAGAGCTTCGGTGATATGGCCGCTGCGGAGTTTGACTCCAAGTTCGAGCTTATGCAGTCCTCCTTCGGCGATCATTCCAACGGCACCAACGGTGACGGCAGGCTGAACATACTTTACTACAATATTGACGACGGCTGGCAGCCCGGCGAAGGCTACGTTGCAGGCTTCTTCTCCTCGAGCGATCTTTACTACAACGGCATGCCGATCCTCAATATCGACACCTACCCCGGCGTTTACTACGAGCGTGTGAACGGCGAGGTCATCATCGATCTTGAGAGCACCTACGGCACGATGGTTCACGAATACCAGCATCTTATCAACTACTCGGCAGGCGGCACCGACACCTGGATCAACGAGTGCATGAGCGCCGCAGCCGAGGAGATCTGCTACCCCGGCAGCTCGGTTGTTTCCCGTATACAGAGCTGGCTCAACTACAGGTTCTCCACCAATAACGACTGGCTCAACCCGCCCACCGAGCATGAGTATACCAGCGCCTACAGCCTCCACAAGGGCTACTCGATGTATTCCTGGAGCAACTATCTGAACACAAACGACCTTCTCGCGCTTTACGCACAGGTTTCGTTCTTTGCGCAGTATATCTACACCCAGCACGGCAACTCCACCTTCCGCGCGCTTCTTGAGAAGCTTACGGACGGTTTCAGCTTCCCCAACGCGCTTCAGAACGTTACCGGACAGAATGCATCGGATTTCGTTCGCAATTTCAGGATCGCGCTTACCGCGAACACAACTCAGGAAATCGAGGACGGTATCTACGGCTTCGTGCCGCAGGAAGGCTACGATCCCTCTCAGTACCACGACGTTGAGAATATGTACGACCTTCTCGCGCCCCTCGTGTTCACCGGCAGCTCCTGCTCCATCAGCGGCGGCGGTGCTATCACAGTTAAGCCAGTCGGCGGCATTTACAATCCCCCCGCAGGCGCAGCCTCTTCGCTTCAGTACATGGGCATCACGATTCACGATCAGCCCCTTGAGCCCGTTGCACTGACCACGCTCACGCTCGATCCCGCTTCGATCGATATGTACGCAGGCGGTTACGCGGTTATCAGCGCGCTTCGCGAGCCCGTGAACGCAAACAATTACGAGATCAGCTGGACAAGCTCCAACGAAGCGATTGCAACCGTTGTTGGCAACAACCGCAAGGCTACCGTTTCCGCAGTTGCCATCGGCACCGCCGTTATCACCGCACGCGCCCATGACCTTATCAACGATGTTTACTACACCGCGCAAACGCTCGTTAATGTCAAAGGCGTTCCCTCATTCAATGAAGCGGCAAATGTTGAAAACGGCACCGTGGAATTCAACAACAGCGTTGGCACCTATCATTGGGTAGTCGATCCCATCAGCGATCCCGGCAGGGTCAGCGTTCGCAGCGACAACCGCGGCGTGAACAGCTCCGATTCGGCGTTCACCGTTACCGTTCAGCTCAACTCCGGTGACGTGGTATCTTTCGATTGGAAGGTCAGCAGCGAGGCGAGCTACGACAAGCTCAATTTCTACGTTGACAACAGCGTTCGCAACACCATCCACGGCGAGCAGGATTGGGCAACCGTTTCCTTCACCGCCACCGCCACCAGGTCCTACACATTCAAGTGGGAGTTCCATAAGGACGTTTCAACCCACACCGGCGCGGACTGCGGCTGGGTGGACAACATCTCCATCCCCGGCTATATCAACGAGGAGCCCGATTATCTCCCCGGCGACGTCAATATGAACGGCACCGTTGAGATGGCGGATGCGCTGATGGCGCTTCGCGCTGCGATGGGCATTCTTGAGCTCACCGAGCTTCAGACCCTTATCGCCGACATGGACGAGAATGGCACCATTGCCGTTTCCGATGCACTCAGCATCATGCGTATATCGATGGGCATAGATTGATATCTGCGCTATAAAGCCGAACAAGTCATAAAGCACCGCCGCACGGGTTTCCGTGCGGCGGTGCCGTTTTTATCTCCGGTCAATGAGCACATCCCTTACAAGGATCGACTATAAGTGCCGAGTGCCTTTTGCCATGCCGAGCGCGTTTCAAACGCTTCAATCAAAAAGCTTGCTCATGAAAAACGGCCGCAGCTCCTCCCATGTGTACGGGAAATAAACTCCTATGCTTTCCCTGTCTACATCGTAGGTTGAAAGTATGATTTTCATTTCATCAAGACTGATGCGCGGGAGTCCTGCGAAATCAGATGCTGAAGTCAATCTGTTTTTGCCTTGAAGAAGTATGCAGCAGTATTCATCATGGTCGTAGCGCTTTTTTATGTAGACCTCCAAGCCTTTTGCTGCAGACAGACCAAAGTACTGCGGATAGGAAAGGCGAAGCTGAGCTTCGATCGTACCGAGATCGGGCGAAGTGTAGAGAACCGCGCCGTTCTCGACCGTTACGAACATCGCCGGTCTATTGAAGCTTACGAAGTAGCGTATAGTGCCGTTTTCATTCTCGATCACCTTAGCGAGCCTCAAGCTCGATGCCGATGCAGCTTCCGAGTAACCCACAGCAAGAAGGTATTCCCGCGCCGCCTCTATCGCGCCGTTCACCGCCGTTTCGTCCATGAAGGCTGAGGGATCCGAAAAGATTCCCCTCACGCTGTCGCCGCTGACAAGCACGTAGTTGCGGTCGGTATTATAAAGCAGCAGCTCTTCGGGAATGTAAACGAGATAGCTTCTCGAGCCGTTCGAAGCTATGCTCTCCTTGACGATGTGAACATCGGCATAGTTGCCGATGCCGACGTACTCGCCCGCCTTTGCTATCGCCCTGTTGCTTTCAAGAACATAGTTTGCGTACTCGAGCTTTTCCCTAAGGCTTCCTTCGCTCGGGAAGTCATCGCGCTCGCCGAGCACAAAGTCGAGAATAGAGAGGCTTTCGCGGCAAATCGGATCGCGCTGAGTAAACATGCAAAACGGCACGGAAACAGCGTGAGAACCGCCATCCGATGTGGGCGCGGCGGGCAGATTGCTTGTGATAGTCAGACCGTTTGAATTTATAACGCATTCACAGCCCGTGGTGTCGATATGCTCGCCGCTTTCGCGGTCGAAGAGCCCGAATTTCGTCAAGCCGCAGTACGCATCGGCGCTTATAAGCAGCGTTCCTCTTTCAAGAAGAGCGTTTACTTCGCCGGCAAACTCAAGCACCTTCTCGATATCGTTCGGCTGAGCGGGCACGCTGCCGTGAACCGTGAAGTTGATGCAGTGCTCCTCGGCACAGATCAGCGCATTGTCTTTAACGGTGTAAAGCTTGTACGAATACTCGCATTCGCCGCCGCTCCCATAGCCGGGCTTATAAACCATAATGCATCTTCCGATCCCTTCCTTTTCGGTCAGGATACAGCTGCGATTCGAAACACGCGAATAGCCTATCATATCCAAACCGCCGAGGTTTTCGCCGTTCTCTCCGATAAGATAAGGTATGGTGTACGATTCGTTTTTGAGCAGTGCAAGGCTCAGGCAGAATCTTTCCTCGGCGCCGTCGCCGTCGAGGTCAACAGCCCAATAATCGACCGAATCCTCTGCTCTTTCATAAACGATCTCGCAGTTCGGCATCATCTGTGAAAGCGAGAGAACATGGTTCTCATCGAGCCAGTTATCGCTCAGCATAAGCAGCTCGAGCGAGTTAAGATCGCTAAGCGAATAAACGCTTGATATCCAGTTATTGTTGAGCGAAAGCACTCTGAGCTTCGGGAACAGCCCTTCCTTGCAAAGCTGTTCGATGCCGTTGATCTCGTTGTTGTCAAGAGTAAGCGTTTCAAGCTCGGTAAGCCTCCTAAGAGGATACAGATTGCTTATCGAGTTGCCGCTCAGATCCAGATCTTTAAGCTTCGTCAGCGGCTCGACAAACGAAATATCACCGATACCGCAGTTTTCAAGCATCAGATAGCGCAGCTCGGTAAAATTCCCGAGCGTATCCAAGCCCTCCAAGCTAACCCCGTTGCCGCCGAGAATGAGCTGATGAAGCCCCGTGATACCGCCGAGCGGTGCAAGATCACTCACGCCGCAGTTATATAGCCAAAGGGAGTGAAGGCTCGGCAGCTCGGAAAGCGGCTCAATGTCGATCGCCTGCGATCCGAAGCGCTTATTGAGCTTAAAGGTTTCGAGATTCTTGAATTTCGCAACGTCCGAAATGTCGCTTATCTCCGAGAAGCTGCTGATAGTTGAAAAGCCGAAGGAAAGGCTCGTTACGCCGAGCAACTCTTCATCGGTGATGATATTGCCGGCATCATCGGAGCGAGTTTTTCTGTACTCCGCTTCGAATACGGGATCGGCGAACACTACGCCTACGGGCTCTTCGGCGTTAGGTGCAGCGGTCTGCTCGGCGGTCGGTGCGGTCGTTGGCGCTATGGGTGCGCCGGACTGTTTCGTATCGGTTTCCGGAGCGTTCGCTGGGTTCGCAACGCAGGCGGCGAGCACCGCAAGCGAAAGAACGAGCGCGATGATCGTTACGATAAACTTCGGTTTTTTATAATTCATAGCGTTTTTAATGCGGCTCATTACTCCGCTTTCGCCAAAAGCGAGGGGGCTTGGTGAGGGAAACTGCTTGCTGACGGCAAAGCTCAATAGTGTTGATGAATATTCGCTTCTGATATCGAGCTTTTCGCCCAAGACCTTTTCATCGCAGCTCATCTCCATATCCTTATTCGAAAGAAAGAACGCGAGCCAGCAGAGCGGGTTGAACCAATGCAGCGCGAGCAACAGGAACGAAAATACCTTTATAATATGGTCGCCGCGCCTTATATGGTATCTTTCATGCGCGAGCACATAGCTTTGTGCATCGTCGCTCAGCCCGAAGGGGATATAGATCTTCGGACGAATGAAGCCGAGGATGAACGGCGAGCGCACAAGCTCGCTTTGATAGATATTGCCCTCGAGCCGAACGGCTGTGGACATTTTGCGATACATTTTGATATAGCCGATAACGCTGTACGCGATAAGCGCGATCATTCCGACTATCCAAAGCACGACTGCGGCTGTAATCAGCGCATCGACAATACCCACGGAAGCGGCCGCCTGCGCGGCGCTGCCCGCTCCGCCCGAGCTGCCGATATTCTCGGTCATTCCCGCGATAACGCCCTGAGTTGCGGCTGGCGCGGAGGTCGCTTCATGCACCGCAGCGGGTATGCTTGTTGGAACAGTATGCGGCGTGATCTGCGGCATTGGCGTGATATTCGGCAGAGGCGTATTTATCGTTATCGGCGCCTGCGTGTAGCGAACTATGCTCGGAATGTATTCGAGCCTGCCTGCGGCTGATACGGCATTTTCGGCGGTGTTCGCGGTCTTTGGAACGAAGTTAAACAGGCTTATAGCCGATTTGATGCTCACGGGGCAGCAGAGCCTAAACGCCGCAGCGCCCCACAGAAGGTATGACCATTTCTTCGGCGCTTTTTTAAGGATCAGCCTTGCAAGCAGGATCGTAAGGATCACTATTGCGCCTGATATGCTCATATTCAGAACGGTCAGCGTGAATTCTTTCATGATCTTCCCCTCCCGCTACTTTTTATGGCTGTCGATAAGCTTTTTAAGCTCCTCCGCCTCGTCCTCGGAGATGGTTTTGCCGCCGAAGAACGAAACGAGAAAGCCCGGAAGCGAGCCGCCGAAATCGCGGTTTATAAAAAGCTCGCTCTCCTTTTTTTGAACCGAGGTTTTCGGCACAGCCGATGTAACGGTTGAAGCCTCGTTTTTCGCAAAACCGTTTTCGCACATCTTTCTCAGCATGGTGTAGGTGGTGGACTTCTTCCAGCCAAGCTCCCTTTCGCAGAGCTTCACAAGCTCGGTCGATCCAACAGGCTCGTTTGACCAGATAACGTCCATAAAGCGGTAATCGCTTTCGCAGAGCAGTTTTTCAAACATATCTTTAAGCCTCTCCCACTTAAGTTTAGATTTATAAACCTTGTGCGTAGTTTATCATTATAAACCAAACTTGTCAAGTGCTTTTTTAACTCTTTAGCAATTTATCGGCGAGTCAAAAGCAGCCCGAGCTCGAGCTGCTTTAAATCAGGCAATATGCTGTTTGTTCACTCTTTAATAAGCTTCCCTATAAAGGATTCTCCGCAATTGAAGCCTTCGCCGAGAAGATAGTCCACTACGCTTGCGCCGATATCGGCGAATGTGGGAAGCGTTCCAAGCGAAACGGGCTGCACCTTTCTGCCCCAAACGAGCACAGGGATGTATTCGCGGCTGTGGTCGGTGCTCGGCGTGGTGGGATCGCAGCCGTGGTCGGCGGTGATTATAAGAAGATCGTCGTCGCTCATGGCATCCATTATCTCGGGCAGCTTTTTGTCGAAGTATTCAAGCGCTTCCGCATAGCCCTCAACGTTGTTTCTATGGCCGTATAGCGCATCGAAATCCACAAGGTTTGTGAAGATGAAGTCTCCCCTACCCTTCTTCAAAAATTCTATCGTGGATTCTATTCCCGTGACGTTGTTCTTAGTGTGATCGACGGTGGTTATGCCCCTATGGCAGAAGATATCCTCTATCTTGCCGATCGCAACGACTTCCTTTCCGCGCTCGGTCAGCCTGTCGAGTATCGTTTCGCCAACGGGCTCAACGGCGAAATCGCGGCGGTTCTCGGTTCGCTTATAATCGCCGTTTGCGCCGAGGAACGGGCGCGCGATGACCCTGCCCACAAGATTTTCACCCATGAGTATCTCCCTTGCTATCTCGCACATTTGATAGAGCTTTTCAGGCGGGATCACCTCTTCATGCGCCGCGATCTGAAAAACACTGTCCGCCGATGTGTAGATGATGGGCTTGCCCGTGCGAACATGCTCGTCGCCGAGCTCGTTTATTATGACCGTTCCCGAAGCAACGCAGTTTCCGAGCGTTCCCCGATGGATCTTCATTTCAAAATCATTCATTATCGAGCGCGGAAAGCCTGTTGGATATGTTTTGAACGGCACGTCCATCGGCAGACCCGCCATCTCCCAATGCCCGCTCGTGGTGTCCTTGGCGTGGGTCAGCTCGGAAGCTCTGCCGTATGCGGCTCTTGGTCTTTCCGAAGCCGGCATACGCGAATTTTCGATATTGCCAAGCCCGAGCGAAAGCAGGTTCTTAATATTCATCGGGCGCTCGGCGTAGGTGTTTCCGAGGGTATGGGAGCCCTCATCGCCAAAATCCGCAGCATCGGGCAGCTCGCCTATGCCAACGCTGTCCAAAACTATGATTATTGCACGTTTTTTCATGTTTTTCCTCCAAATATTACTTGATTTTGATTTACTGTCCCAGATTCCCCGATCATTCGGGCAGTTTGCAAACGTCCACCCACTCGGCATTCGGACATGCAGCTTCAAGCTCGGGTATGCTGAGCCTAACCGCGCTGTGGTCTGTGCCCGCTGCGGGATAGACGGTTTCGTGGAGCTTGAGGCTTTCGTCGAGATAGACCGATACGCCATCGTTCACACCGAACGGGCAAACGCCTCCAACGGAGTGTCCAATGAGCTTCTCCACAAGCTCGCCCGGGATCATTTTTGCTTTGTGGCAAAAGCGCGCCTTGTACTTGGCATTGTCTATACGGGCCATGCCCTCGGCAAGTATCAGCACCGGCTTGTCCCCTTGCAGGAACGAAAGCGTTTTTGCTATCATTCCGGGTTCGCAGCCAAGTGCTTCGGCTGCCTCGGCGACCGTTGCGCTGCTGTGATCGGGAATGATTATCCTATCCTCAAAGCCGATGCTTTTCAGATATTCCTTTGCTCTTTCAAGCGACATTTTTCTTCTCCCTCGAGGTTCAGCAGCCTATGAGTGCATCGCAGAAATCGGCGATACGCTTGTCGTTCGCCTCCCGCGGCTTATCCTTAGGATCGATCAGCGCAAGCTCGGCTTCAAGGCTGTCGGTACCGAGGCAGGCTTTGAGCTTTTCCATGGCCTTGCCTGCACCCGAGCCGCTGAGACATACGAACGCCGCGATCCGCTTTTCGCTCAAAGTAGCTCTGTTTTCCTCGATAAAGCTGCGAAGCGGCGGCGCGATATTGCTTGCCCAAACGGGAGTGCCTAGGATCACGCGCTCGAAGCCGTCGGCATTGAAGCTATACGGCTTGAGCTTGGGCGTTTCGTTCTTCATAGCGCTTTTTCCGCCATGGATGAACTTTTTAAACCCCTTCGCGGGGTATGCCTTCTCGGGAACGATCGGAATAAGCTCCGCACCGAGCTTCTTTGCGATTCTTTCCGCAGCATAAGAGGTATTTCCGTTCAGAGAGTAATAGACTATTGCCGTTCTCATGCTTTTCATCTCCTTTTCGATAGAATTCGGTATTTCAAGCTTGTCAAGGCCTGTATCCCATGCCGCCCTGCTCGTAGAGTGCGAGCAGAAGATCAATGTCCCTGCCATAGCTCTTCAGGCCGTCGCTGTGTCCATGATACTGCAAATATGCATCGTTTATGCTGTTGTTGACCTGCGCGGCGGGGTGGTTTTCGTATTTTTTATAGTACTCGCGATAGTTTTCAAGGTCGCGCTGCATGCCCTCGGAATAGCATCTGTACCAAATATCGGCGTATTTATCGTAATCGTTTGAATACAGGCTGCTTGCGCAGGACGAGAGAGCCGCCATCACCGCCGAATAGCGGAACGCAGGATCATTTGACCAAAGCGAAGCATAGTATGAGATAAAATTCGCCTCGTCCTCGGCGGCAAAGCCGAAATAATGCCCCATCTCGTGCGATGCGCCGCTCAAGAAGTACAGATCGGGCTGTTCTGCGTTTACGTTTGGTTCGGCGAGGTAAGGTATGTAGATTCCGGCGATATCGAGCTTTGAAAGAGTTTTAGAGAGTATCGGAGTTTTTGCTTTATAGCATTTATTGGCGAAAAGCTCGTTGTCCCTTCCGAGCGAACGGAAAGCCTCCGGGATGGCCTTGAGCGCCTCAGCTCTCGAGCCCGCGCTGAACACGCCGTTTTCGTCCTCATCAACCCGAGTGCGAAGCTCCGCCGCCTGCATTGCAAGGTGCTCGGTCAGCTCGGCAAGCTCGTCCACGCTCCTTGTGTGAACGTTCAGCTCCATCAGCTTAGAAAGCGGCTGACGGTAGTGGTTGAAGCCCCAAAGAACGTAGAACAGGTTCAGCATAATTCCCACGAATATTCCAAGCGAAACAAGATAGCTGAAAAACCTTATGCGATTCTCGCCCCTCGAGCGCAGCTTGCCGAATGGTATCTTCAAAAGGCGAACAACAAGTATCAGAACGAGCAGACCGCCGATAAAAACAATCACAAGCTCCGCGACAGAAAGTGGAAAGAGCGAATTCAAAAAGCCGAGCAGTCTTGATACGATCGGATAGATCCCGCGCGAATAGATGCGCTCCACCTTCTCGGGCGAATTCTTGACAAGGCGCGGCATGAAAATTGCGATGGGTATGAGCAAGAGCAACGGAAGCCGCTTTAGAATATTTGCCCAAGTGTATTTATCACCTCGAGTTTTTCCCCTGCGCGAAGAACGCGAAGTACGGGTATCGTTTGAATAAGCGCTTTCTCTTTCCAATTTCATTCTCCTTTTCGATCCGTATAATTCTCGCATAAGCTATCGGCTTATTCTTTGCTTACCGAGCCTCTTGAATACGCTTTGGGCAGCCTTTCCATAAGCGCGTTGCTTTTAAGGAGCCTGATCTCGCGCCTTGCGACATCGTATTTGCAGCGGTTAAGGCAGCTTTCAGCGTTTACACGACGAAGCGCACGTATGCCGAGCACTCGGAAAACGAGCGCGAGCACGGCGGCGGCATAGACGTACACGGTCGGCGAAACGGACAGATTCAGCGTTATCACTCCCTCGGCCGTGGACTTTTCGGAAATCGAAGATAGCGCGGAGTTCCCGATAAAAACCAAGCCGATAAAGAGAAGCAGTGCTATAAAGTAGAGCGTTCCTCCGACTCTTGCGAAGTAATAGCGAAGCTTTCCGGCGGAAAACAGCCCGATCACTCCGAAAAGGATGAAATGAACGGCTATCAGGAAAAACAGACCCGTCAAGAGCAAAAGCATGCCGTTCAGAAGCCAAACGAGATGCTCGCCCTCCTGAGTAAGCTCCGAGCCCGGACCTGCGAGCTTTAATGCTTTGTCTATGCAGCCGCTTATGAACGACGGCAGTTCGAAGATATTCACGCCCCTGTTTGTGAGCAGCTTCGTTCCGTTCAGCACGGCATTTGCACTCATCCAAGGAAAAAAGAAGGTTGCCAGCATCACGAGCGCCAAAACAAACGACAAAGGCTTGCTGAAATTGAAGCGTATCCCGCCCGAGGTGCTTCGAGCAGCACGCTGCACATCGCGCGAATAATCGGCGCGAGTGGCGCTTTCGTTCGTTTCCGTTAGCACTTCTCCGCATTCCGGGCAGTATTTAGCGGATATAACCACCCTTGCATTGCATTTTTCGCAGTATTGAGCCATAAATCACCTTTCGGGTTTTTGATATTCGATCGTAACAGTTTTGCTGTCCGAGAACGCAGCGACCGTTCCGCGCTCATCGGTGCGAACGACCGAGCAGCCCGCAGAATTCAGCCTGCTCAGTATGTCGAAATCGGGATGTCCGTATGGATTGCTTGCGCCAACGGATATGACGGCGATATCCGCATCCACGGTTTCAAGGAAGCCGATGGAAGAGCTTGTCGTGGAGCCGTGATGCGCCACCTTTAGTACGTTTGCCATAAACAGCTCCTTTTCGTTATGAAACATGGAAAGCTGCTCGGCATGCACCGTTGCATCGGCAGTAAATATAAAGGCGGTTTCGCCGTATTCTATGCGAAGCATAAGGCAGCCGTCGTTCGCATCGTATTGTGAATACTCACAGCCGAGTATCGGGGAGATCACGGTAATTCCGCATTCTTCATCCCACTCAACGATATCGCCGCACCATACCTTTCGGATAGGAACGCCTTTTTCATTTAATGCCGTTTCAACAGCCGACGAATAGTCGCTCTCTATATCTTCTGCCGTAGTTATATAGCCGCCTGTCTCAAAGCCTTTGATGATGCGCGGCATCGAGCCGATATGGTCGCTGTGGGAATGGGTGCCGACCATCAGATCTATGCGCTCAACACCAAGCGTTTTCAAAAGTTTCTCCATGCGGTTTGCGTATATGCTCTCACCCGAATCGATCAGCATCGTTTTTCCGCTCGGCGAAATGAGCACCGCAGCATCGCCCTGCCCGACATCGACAAAATAGACAGACAGCTGACCCTCTATCGGCATTTTCGGAACGAGGGGCGGATCGTGCTCGGATTCGCTCGGCACATTGCTGCATGAAAATGCAGGCAGGCTTAACGCACCCGAAAGAAAGCCGATGCATACAAGGGCTGCGGCAACGGCAAGCCCAATGAGCAGTATCAGTATTTTCGCAGTTTTATTCACCATATCAAGCTAAACCCGTTTCCGGTAAAAGCAGGCTGCGTTTGAGCGCAGTTATTCTCCCGTCATCCTGCGCATTATTGCAGCGCCGTTCTTTTTAAGCCAGTCATTCCAGCGGTCGTAATCGGGGAATACCCTTTTTACCTCGGCATAGAAACGCGGCGAATGATTCATCTCCTTGAGATGACATAGCTCATGCACCACCACGCTGTCGATGACTTCGGGCGGAGTAAGCATCAGAAGGCAGTTGAAGTTCAGATTGCCCTTGCTCGAGCAGCTTCCCCATTTGGAGCGCTGGTTTCTGATCGTTATTCTGCCGAATTTTACGCCGATCCTCGGAGCATATAAGTGAACCCTTGCGGGAATGAATTCACGCGCCCTCGCGGCAAGCTCTCGGATCTCTTCTTCGGAAAGCTTATCCGTGCTTTCACCCCGCGCCGCGCGCTCCTTTTCGCGGCTTTCAAGCTCCTTAGTATGCTTTTCGATCCAAGCAAGATGCTTTTCAATGAAGGCGCGGATATCCGCATCGCTCGCTTTGAGCGGAGCTCGAACGATCAGTCCGTTTTTGCCTATCTCCATTCCAAGCGTTCTTCTTTGGCTTCGAATCAGCCTGTATTCAAGGCCAAATGCCTTGTTTTTGTTTTTATCGTTATTCTGCATTCTATATATTGTATCACCCAGAAAACATATTGTCAATCTGACCGCATTTGCAAAAAGGCTTTTTTTATGTTATAATTATTTTGGATTATTAGGGACATGGCTCCGCGAGGCAATATGAAGCATAGAATCATCGGCGTTGACGCAGGCTCACCCGCCGAAAGAGCGGGCATCGAGCCGGGCTGGTGCCTTGAGCGCATCAACGGCGAAAACGTATACGACGTTATAGACTACGAGCAGCTTTCGGCGCATAGTCGGCTTGAGCTTACGCTTGTTAAGAATGCTATTCATGCTTCGGACGACGAAAAAAGCAATATCGAGACCGCCGAGAGTGTTCATTCAAAAAGTGCCGAGGCCGAGCGCGAAAGCGGCGATGATGCTTTCTTATGCGAAGCCTCCTGCTCCGAGGAGCGGATAACGGTTCGCATAAGAAAGGGCGAATACGACCCTCTCGGGCTAAATTTTGAATCGGGTCTTATGAG